>Ga0209282_1000200_pt1 | contig 32028 bp, 31 predicted proteins | sample Mtrugardesep15_FD_187529 | JGI IMG/M metagenome (GOLD analysis project Ga0209282, IMG submission 187529) | Root nodule microbial communities of legume samples collected from California, USA - M. trunc garden sep15 (SPAdes) (version 2) | ecosystem: Host-associated > Plants > Roots > Nodule...
ACGTGGAGACGGTGCCGCCGGGCCTGACCTGGCCCACCATGACCTTCACCGGCAAGATGACGCTGTGGCTGGGCAAGCTCGAGGTGCAGCTGATCCAGCTCGGGCGCGGCCACACCAAGGGCGACACCGTGGTCTGGCTGCCGCAGGACCGCGTGCTGCTCAGCGGCGATCTGGTCGAGTTCGATGCCACGCCGTATGCGGGGGATGCCTACTTCAAGGATTGGCCGCAGACGCTCCAGAACATCGCGGCGCTCAAGCCTGCCGCGCTGGTTCCGGGCCGCGGCCCCGCGCTGTCGGGCGAAGCGCAGGTCGCCGCCGGCCTCAAGGCCACCGGCGATTTCATTGCCGACGTGCGCGCCTGCGTCGAAGCCGGCGTGGCCGCGGGCAAGGACCTCCATGCGGTTTACCAGGACACCTTCGCCCAGCTCAAGCCCAAGTACGGCCACTGGGTCATCTTCGACCACTGCATGCCCTTCGACGTGACGCGCTGCTACGACGAAGCGACCCAGTACCCGGACCCGCGCATCTGGACGGCCGAGCGCGACGTCGAGATGTGGAAGACCCTCGAAGGCTGAACCCGCATTGCTCCCTCCCTCCGGGAGGGGAAGGAGCGATGCAGAAGAGATACGGAGACAACGTGACCGACTACCAGAGTCTGCGCTTCGACTACAGGCGCCATCCCGACCAGGACGCGGCGGCGCCGGTGCGCCGTCCCGTGGTCGTCGTAGGCGCAGGCCCGGTGGGGTTGGCGCTGGCCATCGATCTGGCGCAGCATGAGATTCCAGTGGTTCTCCTGGACAACGACAACACGCTGTCCACCGGCTCCCGCGCCATCTGCTTTGCGAAGCGCACGCTGGAGATCTTCGACCGGCTCGGCTGTGGCGAGCGCATGGTCGACAAGGGCGTGTCGTGGAACGTCGGCCGCGTGTTCTTCAAGAGCGAGGAGATCTACAGCTTCGACCTGCTGCCGGAAGCGGGCCATGCGCGCCCCGCCTTCATCAACCTCCAGCAGTATTACGTGGAAGGTTTTCTGGCCGACCGCGCATCCGAGTTGCCGCTGATCGACCTGCGCTGGAAGAACAAGGTCACGGGCGTCGTGCAGCACGCGGACCATGTCGAGTTGACGATCGAAACACCCGAGGGGCCGTACCGGCTCGAGGCCAACCACGTCGCGGCCTGCGACGGGAGCCGCTCGAGCATGCGCGGGCTGCTGGGGCTGGAGAGCAAGGGCCGCCAATTCAAGGACCGCTTCCTCATTGCCGACGTGAAGATGAAGCTCGACCGGCCGGCCGAGCGCTGGTTCTGGTTCGACCCCGAATTCCACCGCAACCAGAGCGTGCTGCTGCACATGCAGCCCGACAACGTCTGGCGCATCGACTTCCAGCTCGGCTGGGACGCCGACCCGGAAGAAGAGAAGAAGCCCGAGAAGATCATTCCCCGCGTCAAGGCGCTCTTGGGCGAAGACGCGCAATTCGATCTCGAATGGGCGAGCGTCTACACCTTCTCGTGCCTGCGGATGGACCGGTTCCGGCAGGGCCGCGTGTTCTTCGCGGGCGATTCGGCGCACGGCGTCTCGCCGTTCGGCGCACGCGGAGCCAACTCGGGCGTGCAGGATGCCGAGAACCTGGCATGGAAGCTGGCCGCGGTCCTGCGGCACCAGGCGCCCGATGCGCTGCTCGACAGCTACGGGCACGAGCGCGAATACGCGGCCGACGAGAACATCCTCAACTCCACGCGCGCCACCGACTTCATCACGCCCAAGAGCGAGATCAGCAGATTGTTCCGTGACGCGGTGCTGGAGCTCGCGAAGTCCCACGCCTTTGCGCGCACCCTGGTCAACAGCGGCCGGCTGTCCGTGCCGGCCACGCTGCGCACGTCGGCGTTGAATTCGCCGGACACCGACGCTTTCGAAGGCGGCTTGGTGCCGGGCGCCGTGGCGGCGGACGCGCCGGTGATCCGCGCCGATGGCCGGGCGGGCTGGCTGCTGCATGAAGCAGGCAGCGGCGCGTTCACGGCGGTGGTGTTCGGCGACGGCGGGACGGCGGACCGCGCAGCGATGGCCGCGGCCGAAGCCGGCGCGGCCGCAGGCGTTCCCGTCACGACGGTGCGCATCCCGATCGACGAAGCCCATGCACTCGCAACCCGGCGCTATGACGCGCGGGACGGCACGGTCTACCTGCTGCGCCCCGACCAGCACGTGTGCGCGCGCTGGCGCCGGGCCGACGCCGGCATCGTGCGTGCCGCGCTCGATCGCGCGCTTTGCTGCAACGCCTGAAGGATCCTGCCATGCCGCAAGCCAACGCCGCGCACCTGACCACCGCACCGAACATCGATGCGCCTGACGATTTCTACGAGGCACTGATCGAAGCGCACCAGGGCCTTTCCACGGATGAAAGCCACGCCTTCAATGCGCGGCTGGTGCTCGTGCTGGCCAATCACATCGGCTCGATGCCCGTGCTGCGCGAGTCGTTCGCCGCCGCAACCCTCTGCTGAACTGTTCGTAGAAACCACCGGAGACAAAACCCATGATTCGACTTTTCCTGACTGGCCTTGCATTGGCCGCATCCACCCATCTCGCCGTTGCGCAAGACACCAAGCCCATCGAATGGGTGGTCGGCTACGCCGCAGGCGGCGGCTCTGATTCCGTCGCACGCGCCACGGCCGAGACGATGTCCAAGAGCCTGGCCCGGCCTGTCGTCATCAACAACAAGCCAGGCGCGGCGACCAACATCGCGGCCGACTACGTGGCCCGCTCGAAGGACTACGGCAGTGTCATGCTGACGGCCGACTTCGCGACGCTCGCAGCCAATCCGTTCCTGTTTTCCAAGCTCAGCTACAACGCCGAGAAGGACCTCGCGCCGGTCGGCATGCTGGCGCGCTTTCCGCTCGTGCTGGTGGTCGGTCCCCAGGTGCCGGCGAAGAACTTCAAGGAATTCATCGCCTGGGCCAAGGCGCAACCTGGTGGCGTGAACTACGCTTCGGCCGGTGCCGGAAGTCCGCACCACCTGGCCACCGAACTGCTGCGCGAAAAGACCGGCATCGCGATGACGCACGTCGCCTACCGCGGCGCAGCCCCTGCGATGCAGGACATCCTGGGCGGCCAGGTGCCTTTCATGATGGTCGACACGGCCAGCGGCAACCAGTTCGTGCTCGCGGGCAAGGTCAGGGCCATCGGGGTCGCAAGCGCGAAGCGCATTGCCACCTTGCCCGACGTGCCCACGCTCGCCGAACAGGGGCTGGGCGATTTCGAGGCCTATGCGTGGCAGGGGCTCGCCGTGCCGAGCGGCACGCCTGCCGAGACGGTGGCAAAGCTCAACAAGGCGCTGGTCGACGCGCTGAATTCGACGGCGGTGCAGGCACGCTTCCAGGCGCTGGGCGTGGAAGGGCTGCCGGGCACGCCGAACGACATGGCCAGGTACGTCAAGGACGAGCGCGAACGCTGGGGCCGCCTCATCAAGGCGAACGGCATCAGGATCGATTGAGGTTCGAGGCCGGCACCAACGTCTATGGCAGAGGGAGCTCACGCATGAGGTTGCTGCGCACCCACGTGAACGCGCCGGACTGCACGTTGTTCGCCTGCCAGCGGCGGAACTCGGGATCGGCCGACAGCGGATCGGTGACCTTTGCGTATTCGGTCGCGTTCTCGAACTGCACGGTCAGGACATAGTTGCCCAGTTCGCCTGCGACCACGCTCCAAAGCTGCGGGCTGGGTGCGCCGTGCTTCTTCCAGAGCGCGGCACCCGCTTTAACGGCGTCGATGACGGCCTCGAGATCGGCTCCGGGGCTGGGCCGCAGGACATATCGCGCTTCGTAGGCCATGGAAGTCTCCTTCGTCATCGCAAGAGCGACATTGAAGCACCTGGGCGCTTGCGGGGCAATCGATGGCGCATTGCCGGCTACGGCACCTGAAGCCCAGCCGCGGGCCATTGCGAACATCTCCTTTTTTGTCGACCTCGGCCCGGGCGCGAACCAGAACTGTCGCGTGTGAGGGTCGGAAGCGACGTGCCATGTCACTTTTCGCGGGCGACGCGTGTGTTTTTCGCTGACGGAGAAGCGGGCATGGTTCGTGCGCCTTGTGCCACGGCAAGTCCCCGGCAGGGCGTCCAGGCAGCAGCCGGTTCTCTTTCAATCAAGAAGCGTTTTTCATGTTCATTTTTTCCAGGCGGTGCGTTTCTGCACTGATGCTTTCGGTGCTCCTGTCCGGTTGCGGTGGTGGAGGCGGTGGTGGTGGTACTCAAGGCGGAGGGCTGGCAGGCCTGATCGGCTTGGGCGGCAGCAGTGCCAGCCAAGGCGCCAATGGCGTCAGCCAGGGGGGCGATAGCCAAAGTGGCGGAAGCACAGGAAGCACAGGAAGTACGGGTGGTACCGGCAGCACTGACGGAGTTTCTTCGCCCGTCGCGGCGACCACCGCGCTGGTGACCAGGCTCGGCAAGCCTTCTCGGGTGCTGCTCGGACTCGGCGCGGGCAATTCCCTCGATCAGATGAAAAGCCAGGACGTTCACCCGGACATCATCGACGCCTACCTCGTGGGTGTGGGCGCGGGCGCCTGGCCCACCTGGAACAGTCCCGATGGGGCCTACATCACCTACACCGCGCAGGCCATCCGGGCTTATGGCGCGATCCCGATGTTCACGCTCTACCAGATGGCGGCGATCGGCGAAGGCAACCTGAGCGGCATCAACGATGCGGCTTTCATGAACAACTACTGGGCGCAGGTGAGACTGATGTATCAGCGCATCGCAGCCCTGGACACGCCCATTCTGGTCAATCTGGAGCCGGACTTCTGGGGATTCCTGGCGGCGCAGGCGCCCGGGGGCGACGCCACGAAGGTTGCGGCCGCGGTGAACAGCCAGTCCGAATGCGGCGGTCTGCCCAACACGGCTGCTGGCCTCGGCCAATGCCTTGTGCAGATGGGTCGGCAGATCGCGCCCAAGGCGCTGGTCGGGTTTCCGCCCGCGTTCTGGAGCGGCACGCCCGCCGCAATCGGCGCCCAGATGCGGGCGGTCGGGGCGCATCAGGCGGACTTCATCGTCGCCCAGACAAGCGACCGCGACGCGGGCTGCTGGGAAGTCCCGTCGCCTCCGGCGGAATGCACGGGGCGAAGCGGGCCGTTCTACTGGGACGCAAGCAACATCGCGAGCCCGAACTTCCATGAATCGCAGCGCCAGATTTCCGACTATCGCGCGGCCCTGGGCAATGAGCTGCCGATCCTGTGGTGGCAGACGCCGATGGGCGTGCCGTCCGACACGCCCGGCGGCACCGACCTGCACTACCGCGACAACCATGTCGACTACATGCTGCGCAACGCGCAGGAGTACGGCGACACCCACACTTTTGCGATCGTCTTCAGTGCTGGTGGGAGCGTTCAGACTTCGATCAGCACCGACGGCGGCCAGTTTGCGCGCCTGTCGGCTCAGTACCTCGCACGAGGCGGCGCCACTTTGAAGTAGCGATCGGCAAAGGCCGCGATCCAGCGGCCCGGTTTTTCCGGTATCCGCCGCTGAAGCTCGGCGAGGTCCGCGCTCACCGCTCTGAGCCGCCGTTCGTGCAGTGCGGCGTCGACTGTAGACTCCGCGGCCATGTTTCGCCTGCGTTTGTCTTTCGCCTTTGCGGTTCTTGTTGCGCTGGTGTGCTGCCAGGCGGCCTTCGTCTACTGGGGTTCCAACCGCGTCAATGAATACGCCGCGCACAGCCGGCTGACGAGCGACATTCTTTCCGAGCTCCTCGAGATTTCCGCCAACAAGCAGAGGTTGCGTGTGTGGTCCTCGCAGCGGCTCATGAATGCAGAAGCGACGTCGGGGGTCCGGGATCAGCTGCTCGAGCGAATGCGAGCCGGCGCGGCACGGCTGGACGCGATGTCCCGCCTTCACCTGGACTCGTGGCGCAAGGTGTCCGCGCGAGAAGAGATCGTCGTGCCGCAAGAGGCGTTTCAGCTGGTCGAGATCAGCAAGTTGCTGGATGGAAACATCCTCGAGGTACAGGCACAACTGCAGGACTTGCAGCCGCTGTCGCCCGGCGCGGAGTTCCCGAACGTCTGGCGGCAAGTGGCCCAGGTCTTCGACATGACCCAGGGCCGGGATCTTCGCGAGCTGCTCAACGGCGCCATCGAAGGACAGCGCAAGGCGGTTCCCATTGCCCGTGCCGCGACCGAGCGAGGCCTGGACCGGCTCCGGCAGCAGGCGATTGCCATGGCGATCATCGCCCTTGTCGCGGCCGTGCTGTGGACACTGCATCTGCGCGGACGCCTCAAGCGTCCGCTGGAGCTCCTGATGCAAGGCACGCGGGCCCTCCAATCGGGTTCCCTGGAGCACCGCATCGAACTGGCATCGGGCGACGAGTTCGAAGTGGTGGCGCGCCATTTCAACCAGATGGCAGCGGAACTGCAGCAACATCGCCAGGAAGCCGACGAAGCCCGCCGGCGCCTGGAGGATGCCGTCCAAGACCGGACGCAGGAATTGCAGTCGGCCCATGACACGCTGCAGCTGCTGGATCATCGGCGCCGGCAACTCTTCGTCGATCTCAGCCATGAGCTGCGAACACCGGCCACCGCGATCCGCGGAGAGGCGGAGATCACGCTGCGCGGCGGCGACAAGCCCGCCGAGGAGTACCGCCAGGCCTTGAAACGCATCGTCGGGACCGTTCAGCAGTTGACCCACGTGATCGGCGATCTGCTCCTGATCGCGCGGGCCGAAGCCGACCAGCTGGTGATCCAGCCTTCTCCCATGGATCTCTCGATGCTCCTGAGCGAAGCCGCCGAGCAGGGCGAAGCCCTTGCTGCGCTGCATGGGGTCGCGCTGGCCTACGAGCCGGCAGCGGAAATGGTCATGGTCCGTGCCGACGGCGACCGGCTGCGCCAGGCCGTGATGATCGTCTTGGACAACGCCATCCGCTATTCGCGCGTGAACGGCAAGGTGCACCTGGGCTGCAAGGTGGCCGGAGAAGAAGTCTCCATCGTGGTCCGCGATCACGGCATCGGCATCGACCCGGACGAGTTGCCGCGCGTTTTCGAGCGCTTCGTCCGCGGGCACCGGGCACGCGCCCATCGCGCGGATGGCAGCGGCATCGGCCTCTCGATTGCGCAGGCCATCGTCAAGGCCCATCGCGGGCACATCGACATACGGAGCGCGCCGGAGGAGGGGACCGAAGTTCGTGTCGTCCTTGCACGCCTGATCCACGAACCCGAGGCCAGTGTCCTGCAGCCATGAACAGAAGCATCCTGATCGTTGAAGACGACCCCCGTGTCGCGGATTTCCTGGTGCGCGGGCTGAAGGCGGAAGGCTTCGCGGTCCAGCATGCCCGAACCGGTCCGGACGGACTGGAACTGGCGCGCCGGGGAGAACTCGCGCTCCTCATCCTGGACCTGATGCTGCCGGGCATCAACGGCCTGGAGCTGTGCCAGACCTTTCGCGCCGAGGGCGGACAGACCCCGGTGCTGATGCTGACCGCAATGAGCACGACCGAAGACAAGGTGAACGGGCTGCGGCTCGGCGCCGATGACTACCTGACCAAGCCCTTCGACTTCGAGGAGCTGCTCGCGCGCATCGAGGCACTGCTGCGCCGCGGCCGGGACCTCAGGCCGCAGGTCACGACGCTGCGGGTGGCGGACCTGGTGCTGGACCGCGAACGCATGCGCGTGGAGCGCGCAGGGCAGCCGATCGCGCTCACCGCCAAGGAACTGGCGTTCCTCGAGTTGCTCATGAGCGCACCCGGACGGGTCTACAGCCGCGAACGCATCCTGGCCAACGTCTGGGGCACGCACGAAGATCCGCTCACCAACATCGTGGATGTCTACGTCCGGCGGCTTCGCATGAAGATCGACAGCGAGCACACGGTGCAACTGCTGCAGACCGTGCGCGGCCTGGGCTATCGGCTCAGCGAGGCCGCGAGCTAGGCGCCTGTTCATCCGTCGTTCATCTTCTGCTCAGGGCAGGTTCATCGCCGCGGCGGTGAACGTTCATTCGGCCCTCGAACAATGAGTCCTGTATTCAACCACTTGCATGAATGGACTCCCTGATGACCTCGCGTTTTCCCAAGCTTCCTTCCGCGTCCGCAGCGCTGGTGCTCTGCATGTCGACTTCCGTGTTCGCGCAGACCGCCGCTTCCCAAGCAACTTGTGCTCCCGCAGAGGAGCGCCAGATCGCGGCGCTGTTCGATCGATGGAATGCCTCGTTGGCCACGCTGGACCCCGACAAGGTGGTCGCCAACTACGCCCCCGATGGCGTGCTGCTGGCTACGGTTTCGAACCAGCCTCGCACCACGCCGCCCCAGATCCGCGACTACTTCGTCAAGTTCCTCAAGGACTCGCCGCAAGGAAAGATCGACACGCGCACGATCAGGGTCGGCTGCAACGTCGCGCAGGACGTCGGCACCTACACCTTCAAGTTCAAGGACGGCAAAACGGTGCACGCCCGCTACACCTATGTATACGAGTGGCTCAACGGCCAATGGCTGATCGCGCACCATCACTCGTCGGCCATGCCCGAGAGCGTCGCGGCGAAATAAACTCCCGACGCCGTTGAATAGACGAGGCCCGTGCGGGCCTCGTCTTGGCCGTGTTCATGCGCTTCGGTCTCGGCGTTGACCGACAGCGCAATTTGAATTGCACCACCCCGCCCGAATGCGCCCAGGCGCGCTGCAAACGCGACCATGCGGTTGCAACAACAACTTCGGACGGACGCGGGACATGGCGCAACAGGATTTCGACTTCGTGGTGGTGGGTGCCGGCTCGGCCGGCTGCGTGCTGGCGCACCGGCTGGTGCTGGCAGGACGCAGCGTGCTGTTGCTGGAGGCGGGGCCGCCGGACAACGATCGCTTCATCCACATGCCCGCCACCTTCGTGCGGGTGATCGGCACCGACCGTACCTGGGCCTACGAGAGCGAGCCTCAGCCTGCAGCGGATGGCCGCAAGATGTTCGTGCCGCAGGGCCGCACGCTGGGCGGGGGCAGTTCGGTCAACGCCATGGTCTACATCCGCGGCACGCCCGCCGACTACGACGGCTGGCAGGCGCAGGGCTGCGAAGGCTGGAGCTGGGCCGACGTGCTGCCCTGGTTCCGCAAGGCCGAGGCGAACTCGCGCTTCGCCTGCGGGCTGCATGGCACGAGCGGGCCGCTGAAGGTGAGCGACACGCGCTTCCGCCATCCGTTGAGCCTGGCCTTCCTGCGCGCGGCGCAGCAAAGCGGGCTGCCCTACAACGACGACTTCAACGGCGCCGAACAGGCGGGCGTGGGCTTCTACCAGACCACCACCTTCGAGGGGCGGCGCGCCAGCACCGCGGCCACCTACCTGGCGGCAGTGCGCGGCAACCCGAGACTCACGGTCGTCACCGGCGCGCACGTGATGCGAGTGCTGATGCAGGACGGCGCCGCCACGGGCGTGGTCTACCGCACGGGACAGGACGGCAGCGGCGAAGACATCGTCGCCACGGCGCGGCAGGAGCTGATCCTGTCGGCCGGCGCGCTGGCCTCGCCCAAGCTGCTGCTGCTGTCGGGCATCGGACCCGGCGCGCAGCTGCAGTCGCTGGGCATTCCCGTGGCACGCGACCTGCCGGGCGTGGGCGAGAACTTCCAGGACCATCTGGAAGTTTCGGTCTACGGCCGCACGCGCGAGCCGATCAGCCTGCTGGGCAACGACCGCGGGCTGGCCGCGCTCAAGCACGGACTGCAATGGACGCTCTTCAACACCGGCTTGCTCACCTCGAACGTGGTCGAGAGCGGCGGCTTCGTCGACACCACCGGCGAAGGCCGGCCCGACTTGCAGTTCCATGTGCTGCCGGTGCTCGTGGGCGACGTGGACCGCGCCCCGCTCGCGGGCCACGGCCTGTCGATCAACCCATGCTTCCTGCGGCCGAAGTCGCGCGGTCACGTGCGCCTGCGCAGCGCCGACCCGATGGCGCCCATCCTGTTCGACGGCGGCTACCTGCAGGCCAGGGAAGACGTCGACACGCTGATGCGCGGCGTCAAACTCGCGCGCCGCATCTTGCGCGCACCGGCGTTGCGCGAATTGGTGAGCGAAGAGCTTGCGCCTTCCGCCGCGGACGACATGGCCGATGACGCCATCGAGGCCTACGTGCGCCAGCGCGCCAAGACTGTTTACCACCCGAGCGGCACCTGCCGCATGGGCCGGGACGACATGGCTGTGGTCGATGCACGCATGCGCGTGCATGGCGTGGCGAAGCTGCGCGTGTGCGATGCCTCGGTGATGCCTTCGCTCGTCAGCGGCAACACCAATGCGCCGACCGTGATGCTGGCCGAGCGCTGCGCGGACTTCGCGCTGTCGGGCAACTGACATTGCGCGCTCGGTCAAGCGCCGGCGTGCAACCGAACCTAGAGTCGATCCACGACAAGGAGACACAGCGAATGAGTTCGACAAATTCAATGGCCGGCAAGGTCGCGTTCATCACCGGTGGCGGCACGGGCATCGGCGCGGCGGTGGCCGAACAGTTCGTCGCCGCGGGCGGCCGTGTGGTGCTGATGGGGCGCCGCCTCGCGCAGCTCGAAGCGGTCGCTTCCCGGCTTGGCGGGCTCGCGGTGGCGGGCGATGCCGCCAACGCTACCGACGTGCGGCGCGCACTGGCCCAGGCCCGCGAAAAATGCGGCCGTATCGATGTGCTGGTCGCGAACGCGGGCGGTCACGGCGTGGGCGATGCGCTGTCCACCGACGATGCCTCATGGGCGCTGTCCACGCGGCTGAACCTCGACACCGCCTTCGTCTGCGCCCGCGAACTGCTGCCCGAGCTGATCGAGCAGCGCGGCAACATCGTCGTGCTCTCGTCGCTCGCAGGCCACTTCGCAGGGCCGGGCGTGGTCGGCTACGTGACGATGAAGCACGCGCTCATCGGCCTCGTGCGTTCGCTGGCGCGCGACTACGGCAAGCAGGGCGTGCGCGTGAACGCGGTGTGCCCCGGCTGGGTGCGCACCGAGATGGCCGACGAGCAGATGCAGGTGCTCATCGACAAGTACCGGCTGGCCGGTGCCGATGCGGCCTACGACCTGGTCACGCGCGACGTGCCGATGGGGCGCGCCGCGAGCCCGCAGGACGTGGCCAACGCGGTGCTGTTCCTGGCCTCTCCGCTGGCCGCGATGGTCACCGGCACCTCGCTGATGGTCGATGGCGGCGCCTCCGCCGTCGACCTGCCCACCATCGCGTTCGCGCACGACGCCTGAAGGGAGAGAGACCATGAGCAACGAAGCCGCAAAGCCGGCCGACTGGAAGACCTACGACGAGTTCGCTGCAGGCATCGCCACCAACCGCCTGCCTGCCTCCGATGCGCTCGCCGGCCAGACACTGACGCTCGCATTGCCCGATCTCAAGCTCACGCTGCAGCCGCTTTCGCAGCATGCGATCGATTGGAGCGAGCAGGGCGGGCGCGGCGCGCGAGGGCATGGCGACTGGTACGAGGCCGTCGAGGTCGCTCCCGACACTTTCTTCATCGATATCACGCAGGCCAGCCGCCCGACAGAAGCATTGAGCATCATCATCAATACGCGCACCCGCCGCGTGCTCGCGATCCGCTGCCGCATCGTCAGTGCGGAGGAAGCGGCCGGCCAGCCGCGCGTACCACAGGACTTCTGGGTCGGCACGCTCGAAGGCGGCACCGCCTCCGGGCCCGTGCCGCAGCCCACGCGCGACCTGGTTGGCCTGCGCACCTGGCAGACCTACAGCCCGAAGCATGTCTACGAGCACACCTACCTGAGCGCCGAGCGCTACTGCTGGCAATGCCTGGTCGGCGTGCAGCGCGGCCACGGCGATGTCGACCTGGCGAGCTACTACAAGTTCGACGACGACCAGTACATCTTCACCTTCCGCGAGTTCCTGATCCCGGTCGCCTCAGTGTTCTTCTTCAACTTCGCGAGCGGCCGCTCGACCGGCAAGTTCCTCGGCGTCACCGGCGCGGGCGAAGTCGCCAACAACGCCGCCGGAGCCTTCATGCGCAAGGCCTCGCAAACCTTCTATCCGCCCGAGTTCGGGCCGGTCTGACCTCTTCATCCTGCCGTCACTTGTTCCGGAGCTTTCCTTCATGCGCACACCCCACCAGATCATCGCGGACCACTACGCCGCCTCCGACCGTAAGGACCTTGACGCCATGTTTGCCGACGTGGCCGACGACGTGCAGTGGACCGAGATGGCCGGCTTTCCCTGCGCCGGCACGCACGTCGGCCGAGCCCAGGTGATCGAGAAGGTCTTCAAGGTGCTGAGCGCCGAGTGGGAGGGCTACCGCTTCGAGCTCGAACGGCTGGTGGACGGCGGCGACACCGTGGTCGGCATCGGTGACTACCACGGCCGCCACCGCAAGACCGGCAAGGACATGCACGCCCGCGTCACGCACGTGTGGCAGCTGCAGGGCGGCAAGGTGCGCCGCTTCGAGCAGTTCACCGACACGCTGCTCGTGGCGCAGGCCATGTCGTGAGCTGCGCCTCTTTCCTTCATCCAACGCATCGCCCCGGAGGCAACCCATGAATCTGCGAGACCTGTCGCTCGAGCACCTTGGCCTGGTGGGCCTGCTGGCACAGCGCCGGCGCGGCAACTACATCGACGGCCGTGAGGCGGCCCCTGCCAACGGCCTGTACCTGCCCGTCGTCGATCCCGCCACCGAGATGACGGTGGCCGAAGCGCCCGACAGCGATGCGGGCGACGTGAATGCCGCCGTTGCCAGCGCGCGCCGCACCTTCGAGAGCGCCGCTTGGAAGGGGCTTCGCCCCGCCGACCGCGAGCGCATGCTCTACACGCTCTCGAGTCTCATCGAATCGCATGCCGACGAACTCAGCGCGCTCGAAACGCTGCAAAGCGGCAAGCTGCGCGGCATTGCCCGCATGATCGACGTTGGCTCCGGCGCGGAGTTCGTGCGCTACATGGCCGGATGGGCCACCAAGCTCGAAGGGCAGACGCTCGACAACTCCATCGGCATTCCCGGACCGCAGTGGGTGACCTATACCCGGCGCGAACCCGTGGGCGTGGTCGGCGCGATCGTGCCCTGGAATTTTCCGCTGGCGATCGCGCTGTGGAAGGTGGCGCCCGCGCTGGCCGCCGGCTGCACTGTGGTGCTCAAGCCATCGGAAGAAACGCCGCTCACCGCGCTGCGGCTGGCCGAGCTGGCCATCGAGGCGGGCTTTCCGCCCGGCGCGCTCAACGTGGTGTGCGGCCGCGGCGCCACGGCGGGCGCCGCGCTCGCCGCGCATCCGGACATCCGCAAGATCAGCTTCACGGGCTCCACCGCGGTGGGCCAGCGCATCGGCCATGCCGCGGTCGACAACATGGCGCGCTTCACGCTGGAGCTCGGCGGCAAGTCGCCCCTCATCGTGCTCGACGACGCCGATCCGGTCGCGGCGGCGCAGGGCGCGGCCAACGGCATCTTCTTTCACCAGGGGCAGGTGTGCACGGCGGGTTCGCGCGTCTACGTGCAGCGCGGCATCTTCGACAAGGTGGTACAGCAGCTGGCCGACGTTGCAGGGTCCGTTCGTATCGGCTCCGGCTTCGACCCCGAGACGCAGTTCGGGCCGCTCGTGTCCAAGCGGCACATGGACCGGGTGATGGCGCACATCGACGGCGCAGTGGCCGAGGGCGCCACGCTGGTCACGGGCGGCCGGCGCGCCTTCGACGGCGGCTGCTTCGTACGGCCCACGGTGTTTGTCGACACGCAGCCCTCGATGCGCATTGAGCGCGAGGAAGTGTTCGGCCCCGTCGCCACGGTGGTGCCCTTCGACGATGTGGAGGATGCCATCCGGCTGGCCAACGACAGCGCCTACGGCCTCGCGGCCAGCGTGTGGTCGAACAACCTCTCGGCCGTGCATCGCATCGTGCCGAGACTGCAGGCCGGCATGGTCTGGGTCAATGCGCACAACGTGCTCGACAACGCCCTGCCGCTGGGCGGCGTGAAGCAGTCGGGCTACGGGCGCGACCTGGGGCGTGCGGCGATCGAGAGCTTTACCGAACTCAAGAGCGTCTGCATGGCGGTGTAGCGCACCCGATTCCAATCACAACTGGAGACATACAAAATGAAGAGAACAAAGAAGATCGCGCTGTCGGCCGTGGTCGGCGCCATGGGCCTGGCGGGCTTCGGTGGCGCCTGGGCGCAGTCGGGCCTGGACTGCGGCCTCAACAACGGCAAGCCCGCGGCGGGCGAGCCCATTCCCATCGGCGCCGTGGTCGGCAAGACCGGGCCCGACGATTTCAGCGCCTCGGGGCAGGCGGCGGCCGCGTACTTCAAGTGCGTGAACGCCAACGGCGGCATCAACGGCCGGCCGGTCGACTACATCGTGGTCGACGACCAGTGGAATCCCGAAACCGCGGCGCAGGTCGCGTCCAAGCTCGTGAAGGACCGCAAGGTGGTCGCGCTCGCGGGCAGCACCAGCTTCGTGGAATGCGGCGCCAACGCCAAGATGTACGCCGACGAAGGCGTGATGGTGATCGCCGGCACCGGTGTGCCGCGCGAGTGCTTCAACGCACGCAACTACGTGCCGGTGAATGCGGGACCGCGCGTGTCGGCCACCATCGCCGCCATGTACGCGGCGCAGAAGTACAAGTCGAAGAAGATGGTCTGCATCATTCCGAACATTCCGAGCCTGGGCAACTGGGCCTGCGAGGGCCCGAAGGAGTGGGGCAAGAAGAACGGCGTGGAGGTCGAGACCATCGCCATCGATCCCGGTTCGGCCGATGCCACCTCCACCATGCTGCAGGCCGCCGCGAAAAAGCCCGACACGATCATCATGAACGTGCCCAAGGGCATCCTCGTGCCCATGCTGGCGGCCGCCGAGCAGCAGAACCTGGGCAAGAAGATCCACTTCGTCTCTTCCGCGCCGGCCTACAACGCCGAAGTGCCCAAGGCGATCGGGCCGTACTGGAAGGGCAATTTCGACGTCAACCTGGAGTTCAACCCGGTGGAGTCGGCCGGCCCCGACAACAAGAACTGGCAGGCCGTGATGGACCGCTATGGCGCCAAGAGCGACCCGCGCGACACCTTCTCGCAGGCCGGCTATGTCGCGGCGCGGCTCGTGACGCAGGCGCTGCTCAAGATGGACCCGAAGAAGATCGACCGTGCGAGCGTGACGGACGCCTTGCGCAAGGTGACGGACTTTCGCAGCGACATTCTTTGCAAGCCCTTCTACGTGGGCAACGGCAACCGCCACAACGCCAACAACAGCGGCCCGGTGGCCAGCCCCGACGGCAACGGCTGGCGCTTTGCGCCCGGCGGCTGCCTGACGGCGGATGATCCGGAGCTGGTGGACATCCGCGCCGACGAAGTGAAGATGGGCCTCAAGTAGGCGCACCGGGCCATGGAGGACTACCTGCCTTTTGTCATCTCGGGCCTGGGCCTGGGCGCGGTCTATGCGCTCTCGGGCGTGGGGCTGGTGGTGCTCTATCGCTCGTCGGGCGTGCTGAATTTCGCCTTTGGCGCCATCGGCGCGATCGGCGCCTACGTGGGCTGGTCGCTGCTCGGTGCGGACTGGCCGCAGGGCCTCGCGTGGTGCGCAGCCATCGTCACGTCGATGCTGCTGTCGCTGGCCTACGGGCGGCTGCTGGCGCCGCGCCTCTCGCATCGCGACCCGACCATCCGCAGCATTGCCACGCTGGGCTTTGCACTGGTGGTGGTGGGCTTCACCGAATGGTACTGGGGCGAGCAGCCGCGCCGCCTGGTGCTGCCCACCGATGCGGGCGCGATCGAGTTCGTGCTCGGTGAGGTTGAGGTGCGGCTCACGCACACGCGGGCACTGGGGCTCGCGCTGGCGGTGATCATGATGGGCGGTGTGGGCCTGTTGCTGTCGAAGACGCGGGTGGGCCTGAAGATGCGCGCGCTGGCCGACGACCGCGACCTGAGTGCGCTCTTGGGCATCCGCGTGCTGGGCGTCGACACGGTGGCCTGGGTACTGAGCGGCGCCTTCGCCGGCGTGTGCGGGCTGCTGCTGGCGAACATCGTGCGGCTGCAGGCCACGCTCTTGACCTTCCTGGTGATTCCGGCCTTTGCCGCGGCGATCATCGGACGCCTGCATTCGCTGCCGGCCACAGTGGCGGGCGGCATTGCGATTGGCGTGCTCGAAGCGCTGGCGATCACGGTGCCGGGCTTTGCGGCGTTTCGCACGGCCACGCCGTTCCTGATCGCGCTGGCCATGATCGTCTTCTATCGCACCGGAACGCGGCCGGCATGAGCGCGTCATCGACCCTCGGGGGCGTGCTGCCGCTTGCCGGCGCACCGGGTTCGCCGGCCTCGCTTGCGCAGGCCACGCGCCGTGCGCGCCTTTCGCTGGCGCTGATGGTGGCCTCTGTGCTGCTGATCGGCCTTGCGGTGCCCTGGCTGGCGAATGCGTACTGGATCAAGACGCTCACCTCGTCGCTCGCGCTGTCGATCGCGGCGGCGGGGGTGGCGCTGCTTTACGGACAGCTGGGGCTGGTGTCGCTGTGCCAGTACGCGCTGCTTGGTGCGGGCGGCTGGATCGCATTGCGCGCGGGGCACGGGCTCGGCTGGCCCTTCGAGCTGTCGGTGCTTGCGGGCGGATTGCTGTCGTGCGCGGTGGGCATGCTCGCGGGGCTGCCGGCGCTGCGCCTCAAGGGGCTGTACCTGGCGCTCGTCACCATGATGATGGCCGGCGGCTTCCAGGTCGTGATCAATGTCACGGGCTTTCCAGACGGTGGTGCGGGCTGGCTGGGGCGCGTGTTCGGCAGCGAACGGCTGATGATGCCCCGGCCTGCGCTGGCGCTGTCCGATGCGGCGTACTTCCGCTACGTGGCGGTGTGGCTCGCCGCGGTGCTGGCGCTGATCGAACTGCACCGGCGCACGCGGGCGGGGCGTTCGTGGGCGCTGATCCGGCGCGGCGAGGCCGCGGCCGTGGCGGCAGGGGTGAATATCCTGCGCTACCAGACCTGGGCTTTCGGGCTGGCCGGCTTCTGTGCCGGCGTGGCGGGCGCGTTGCTCGCGGGCGGCGTGGGCCAACTCGACGGGCGTGCCTTCACCGCGGGCGATTCGGTGATGCTGTTCGCGCTCACCGTGGTGGGCGGCGTGTACCACTGGGCCGGCGCGCTGATCGCGGGGCTGCTGCTGCGCGCGGTGCCGGCCTTGCTGACGGACTTCGGCGTGAACGGCTATCTGGCGATGATCTTCTTCGGCGTAGCGCTTCTACATGCGCTCATCACGGCACCGAGCGGCATCGCAGGGCAGTTGGCGGGCACGGTCGATGCGGTGCGCCAGCGTATCCGGCCGCCCCGCAAGGACGCGACGCCATGATCCGCATCCACGATCTCACCGTGGCCTTCGGCGGTGTCAAGGCCATCGATGCGCTGAGCGCCGAACTCGATGCGCCGGTGTGCGGCCTCATCGGGCCGAACGGCGCAGGCAAGACCACGCTGGTCAATGTGCTGAGCGGCCTGGTGCTGCCACGCGCCGGCACAGTCGCGGTCGACGGCGCCGACCTGCTGGGCCTGAAGCCCATCGAGCGGGTGCGCTTCGGCCTCAGGCGTTCGTTCCAGACCGAGCAGGTGGTGGAAGACCTCAGCGTCTGGGACAACGTGCGCGCGCTGCTCGACCATGTGCCGCACACGCGCGGCGACGCGGCTGCGCAGGTGGCGCGGGCGCTGTCGCACACCGATCTGCTCGACGTGGCGACCGTCCTCGGGCATCGCCTCAATCTGTTCCAGCGCCGCATGCTGGAGATCGCGAAGTCGCTGGTCGGCGCACCCAAACTGCTGCTGCTCGACGAACCCGGTGCGGGCCTGACCGAACAGGAGGCTGGCGTGCTGCGACGCGTGATCGGCTCGGTGCATGCGTTCTGCGGCGCGCAGGTGCTGCTGATCGACCACGACGTCGATCTGATCGCGGCCACCTGCACAGAAACGCTGGTGCTCGACTTCGGCCGCCGCCTCGCGCTGGGCCCGACGCGCGCGGTGCTCGACGATCCGGCCGTGCGCAAGGCCTATCTGGGGACGGAATGACATGCTGAGCATCCACGATCTGCGCCTTCAGCGCGGCGGCAAGGCCGTGCTGCACGGCATCGGCCTCCTGGTGCCGCCCGGCGAGGTGACTGCGCTGCTCGGCGCCAACGGCGCGGGCAAGTCGAGCACGGTGATGGCCATCGCAGGCGTGCTGCCGCTCACCAGCGGGCGCATCGAGGTCGAGGGCCACGCGTTGCACGGCCAGCGCCCCGAGCGGGTGCGCGCGCTCGGCGTGGCCGTGGTGCCGGAGGGGCATCGCGTGCTTGGCGACCTGTCGGTGCTCGACAACCTGCGCGCCGCAGCCACCGCAATGCCGGCGGCCCGCGTGCCGGACGCGGTCGAGCAGGTGCTTACCGTGTTTCCCGAGCTGCGGGTGAAGCTTGCGCTGCCCGCCCGTTCGCTCTCGGGCGGGCAGAAGCAGATGGTCTGCATCGCCCAGGCGTTGATCGGCAAACCGCGCTACCTGGCGATCGACGAACTCTCGCTCGGGCTCGCACCCACGGTGGTCAAGCGGCTGGTGGAGGTGGTGCAGCAGGTCGCGCGGGAGGGCGTCGGCGTGCTGCTGATCGAGCAGTTCACGACCGTGGCGCTGGCCGTGTCGAGCCGGGCCTATGTGCTGGAGCGCGGGCGGATGGCGTTCGCGGGAACGTCCGAAGAATTGCGCAGCCGGCCGGAGATCCTGCACAGCAGCTACCTGGCTGCGGCGTAGGCCCTGCGGGGCCTGCAAGTCCTCAGTGCGTCAGCGCTGCCGAGGCGAGGGCTCGCTCGGCTTCGCGCCGCTGGAACTCGCGTGGCGAAACGCCGTATTGCGATTTGAAAGCGCGGCAGAAATGCGCGCTGCTGTTGAAACCCCAGGCGAAGGCAATCTCGGACACCGAGATGCGGCGGCCGGCCGCACTGCGCAGCGCCTCGCTGCAGCGTTCGAGCCGCATCTGCCAGATGAAGCGATCGAGCGTCTGGTCTTCGTCTTCGAACACGCGGTGCAGGTAGCGCTTGGAGCAGCGCAGCTGCTGCGCGATCAGATCGAGCGACAGGGCGGGGTCCGCCAGATGCGCATGCACGAACTGCTTGACGCGGGCCTTCAGCACGCCCGGCACCGGATGCGCGCCGAACTGCTCGTCGGAGTGCGTGGCAAGCGTCGAGGCCAAGAGGCCCAGCACGGTGTCGCTGACCGAGCGGCCGACCGCATTGGGCAACGACGGAAGCTGGTCGGCGAGCGAGGTGAGGAACGAGCCCAGCACCGCATAGAGTCCCTGCATGGCCGGCGTATGCGCCTCGCACGTGTGCAGGTCGGGAATCTTCATGCCCTTGAACTGCTGGCGCGGAATGGTGATGGCCAGCAGGCGCGAGCGTTCGGGGTTGGTGATGGCGTAGGGCACGCGCGGGTCGTACAGGCTCCAGTCGCCGGGGTGCAGATGAAATTCGCGGTCGTGCTGCGAGATGTGGCCGTGGCCTTCGAGCTGCAGCACCAGCTTGTAGTGCTCGTCGAGCGCGATCTCGTGGCGCGCGTCGGGCCGCGCCACGCGGTGCGAGGGCGCCTCGATCATGAACATGCCCAGCGGCCCGAGTTCGTAGGCGTCCATACGAGCGTCGAAGCTGCCCGTGTCCAGGCACTGGACGCGCAGCGCGCCGAAGTAGGAGGTGTTGATCTGGCCCCACCAGGCCTGCCGATCGGCGGGGTGTTCGAGCAGCGTGCTGAAGTGGTGTGCATTCATGCCGTGGGTTCCGTGGAGGGGCGCTGGAAGCGCTTCCGCAGGATAGGCATGTGGGCGCGCGACATCATCGGTGTTTCCACCCGGCAAACCGGGGCCCGGCGCTCCCGGTCAATGCGCGGTGCGCACTGGGTCAATCGGCGAGAGGGCGCTGCTCAGCTGTCCGCCGACTGGTGCAGATGCCGCCGCAGCCGCCGCACGTTGAGCAGCACCAGCAGCGCGATCACCGGCACGGCCACCAGCGTCACCGCGGTTTCGTGCCAGCCCATGGCCTTGGCCAGGGGCTTGAGCAGGTAGTTGCTGAGGCCGACGCCGTAGTAGGTCATGGCGATCACCGACAGCCCCTCGACGGTCTCCTGCAGCCGCAGCTGCAGGCCCTGGCGCCGGTCGAGCGAACTCAGCAGCGCCTGGTTCTGGCGTTCGCGTTCGACTTCGGAGCGCGTCTGCAGCAGCTGCGCGGCCCGGGCGATCCGCTCGGACAGTTGCGTCTGCCGGGATGCCGTCGCTGCGCAGCTGTCCATCGCCGGACGAAAGCGGCGCTCCAGGAACTCCGACAGCGGCTGCAGGCCCGGCACCAGCATCTCGCGCAGATCGAGCAAGCGCTGGTTCACGATGCCGCTGTAGGCGCGGGTGGCGGCGAAGCGCGCGCTGTTCTCGGCCATCGCATGCTCGACCTGGGCCGCCAGCGTGACGAGTTCGTGCAGCAGCACCTCGTCGCCGTCCGTCGCATCGTGGAAGCGCGCCATCAGCGACGCGAGCTGGGTTTCTTCCGCCGCGAGCTGGCCCATGCGGCGCGAAGCCAGCGGCAGGCTGAGCAGGGCCATCATCCGGTAGGTGTCGACTTCGATCAGGCGCTGGACAGTGCGGCCCGCGCGCCGCCGGTTCATGGCGTGGTCGAACACCAGGAAGCGCGTCACGCCGTCCTTGGTGCGAAGGTCCGACACCACGGTGGCCGCGCCCTCGGCCACCCGGTTGCCCACCAGCAGATCCCCGCCGAAAAGCGGCGCCACCCGTCGCGCATGCGGCGGATCGCCGGGGCAGGGGAGCACGGCCAGCTGCGTCGCGGAGATCATGCGGCCGGGGAGCGAGGCCAGCCAATCCTGCGGCAGGGCACCGAGCCAGCCGGTGTCGAAAGCCTGGTCCATGGCGAGTTCGCCAAGATCGGTGAACACGGTGAAGGTGTGGAATTCCGTGTGGCGCTCCCACCGCACGCGCAAGGGGCCGCAGCGCACCTGGCACTGCGTGGGGGTGCCAGCGCCGGAGGCGTCGCCGCCCAGACGCGCCAGATGCGCGATGCAGAGCGCGTCGTCATCCGGTCCTTCGCGCAGCGTGGCAATGGCCAGCGCGGCACCCGGGGTGGAGAGGGGCTCGAAAGGGCGCGCGTGGATCTCGTCGGCCAGCTGCTGGCGTCCTTCCACTTCGGTCGGTAGTTTCATCGGGGGCTCCTGGAACCGCATTGTTCCTCAAGCGCCCTGGGGCCCGGCGCCCCGCGGCCCCTTGCGGCCGCTGCCCAGGCCCGGGAGGCCTAGCCTTGCGTCTCGCGCGGAAGCTCGAAGCCGAGGGTGACGAAAGCCACCTCCGCCGTCCTGCGCGGGTCGCGATCGAGGTTCAGCGGATAGAGCGCCGCGGCCAGGGTGTCGAGCCATTCGCGGTCGACCGCACCATGGCAGCGGTCGTAGAACGCGCTCCTGAATTCGTGCCACCACGCCTCGGCGGCGGGCAGCACCCGTCCGGCGACGAGGATGGGCTTTTCAGGTTTCCACATGGGCTCTTCCATGCAAGTTGATGTTCTGCTGCCGGCGGGGCCGATGCCTCGGACCCGGGCGCTCCCGTGACCTTGCAATCTAGCCCCTGCGCGCGCGCTTCGCACTCACTTGTTCATGTGAGGAAACCTCTCCGGAGCGCCGCCTTCCTCACTCGGCCGTGGCCGGATCGATGATGGTGCGGACCCGGTCGATCCGGTCGGCCGGGAAGCCGCCGAGCTCCGCGTGCCGGCGCACCATGGCCTCGTCGGGCGCCTGGTAGATGCAGTAGATCCGGTCGTCGGTCACGTAGCTGTGGACCCACTGGATCTCGGGCCCCATGCTGCCCAGCACGCCGCAAGACTTCTGCGAAATGGCTTTCAGGTCCGCGGGGGTGAATTGGCCGGCGCCGGGGATGTGCCGTTCGATGAGGAATTTGGGCATGGCGGACTCCTGTCTGTCTAGAATCGGTCAAAGGCGACCAGGACCCATGGTGCCGAAGCGATGCGTCCGCGTATTGCCCGCCACCCCGGACTTGTTGACTGAAACCCCGTCTCCGCTTGCCTGAGAGGTGACCATGGATGTCTTGTCGGACGTGCTGCGCACCATTCGCCTGGAAGGCGCCTTGTTCCTGAACGGGGACATGCATGCGCCCTGGTGTTTCAGGGTGCCCAAGGGCAGGGACATCGCGAGGCTGCTCAAGCCCGGCGCGCAGCACCTGGCCATCTGCCACCTGGTGCTGCAGGGCGAATGCTGGGCCCAGGTCGAAGGCGGGGAGCCGATCCGGGCGCAGGCCGGCGAGGTGATTGCCGTGCCGCATGGCGACTCGCACGTGCTGGGCAGCGGCCTGCAGCATGCGGCAGTGGACGTGGCGCACGTGGTGAGCCCGCGCGCACCCGAGCTCGAACGCATCCGCTATGGCGGCGATGGTGAGCGCACCGTGCTGGTGTGCAGCTGGTTCGCCTACGAAGGCGATGCGCCCAATCCCGTCATGGCGAACATTCCGCCCCTGTTCACCACGCCGCTGCGCAGCAGGCCGGCGGGCCCGTGGATCGAGCAGTCCGTCAACTTCGTGCTGGGCGAGGCCGTCGCGCATTCGCCCGGCTCGGAGATGGTCGCCGCCAAGGTGGCGGAGCTGTTGTTTGCCGAAGTGCTGCGCGGCTACATCGAATCCATGCCCGCCAACAATCCCGGCTGGCTGGCGGGCCTGCGCGATCCGCATGTGAGCCGCTGCCTGGCGCTGATGCATGGCGAGCCCGCACGCAACTGGACGGTCGACGCGCTGGCGCAGGAAACCCACATCTCGCGCAGCGTGCTTGCGGAACGATTCGCCGAACTGGTGGGTGTGCCGCCCATGCAGTACCTCACGCGCTGGCGCATGATCGTGGCCGCCGGCATGCTGCGCAAGGACCAGTGCAACCTCGGGCGCATTGCCGAAGGCGTCGGCTACGAGTCGGAAGCCGCATTCAGCCGCGCATTCAAGCGCGAGTACGGGGTGCCGCCGGGCCACTGGCGGCAGAACGGGGCCTAGCGCAAGGGCCGGTGATCAGGAAGGCCGGCACGCATAGCTGGACGCCTGCGTGCGGTCGCCGCCGATGTAGTGCGGATAGCCCGGATAGCGGCACATCGGGCGCGAGGCCTGCATGGCGAACGGTGGCAGCGGCGCCTTGACGACCTGCACCAGGGCGTTCGCAGGCGCGTCGCCGGCGTTCACCCACCGGTCCAGCGGCTCGAGCAGGTCCACCATCGTCGGCACCGCCGGGCCGCCCGCAACCGCGCGCGAGTTGCCTGAATGCGTCGAGCCCGGCGAGACGTAGAGCCGCACCGACCTTTCGGCCGCCGCCGCACCCAGGCGCGCCACGACCGCGTCGTGGTATTGAATGCCCATGAGCGCGCTCTGTGCGCGATCGGCGGCGTTCTCGCGCAGGATCAGCTTGCCGCCGCGCGCGAAGAAGGCCGACAGGTCCGGGTTGGTGGAGTCCATCAGCGCCGAGGTCTTCTGCACCCGGTCGCGGAAATCCTCGGGCCGGTAGCTGCGCACGTTTTGGTTCCGGTCGCGCGCGATCGCATGGCGGATCCAGTTGCTGCCATAGATCCACTGGGTGGAATTGCGCGCGGCGTCCGGTGGCGAGGCGGGTGCCGCGGTGCCGGAAACCCAGCGCACCATGCTGACGGCGGAAGGGCCGTCGAGGCTGTCCTCGTGGCCATAGAGCCATGGCGGATAGGCCGTGAGGCCGTTGGCGATGGGAAAGGAAAACTCGTACGGCGAGTGGATGGCGCGCATCAGCCGCAGCTCGGCGTCGGACAGGCAATGCACGCCCGCGTCGCTGCCGTCCGGGCAGCGCAGGGGCTGCAGGTCCACGCGGGCCTGGCATGCCATGTAGTTGTTCACGACGCCATCGGCCAGCCCGTCGAGCGCGTCGCACGCGGCGGAGGTGGCCTTGGCAATGAGCGCTGTTTTGTAGGCCTGCAGCCAGTCCGCCTGTTGCGGCACCTGGTTGCGCACGAACGCATGGAACAGGCCGGTCCAGTTGATCACAGGAACGACGCTGACGATGCCGTCGTAGTCCGCCGGGAAGCGCTGCGCCATGGTCAGGCCTTCGCGGCCGCCTTCGGAGCCGCCGAAGTAGTACATGCGCTGCGGCGGGCTTGCGTAATACGCGCGCATGATGTCCACGGCCGCGTCCTTCACCTTCTTGTAGGAAGCGAAGGCGAAGTTCTCGAGCATCTCGTCGTTCTGCGCGAAGGCGCCGGGCTCGCCGGCCGCGAACGCGGAGGCCTGGTGGCCGGAGTCGTGGCCGAAGGTCGCATAGCCGCGCGCGATCGGCAGCGCATCGTCCGGCGCCGCGTCGCGCAGCGGCGCCAACCCCGTGATCAGCACGCCGTTGAAGCCCCCGCCGCCGTACTGCAGGGCCTTGCCGTTCCAGGTGGTCGGCAGGTTCAGCTGGAAGTTGATGGCCTGGGCCGCCGGGTCGCGCGACGCAATGGTGCCGGTCACCTTGCAGAACTGCGGCAGGGCCGGCTGGAATGCCCCGGCGTTCACGGTTGCAGCGGCGGCCGGCGCGAGAACGGCTGAAGTGACCGAGGCCTTGCCGCTCGGTAATCCGATCGCGCCCGGTGCGATGGCATGGCCCGCAAGGCCGGCGCACGAGGCCGCGAGCCGGCCCGCGTCCGGGACCGTGCCGCATGCCGACAAGGCGAGGGCAAGCAGCGCGAGGGCCGCGCGAGGGAATGCGCCAAAGGCGAAACGATTCATGGTGTCTCCGGAGTCTTGTTCTTCGATACCTCGGCCGGCGGTCCCGGCGGGCGCCGCCCATTAGACTGCGCCCGAGGTGGTCCGCACCTCGTGCACTTTCGCATTCTCAACAACCAGCGCCTCGATCATGAAGAAATTTCTGTTCGCTCATCTCGCCGTTGCGTTTGCCGCAGCTGTCCTGCCGTTGATTGCGACGGCGCAAGTGCCGGTTCAGCCGGCCGCCGACCAGGAGCAGCTGCTTGCGAGTGCCGACCCGGCACTGCGCGCCAACAAACGCCTGGTCTACGACTTCTGGCGCGAGGTCTTCGAGGCGGGGCAGGTGGCGCAAGCGGAAAAGTACGTTGCCGAGTCCTACATCCAGCACAACCCCAACGTGCCCACCGGCCGTGCCGCCATGGTGGGCTTCATCTCGCGCAGGAACCCGACGCCGCTGCCGGTGGAGCCCCGCATCAAGGCGCCGCTGGTCTCGATCGTCGCCGAGCGCGACCTCGTGATCCTGAGCTTCGTGCGCGAGTACCCTGAACCGCAGGATGCGACGCGAAAGTACACGACGACCTGGTTCGACATGTTCCGCCTCGAGAACGGAAAGATCGTCGAGCATTGGGACGGTGCCGTGAAGCCGCCGAAACCCTGATCGCTGCAAAGGAGAGGCCGCAGCGCCGAGCAGGGGGTCGATCGCCTTGGTGTCGCCGCGTTAGACGCTGCGTATGTTGCGCTCGGCACCATGCCCGGTCTTCACCTGCCGGTCGATCACGTTCCGCTTCCATCGGTCCCAGAGAACCTGCGGATCTTTGTCGGGGATTTCCGGCAGGGCGTTTTCCCGGTCGAAGAAGATGAATGCGTAGTTGTCGAAGACGGCGAGAAGATCGCGAACTCGTGGCCGTCGTCCTTGTACGGATTCGGGTCGCTCCAGAGCGTCAGGAATGCAACTTTCGCGTATTTGAAATACGGAAAAGTCAGATTCCTGTTGCTTTTCCGTCGCGCGACTGCTAACTTTCTCGTATCTGAAACACGCGAAAGTTAGAAAGCATGCCCCTCCACCTCGTCGGCGAGACCATCGACAAGTCCCGCAGCCACTACCTGGCGGGGACGGGCAAGCTCGTCCAGCTGATGCGGGGCATCTATGTCGATGCTGCAGACGACATTGATCAGACCGTCCTTGCTCACGCCGTGCGCATTGGCCGCTACCTCTACCCCAAGGCCTACCTCTCCGCCGCCAGCGCGGTCTTGCTGGGCCCGACCCGCGACGGGCGCCTCTACCTGACGGGGCCTCGCGTGCAGCGCACCCGCATCCGGGCGCTGGAGATCGTCCAGAACAAGGCGCCCACGAAGCCCTCTCTCGCGTCAGCAACCGTCGCGGACAGCCTGGGCGAGTTTTCCGTCAATGTGTCCTCGATCCGCCAGAGGTTTCTGGAGGCCTTCCGCCTTCGCAGCGAACATGCCGCCTCCATCGATGCAGCGACGCGCGAGGCCATTGCCGCCCGCCTCGTCGAGGAGTACGACGGCCCGAAGGCTGCAAGTGATGCCGTGTGGGCGCTGGCCCGTGAGAACGAGTGGTACCGCGAGGGCGAGGGGGCTGAGAAATTTTTGCTGCGCAGCCCCTCGGTTGCGCCCGTGCGCAACGAGGCTGCGTTCGCGTTGAACGTGGCATGGCATGGCCTGCCAATCGGCACGCTCGCGCACGACGGTTTTGAATGGCGGTGGTCGCAGGCAGACAGCGATGTTCCCATGCCGCCGGTCATTCGCCAGACGATGCCTGGCAGGCTGCCGCCCTTCGTGGTCTCGCTGCTGCCGGAGGGCTGGCTCGAAGGCGTTCTGCATGATCGTGATGAGCGGGCGATGCTTCGCTCGGGCAGGCGCTATATGTCCAACATCACGATTGCCGAGAACAGGGGCGAACTCGCTGCGCTTCCGCTTGATGTGCTGACCACGCGCCTCGTCGACCATGCGACAGCAGGCACGTTCACCGGCACCTATGCCGGACCTGGCCGTAGCAGGATGGAGCAGGACTTTGAGCGCAACCTCGCGACGATCTACGCGCGTGCCGACACACCGCGTCTCTCCGGGGTGCAAATCAAGGCTCCCATGACCCTGGACCGCGATGGCAGGCTCTCGCCAAGCATAGGTACGCCCTTCACGCACATCCTGAAGCCCGCCGGGACCAGCGGGTTTGAAGCCTTGCCGCTGGTTGAATGGATTGGTCTTGCCCTGGCAAAGGAAGTCGGATTCATGGTTCCGGCTGCGGCCCTGGTCGCCATGCCCGACGGCATGCCTCCCGCGCTTCTTGTCGAGCGGTTCGACATTCGCGAAGCAGCCGATGATCATCGCTTGCTGGCGATGGAGGATCTTTGCTCCGTGCTTGATCTTTCGCCGGAGGCCAAGTACGACGGCACCATCGAACGTGTGGCGCGCGCGTTAAGAGCCTTGTCCACATCGCCTGATGAAGATCTCCTGACTCTCATGAAGCGCGTGGTGTTCGCATGGCTCATCGCCGACGGCGACATGCATCTCAAGAATATGGCTGTTCTGAAGATTGCCGAACCTGGCAATCCAGCCTTTCAGAGCGTCCGGCTTGCGCCCGTCTATGACACGCTCACGACGCGAGTCTTTCCTCGCCTTGAACACGACCGAATGGCGCTGAAGCTCAATGGCAAGGACGAACGGCTAAAGCGTGCCGACTTTCTTGCGGTCTCTGCGATAGCCGGAGTTCGGGCGTCGGACACCAATGCCGCCATAGATGACGTTCTGGAGCGAATGCGCGTTGCTGTTGCCGCGATCACGTTGCCCCAGCTCCCTGGCTATGGGACATCGGGCGAGGCTGCCGTGATTCGAATGCTTGAGATATGCCGCGAACGACTTGCCTCGTTCGCGTGAACGTCAGCCCGCCTTTTTCGTCACCGTGTCGATGAACTTGCCCCAGTCTGTCATGAGTGACCGGCGCTTCTCCAGCATCGTGCCACGCCGATAAGACGCTTCCACCTTGTCCGGCAGTCGATGCGCCAGCTCATGTTCTGCCACTTCGCCCCGATGCACCGAACATTCCGCCGCCCACCGCCGAAACGTCGAGCGAAAGCCGTGGACCGTGACTGCCTCGCCGGTGGCGTCCTTGGCCCCCATGCCGCGCACCAGCTCCAGCATTGCCATGTTGCTGAGAGGTTTGCCTTCGCGCGCGTCGGGAAGTACCTAGCCCTGGATCAGTCTTCCGACGTGAGGATGCTTCCCGGCGGCATTGGAGCGCTACCGCCGATGAGGCCGCGCATTCGGGGGGATGTTCGTGGCCTTTCCACGCCGCGAGGCGCGACGCGGTGTCGAAGCTTCCAGCGATCGCGTCTGCCTCCCGTTTTTGCGGCGAGGGACTGCCGTCAGGGATCACGGCCATGCCGCAGCCCGCTCTGAACATGCCTGTCCGCATGAGGCCGGCTCCGCGAAGCAGTTCCAGCTCAGTTCCGTTCAGCCAGCTGTTCCAGGATGGCCGGGTTCTCCAGCGTCGAGGTGTCCTGCGTGATCGCCTCGCCCTTGGCCACGGAGCGCAGCAGCCTGCGCATGATCTTGCCGCTGCGCGTCTTGGGCAGGTTGTCGCCAAAGCGGATGTCCTTGGGCTTGGCGATCGGGCCGATTTCCTTGGCCACCCAGTTGCGCAGCTCATTGGCGATCTTCTTTGCCTCATCGCCTGTGGGACGGGCGCGCTTCAGCACGACGAAGGCGCAGATGGCCTCGCCCGTCGTGTCGTCGGGGCGGCCGACCACGGCGGCTTCGGCCACGAGCGCGGTGCACGACACCAGCGCGGACTCGATCTCCATCGTGCCCATGCGGTGGCCCGAAACGTTGAGCACGTCGTCGATGCGGCCGGTGATCGTGAAGTAGCCGGTCTGCGCATCGCGGATCGCACCGTCGCCCGCGAGATAGTAGCCCTTGAGTTCTGGTGGGAAGTAGCTCGCCTTGAAGCGCTCCGGGTCTCCCCAGATCGTGCGGATCATGCTCGGCCACGGCTTCTTGACCACGAGGATCCCGCCCTGGCCGTTCGGCACGTCGGTGCCCGTCTCGTCGACGATGGCCGCCGCGATGCCGGGGAAGGGCAGGGTGCAGGAGCCCGGCACCAGCGGTGTGGCGCCCGGCAGCGGCGTGATCATGTGGCCGCCTGTCTCGGTCTGCCAGAAAGTGTCGACGATCGGACAGCGCCCGCCGCCGATGTGCTGGTGGAACCACTCCCACGCCGCCGGATTGATCGGCTCACCGACGGAGCCCAGCATGCGCAGGCTCGACAGGTCGTAGCGCCCGGGGTGCACGGCTTCGTTGCCTTCGGCCGCCTTGATCAGCGAGCGGATCGCCGTCGGCGCGGTGTAGAACACGCTGACCTTGTGGTCCTGGATCATCTGCCAGAAGCGGCCCGCGTCGGGGTAGGTGGGCACGCCCTCGAAGACGACCTCGGTGGCACCCAGTGCCAGCGGCCCGTAGGTGATATAGGTGTGGCCCGTGACCCAGCCGATGTCGGCGGTACACCAGAACACGTCGTCCGGCTTCAGGTCGAAGGTCCATTTCGTGGTCAGCACCGCATGCAGCAGGTAGCCGCCGCTGGAATGCTGCACGCCCTTGGGCTTGCCGGTCGACCCGGAGGTGTAGAGCACGAACAGCGGGTGCTCGGCGCCCACCCATTCGGGCTCGCAGGCCTCGGCCTGGGCTTGCGTCTCGTCGTGCAGCCAGCGGTCGCGCGAGGGCTCCCAGCCGATGGTGCCGCCGGTGCGCCGGTAGACGATGACGTTCTTCACGCTCTCGCAGCCGCCCAGCGCGATGGCATCGTCGACGATGGCCTTGAGCGGCAGCTGCTTGCCGCCGCGCACCTGCTCGTCGGCGGTGATGACCATCACGGCGCCGGCATCCTGGATGCGGTCGCGCAGGCTCTGCGCCGAGAAGCCGCCGAACACCACGGAATGCGTGGCGCCGATGCGCGCACAGGCCTGCATCGCGACCACGCCCTCGATGCTCATCGACATGTAGACGACGACGCGGTCGCCTTTCTTCACGTCGCGCGCCTTCAGCGCATTGGCCATGCGGCAGGTGCGCGCGAGCAGTTCGCGGTAGCTGACCCGCGTCACCTGTCCGTCGTCGGCTTCGAAGATGATGGCCGTCTTGTCGCCGAGCCCGCGCTCGACCTGGCGGTCCAGGCAGTTGTAGGACACGTTCAGCGTGCCGTCCTCGAACCATTTGAAGAAGGGCGCCTGGCTGTCGTCGAGCCCCTTGGTGAACGGCGTCTTCCAGTTCAGGAACTCGCGCGCGAGGCGCGACCAGTAGCCGCAGTAGTCGGCTTCCGCCTCGGCCATCAGTTTTTGATACGCGGCCATGCCGGACACATGGGCGTCCTTCATGTCCGGGGCCGGGTAGAGCGGAGGGGTCTTGGGTTCGTTGCTGCTCACGGTGGATCTCCTGTTGTTCGATTCAAGACGTCAAGCGCGCGGCCGGGATTCACGGTTCCGCATGGCTGTTGAGCCAGGCTGCAACCGCCGCGGCACTGCGGAAGTCGTCGCAGGCGCGTGCCGGCACGGTGAGAAAGCGCTGGTTCCACATGCGCGCCAGGGCCTGGCCCGGGCCGATTTCAAGAACGCAACTGACTTGCCGCGCCGAAATGTTTTCCATGCATTCGTCCCAGCGGACCGTCTGCGCGATCTGGGCTGCCAGCGCGACGCGGGCAGACCCTGCATCGCGGATGCGGTCCCCCGCATTGCTGAACAGCACGACCTGGGGCGCGTGGAAGGGCACTTCGGCCAGCGTCCGCGAAAAGCTCTCCGCCGCCTCGTGCATCCATGGCGTGTGAGACGCGATGTTGACGCGCAGGCGCGTGCACTGCGCACCGGCCGCCACGGCCCTGCGCTCGGCGTCGTCCAGCGCGGCGAGAGGGCCGCCGAGGACCACGCTGGCGCTGCCGTTGCGAATGGCGAGCTCAAGCCCGGTTTCGACGCGCAACTGGTCGAGCTGCTGCCCGGAAAGACCGGTGACGGCCAGCAGGCCGCCGGGCACCCGGGCGGCGCAGCGATCCATGGCTTCCGCCCGTCGCGGCGCAAGTGCCGATGCCGTGGCGGGATCGAGGATGCCGGCTGCGCTGAAGGCCGCCAGTTCCCCGACGCTGTAGCCGGCGACCGCGGCTGGCGGCGGAACGCCCGGCGCGAGTTGCCCCCAGGCCGCAAGGGCAAGGCCGGTCAGCAGCGCCTGCGCGTTGTCGTTGCGCTCCGCCCAGTGCGGATCGGCGAGCGCACGGCGCCAGTCATCGACGCCAAGCTGCGCGCACATCCCGCGCACGAGCGCGTCGTCCGCCAACCAAGGCAGCATGGCGGGATGCTGCGTACCCTGGCCGGAAAATAGAAGTGCGAAGCTCATGGGGCCGGACACACGCGGTGGATCCAGCAGGCCGCGGCCAGGGTGTCCGCCGCCCCGCCGGGCGACAGGCGCCGGCGCACGAAATCGTCCGCAATGGCTTGCGCCTGCTGGAGGCCGTCGGTCTGCGCGACGCCTCCTCGATCGAGGAAGGCCTGCGCGGCACCCTGCGCGTCACGCAGGCCGGCAAGACCGCCGCGGTGCGCGAGGTTGCTGTCGTCCAGCACCGCGATGATGTGGAACAAGGTGTCGACCCGGGCCTGCCGAGGCGTGAGGTCCCGGGCCAATGCATCGTTCAATGCCGGCAGCGCGGTCTCGAACAGCACCGGAAACGCCAGCGCCGCCTCTTCGGATGCGCTGCGCAGGCCATGGCGCCGTGCCGCGATGCCGCCGGGGAGGGCGGACGTGCGCTGGCTGCGCCTGGCGAGTGCGTGGCCCCAGTGCCGGCGCAGCGCATCGCGCAGCCCGGAGGGGTGCAACGGGCCGTCTTGTTCACGCAATGCCGCGCCCGCGGCGGCGCACAGCAGGCCGAGCATGAAGATCGCACCGCGGTGCGTGTTGATGCCGCCGGTCGCGGCCAGCATGCGCGCCTCCGCCGCAATGCCGAGCCGCTCGAGTACCGCGAAGTCCGCACCGCCGGCTCCGGCCTCGGCGATCTGCACGAAGTAGCGGCGCAGCGAGAACAGGCTGCGCATGAAAGTGTGTGCGTCCATGTCGTCGTGGCTGCCGCAATCGATCAAGGTGACGAGGCCGGGCTTGGGCGACAGCGACAGTTCGTCGTACAGCGCGAGCGTGGCGGCGCGGCCGATCATCGGGGGCGTGAGCCGCGCGGCTGGCCGCAGCGGGAGCGCGGCATTCCTCATGCGGCCAGCTCCGTGATGCCGGCGCGTTCGCACCAGGCTGCATCGTGATGCAGGGCCACGCCGTCCAGCCGCCTGACCATCACCGCCTTGGCGCGTCCGGCGCGCCACTCGCGCCATTCACGCCACGCGACCGCCGCGCCGTCCGCGAACATGAGTTCGCCATCCAGCCGGA
>Ga0209282_1000204_pt1 | contig 31698 bp, 17 predicted proteins | sample Mtrugardesep15_FD_187529 | JGI IMG/M metagenome (GOLD analysis project Ga0209282, IMG submission 187529) | Root nodule microbial communities of legume samples collected from California, USA - M. trunc garden sep15 (SPAdes) (version 2) | ecosystem: Host-associated > Plants > Roots > Nodule...
AAAAGCTGAGAAAATCCGGCATCAGACATTACAAGGGAATGAAAATGTGAGGAAACATTATCAACAAAAGTAATTATATAGTCTCCAATTACATGCATAAGAGTTAATGCCTTATGGTGCCATATTCCAAAGGGTGGTTCGCATGCGAAGGTCCACGCCCACACATCCTTAAAAGCATAATGCTTCGAAAGTTTGACTTGTTGTTCATCTATTTGTACCTCATAAATTGTTTTGATGCTAACATTTTTATTAACAATTTTAAAAGGGAATTTTACATATATGACAATTAATGGTGAAATAGAAATAAAATTAATTAAATAATTGTACGAGTGATATTTTAAATTAATTGAAATGACAACTTTATAAAAATAAAATAAGTTTTAGTCCTAAAAAAATAATTCATTTTATTTTTTGAAATGTTATACTCATACAATGCAAAAAAACGATGCAAGGAGAAAACAATGATGAATTAAAAAAAACTTAACAAATTCATCGCCTTTCTTCATTTGATAGGACTAAAAACAAAAGATGAAAAATTTGAAGGGCCTAAACTTTTTTAAACCGAACAAAATTATGATGAGTTCCTGCGATTTCAAAGGAAGAAGTAGGAGGAGAAAGATCACATTCGATTTTATTTTTCCCCAGGAGAAAACAACTCACGAGTTAAAAGAACTTCTGCAATTAAGCTTCTTCTTCTTTCTTTTTTTTTTTAAAAAATGTTATATTCATTATATGAGTTTATGCAATTCATCGTTGTTACTTCATCGTTATTTTAAATTAATTGAAATCAACTTTATAAAAAAATAAACTTACTTTTTCAGAAAACAACGATGCAAAATAAGTATCTTGCATGGTTTTCTCTTGAAGACAAAAAAATGCAATGTGATATTTTTCCTCCTTCGAAATCGGAGAAGCTCATCATAATTTTTTTTAGTTTAAATAAGTTTAGTCCCTGCAAATATATAATCTTTTGCTTTTATTCCTATCAAATATATACCATCTTTTGCTTTTATTTTAGTCCTTGAAAAATTTGTTCATATTGAAAATAACCCATGTAATATTCAGTTTAGTCCTTGCCTTTTATGAGACTAAAATCAAATATAAAACATGTTATAGGGATCTATTTTGATACAGATAATTTTGCGGAGACTAAAACAAAAAAAAAATTAAAAACAAAAGGTGGCATATTCACAAAATCAAAAAACACAAATTGAGGGACAAAAACCAATCATCTAAATATTTAAGGTTTTTTCCTTTAAGAGTTCAGACAGTTATGTTGATCGTGATGAAAGTAGGGTACATTTAGATCAGCAGAAAGGAACATAACAGAAAGGCAGGACGAAAGATCTTCAAAACAATAGTATTAACGCAAAAGGAATCATAGTATTATTTTGCAAGGGCGTCCCCATTATTTTTTTTGCTTTTGTCGATGATATTGTGTGAAGTTTTTTTTTTGTTTGCATGGATATGTTATCCTACGTTAGCATGGTGGAAATGAAACCCATAAACGATAGGGGATAATATCTGGGAATTGAGCCAAAAATGGTGTTTACAAATAGTTTAAGAAGTAGTAACAGTAATAAGATGATTAAGCATTGAATAAAAATTCAAAAATAAGCAATTAAAAAGGAAGTTGAAATGTATGATCCAAACGATCGTGTTTTTGTTATAAAATCTTTGAAAACAATTTTTTTTAGAACACTTTGGGGAACACAGTAATAGAAAAATGAGATTTGATATATAGGTTGAAACTTTGAATACAATTTTTTTTACAAAATGAGGTCATTAGTCATAGATAATAAGTTTGGGAAAGTTTATTAATATTTAGGTGAACATTTACAAAAGAACATTATTTTTTTGACAGATTTACAAAAGAACATATTAATCAGGAATATATATATATTAAATTTCTTGATAAATAGTAAACACTCACGGTTGTGTTACCTCAAAAGTTACGTGGCCTAGTTTCTATGTGATAAAAACCATGAAGAAGAAATACTACTGAAGCCAAAAAAACCAAACAACACAGTGAAAAAAGAACAGTTTCTTAAATTATCAAAACATCTCTGCCGTCTTTAGTAAAAAAGAACCCTGCCGCATGTACCTTATTATGACATCTACAGAAAAAAAATGTTCCACCGAATCTAACAACAAAAGTCAACAAGAAAAACAAAACAAAACTTACAAAGGAAATACACGGCATTTTCTTCTTTCTCTCTCTAACTCATGTCTATAACTTGAATCATTTTCTCTCAAGATGTCTATATTATATAACTTACTTTATCTGGTTACACTTATTTGCCACGGCCACCACCGGCTTTTCTCTGAGGAGGAGCAGTATCCTCGTCATCTGACTGAATATCTCCATACTGCCATATTCCACGCCTAGCTGTCCTTGCCTCTCCTTGGAACATTTCCAAGTTATCAAGGGCCTGCTTTCTTGCAGTTCTGTCCCACCTGTTTCTTTTTTCCATCCTAGCAAGTCCTTCCTGAAATTCCAAATGAAAACAATGTTCAGAGTGGTGTTTTGTGATTGTAAGTGTATTTCAAACAATAGTTTAGAAAGTATTTCAGGCAAGAGTCGGTGGTAATAAAAACCTGAAGCAGGGCAGCATTGATGCTGATCTCAGCATCGACAGCAACAAGAGTTACGGCAATAATTGGTCCAGTTCCCTGCCCTTTAACTTTTCCTCCAGTAGTATCTTTCTCCTCAACCATGGCCCTAAATTCTTTTCCACTGCTTAAAGTGAGTTCACTCAAGTATTCAGCTGCTTCTTGACCAAAATCCTCTTCCAAGTTTGGTAACTTAATGTATGCAAGGCTACACAATTGAGCAAGACCAGGTGCAGCAGACACAGATGGATCAAGAGGCCGCAATTGACTGTAAGGTACTACTTCTTGATTTCCATAATCAATGTAAAAAACTTCAAACGCGTCTTTAGAAGATTCAACTGGTCCTCGTGGCGTATTGACAACCTTTGAAAATTCAATTGCGAATAATCAGTATAAAATAAACAAAGGAATGCGACACCAACAATTTCACAAATTGATACAAGCAATACACCAACTATTTAGCATCTCATCAACTCTGATCATATGTGAGCTTGAAAAAGCGATCATAAGGAACTTGTGCATAAAGTATAAATCGTATAACGGCATATCAAGCTCAACAATCTCGGGTCAATCATATTTTTGTGGATTTTTTTTAAGCAGCTAGAATGTGCAGAATAATCTGGTTAACGAAATTAATCTGCTTCACATTATTTATCCAAAAAATTCATAAACAGGATATTATAAAATATAATTATAAACCATATTGATTGAATATCAACCTAAACGCTCATCAAGATACCTAGATAAAAAATCAAGAACAAGAAGGGTAGGGGAAAACAGCAGAAATAGGTCACTGATTTAATCATCAATTGATAGTATATTTTTAATCAGCTCCCTATTTAATTTAATGGCCACATGATTGCAATGCCTACGTTGGTAAGGGGAGAAGGAAAAAAGAATCATATTGGAACTTACCATTGCCCGGTACCAAGATGAATCAGCGTGAAAATAACACAGGACTATGTCACCCTTCTTAGGATTAAAAGCACCAATCACAGGAGCTTCCTTCAAGTTCAAAGAAGCTAGCTGATTCTGAATGGAGGCTATCTTTTGATCTCCAACAGTTTGGACATAAAATTTACCACCTCCCAAGACTTCTGTAACAGTTACCTATAAATGAAGGACAGTGGATTAAGTCATTCCCCCATTAACACAAACAAGGGGCACTAGTACTATTAGTAATAAAAAAGTATCCTACATTCCAACGCACCTTAAGTACTTCTTGCTGTTTGCTTTCAACATTTGCACCACTGGGTACAACCTCCCCTTCAACATAATTTTCCCAGATCTGCAAAACAATTTTCTTTAGAATAATAGCAGGGAAACAAAGTGATTATGTCAAATATAGTTGGGACCCCATTCTTACCTTCAGCTTTTTACTCTTAGCAGATTGTTCAGCTTGCTCTAAGACGTGAAGATCAGGAATCCTGTCACTGCCAAAGGAGGTTTGAAGTTTTGCAAGACCAGCTTCGAGTAGTGGAACTGCCCCGTTGGCTCTTGACTCCCATAAGGATCCCAAGAATGTTCCAGTTCTATCAACAGTTTCTACCTCAATCTGCAAAAATTATATGTTTAACTATGTAAAATAAACAACACTCGTACTCAGGAATCTTGAGCTCAGAAAGGAACTGAATTACCTCAACATCTCTCTGCATTATCCTTCGCCTCATTAACGCAATTGCTTCATCAGAATATGGCTCTTCACGACCAGGACATCTGACACCAGAGAATGCAAAAGCAATACTGCAAGTCTCTTTAGGAATCAACAATTTGAAACGGTGACCACTGAAGACATATTCGACTACAGCCGGAACTCTTCTGCTTCGATGCAGGAAAGGCAAGAAGTCTTTGGCTTTCTTGGCTGAGGCCTAACAATATGAAAGAAAAGGAAATAGTTAAAGACTTGGGTTACACTTTCTAAGCTTCAAATTAAAAAACAAAATCCAGCAATTAAAATTTTGCAAACCGTGATCAAGTCAGTTATATGCATCACTGGAGGATCCTTGGCAGAATGGATCCCTTTTCTTCCAGAAATGGCACGTGCTTCAGCAGCAAGAAGAGCATCATAGAAGTTAGATCTCTCTTCGAAGTCACGATGTCTAATGACAGTTCCAAAGCCACGTCCAATTATCAATTCGGCGACATTCAACCCAGTTTGCTGACTTGCAGGAACAGCGGGTGAAGGGGCATCATCACTGTCAGCTTTCCCAGAGGAAAATAGGAAAACTGATCCAAAATCCATTACTCTGGAATCAGCAGCTCCCGGTGGAACAACAGATCCATCCACAGGACCAACCTTCCTAGAATATTCCATTTGTACATTCACCTGAAAAATAGAAATAATCAGTTGTAGCTTAGGTCAGCAATGATATTAACAGAAGGTCCACAATATATCTTCGTACTTGGCGACCAATGAGTCGTGTTCTCAAGAACTCCTTTGCTTCACGGGCATAGGGAGCTGGTTTTTCATCTCGACGAGGATTGCCCATTTTCGGACACCTAATACTTGAAAGGTTAACCCGCCTCTCGGCCTGTGGACTACCGTATGGAATAGAATCATCAGCAACAATGACGCAATCTCCACTCACAACCTCAACCACCTGAAAAATTAAAGAAATTAACACTTATATCACTGAAGAAATAACCATTTGGCATAAAAAAAATATAAAAAAAAAAGAATTAAAGTATATTTTACCTTTCCAGTAAAATTTTGGTCATGAATTGCCTTCGAATTTGAAGTCGGTGGTACATAGTTTGTCCAAATTCTTAACCTAGTTTTCTTAGCCTCAAGCTCTGCAGCCTTCAGCTTCTTCTTTGCCTCATCTTCCATCATGTTTGCACTCCATTCAACGTATTTAGCAAAACCCTGTTTGATGGAAAAATCGAATTGATTAAAGACGTGGAGAAACATTCCAGACTGCCACAACAAACTATCAAGTGACTTTGGCACATTCAAATACCCTATCGATGAGGGGAGAAACATGGGATATCAAGGTCCAACTAAATACCATGCAATAGATATTGCCTAATGATATGGCATTAAACCTAAGGTAAAAAATTATATAAAATATTAATATAAAATGAATAACAGTTGACGATTGATAAAAGATTCACACTTTATTTTGTCTACTCTTTCTTCAGAAGAAAAAGAATCTTGAAATATTTTTTTATTAGTCCATTCAAGTAGGTAGGTAATCAAAGACTCTAACAGAACTTAAAAAAAAAAAAAAAAAAAAAAAAATATATATATATATATATATATATAGACACACACACACATATACTACTTGTCGTTATATATACGAGATGTGATATACTCCACGTACCAACAACCGTCTTAGACCACTTAAAATTATGTACGAACACAAATGATCCAAACTTGCTTCAAAACAATTAATGAAACAATGCTACAGTATAAAAACCGTGGTAGTAAACAAGTCAGATCTAACAAGATTTGACCGTGACAAAATAAATCATGTTAATATGGCTCTATACAAGTGAATTACATACGTTTTCAACAAGCTCCAATGCCAAATCCTTTGCTGATTCACCATCGGGATAATACACTGACCCAATCAAATTGCTGAACTTATCCACACCTTCTAGGACAATCCGAACCTGCATAGCCATTTGGAATTTAGAAAAATCTCAGAGATGCAAAAGCAATATAACTTGTAGAGGACTGTTGCTTACATCTCGATTCAATACACGCATCTCAGTGAAAAATTTAGCATCTGCTCCAAAAGGATCAGCTGAAGTTTCAGCAGCAGATGCTGAAACAGCAAGTCTTTGGGCAGATGTAAGGGGAGCTCTAGGTTCCGCAGGAACATCTCCATTAGTGGTATCAACCGTTACCTCAGGTACAACTACACTTTCAGGTGCAGCTCTCCTTCCCATTTGTGGGGACTGGCATAAAGACAAAAATAAGTGGGCACACATATAAAAAACCATAGCAGCCAAAGTAGCATTCACGAAACGTACCTGAATTCCAGCAACAAAAACTTGGACAAACTGAAACTCCGGGAGCAAATAGATTCGGAGAGTACTGCCGTCACGAACCTGCTCAACAAGTGCCTCCATGGGCACCCCCTTGTTTTTAGCTAACAACCCCATAGCATCAAAGTTGCTAGCATCACCAAGAGCAGAAGGTGGCAGATTTCTGACAGATGCCTCGGCAGCACCGGGAACCTGCAACCACCATAAAATCATATATGATACACTCAAAGAAGATTTCAATGATATAAACTGGAAAAGCAAATATACTTATCCAGTTTCCATACCATTCCAGAATCATAATGTCGTGAAAATTTAAATGCAACATGTAATCAGGTCAACTTCAAGAAAACGACTTCGAGAAAACTTCGAGAAAACGACAGTAGAAAATACTCGCTAAATATTATTATTGCCATATTTAATTGATTGTTAAATGCAACATGTAATCAGGTCAACTTCGAGAAAACGACTTCGAGAAAACGACAGTAGAGAATACTCGCTAAATATTGTCGTTAACATAGATGCCAAACACAATGCACCTCAGTTGCAAGAGCATCAAGGAACAAACATTTAACTTTCAATCAATGCAGCAAAAGCAGTCCCTTAACTACAAGTATTCAATAAAGATGAAAAGCCAGACAAACCTTGCTCCAACGACCAAGGCCTTCTTGTTTAGCTTGTTCTTCTAACCGTAACAATTCTGCCAAAAAAGGACTTGCTTCTCCTTTCTGCTGCCCCTGCTCTCTAACCTAGATGAACGACAAGCCCACAATCAACAATGCAATCCAAAAGTATCAAATGCAAATCTATCTAGAAATAAATCACAAAGAAGTCAACCTTTGCCCATCCTTGAGAAACAACAAGCAGTGCAACATTTTTGTCGCCATGGAAAACCGTTCCAAACTCTCGGTTAATGGATGGCACTGTGTAATCAATTCTGAACGTAATCTCCTGATATAATAAACAAATCACATCAGAAACATTGCATGCTTCATCAACCACAACAATACAATATCAGATCACACAATCAGATCAGATCAGTGTAACAAACAACAACTCTATTTTCGCACCTTTCCTATCAAAAGCTTCCTCAAAAACTCTCTACTTTCCCATGCAAATGGCTCATCGACACCACCTCTACGAGCCTGTCGAAATTTCCAAAATTCCATCCAATTAAAACATACAAAATTAAAAAAAAAAAAAAAAAAAAAAAAAAAAAAAAAAAAAAAAAAAAGTTAAATCTCAGCACTAAGTTCTAAAATCTTGCTTCAAAATACACATTGAATTCAACTAATCAAAATTACCAATCTAGGAGCAATCAACGACGATAAAGTGATCGATTTTTCAGGAAGAACACCAAGCTTGGCATTGGCTGCTACAGATACCACGACTATGCAATCCCCTGAAGGAACCGCCTTCACCTTTGCCTTATACCACGCCGAGTTCCCTGCCGCTGTTGCTGCCATTCTTCAACAGCTACCGTTCGATCTGCATCAAATGAACTCAACTCAATTCAATTCAATCCAATCAATATATATTAAAAAAAAACTCAACTTTCGATAAGTGATTCATATCTCTTATCATGCAACAAAGTAAATCACAAAATAACAGAATGCAAAACACGAAGAAAAAAACAAATCATACGATATTTTAATAAGATTATACATTATCATGCATAAAAATACTCAGATCTATGTATGAATCAAAACATGAATAAGAATTTTGATAAAAAACGCATATAATAATGTGAATAACACAGATCGAATAATCAAAACGAGAATGCGATCGATCAACAACAATACCTTGAAACGAATCACACTTTGGATCTACCAGATAAAAAAAACTGAACAAAACTTCAAATTCTGAAACAGTGAATTCTATGAATATTTTTTTTAGGTTTTTTTTTTGTTATATGAGGAAAAAAAATAGATTCGAAGATGAAGATCGAACACCGGAAAAAAAAACACGAGTTGAAGTGTTTGAGTTTCAGGCGGAGAGCACGGAAGAAGAGAAAGGAGTATAGAAGAGAGAGAATGAAGAGAGAGGGTTTTTATATTAGGTGAATTGTGTTATGATGTTTAATAGGGACCTTGGTTTTGTGAGTTAATTACGTGAATTGCCACTCATAAATCAGAATCTGTGTAAAAAGTAAAAAACAGCTGCGTCATCCAATCCACCTTAAATTGCTAATTTAGCATAGAGAGAGAAGAATTGGGATAACTTATGCTTTTCGTTGTTTTAACTGTCTATTTTGAAAAGAAGTTAATATCCAAAACTATTTATCTTTTGTTTTTTATTTTTTCACACCAATTTTATCTTTTGCTTGTTCGGTTCATGTCCAAAAAAATCTTATAATAAAATTTACTCCCTTAATATCATTATAAAAAAATAACTTTGCATGGAAAAATTATTAATAATTTAAGAAAATCATGTTTGATAAAGCTATATCATTGACACATGTGCGCTACAGTTTATAATATCAATAATTTAGCGCTGTTATTATTAGGTATCTTAGTTTCTCATGCAAATCAATGACTTTATCGTTTAGCATGACTTTTTTAGTTGTAGCTTATTTATTTTGTCGGATATAATTTATGACACAAGTATCTTTGAGCTATAATTAATAACGCATTTTTTTGTTACAAATTAATAACGCGTTTAAATTGTAAACAATGTTTTACTTTTATGAAATTTTGAATTTTTCCTTAAAAAAAATTGAATCTGTTTAAAATGCTTTGTGTAGATTTTATTAAAGGATAAGTACAATTTTTTTAAAAAATGGGATAAGTATAGATGTTGTTCCTTAAAAAATGTACTGAAACTTTTAAATAGTAACAAACTATGTTTATCTTTTGTCAATAATATAACAAATATATATATATATATATATATATATATATATATATATATATATATATTTTTATATAAAACAAAAAATATTAAATTATAAAATAAATATTTTTATATATATATATATATATATATATATATATATATATATATATATATCTTTTTAAATAACACCAACAATAGTAAATTCTAAAATGCAAATTTGTATAAAGGTATAGTTGGAATAATAAAAAAACTAGTTCAAGTAAATCATTTATATTCCTTCGTTATATATTTGAATTTGATTAAAATTATATTTACAAATGTTTGTTACTTTCAAATAATAACAACAAGTTTATCTTTTACCAACAATATAATAAAAATTCATATCCTCTAAAAAATATCTTATCTATATATATATATATATATAATAACATCTTTCAACGTTTTTGGGCTGACTTTTTATCTTTCAAAAAATGTCCTCAATTTTCAATACAAATAACAAATGTAACAAATAGATAAGAATAAAATTGAAATTAAAATAAAAGTGTAACAAACACGCATGTTAAGTTTTTCTTTTATCATTTAAAAATTGTAACAAACTATATGAGTGTATATATGCTTACTTTTTTATTATTTCAATTATATCCATGAACAACAATTTTTTCTATAACAAAGATTGTTGTTGGTGTCGTTAAAAAAAAGAATTTAGTTTTTTTTTTGTTATATTGTTAGTATCATTGAAATAGATAATCATGGTTCGTTTGATTTGTTATAATTTTTAAGCATAAAACATTTATATTTTTAATTTTAATCAAAATTAAAATTTCATAGAAAAAACACCGTTCGTAATTTTCAAACGTCAGCGCAATAAAAAGAGCAGAAAAACCAATTTATGCACAAACAAAACATTCTTTTTCATACTCAAAACAGTAACATTTGTTGAACGACTTTAGTATCATACGAGTCTGTATGGATTCAATATTTTTTTTTATATGATCGACCTACTTAATATTGCGCGAAGGATAAAAAACAATTATCAGTTGAGAGAATAAGAATATTAGGTACTAGGCTCCCAAGACTACTACCATATGGGAGAATAATTCTTTTGATATGCTCCAATATAAGGGTGATGATTGGGTTAGTGATCTGGGAGATATGGATAATCTAGTGATCTGTCATTACCAATGTCTATCGATAAAGAATAGTCTCTTGATCATTGTGTTTTGTATCAAAGTTTCCATAGTCTCAATCTAGAAGGAACCATCGTGCTTGATGTGATTTTCTGGAGAAATTAGATATATGGTACAATTTTGGGCCTATTCAAAGCTTAAAGTTTGGAAACCTCCGGACAATGTTTTGTCAATCTCAGTGTGATTGGATATTCTTTTGATATAATTATCTAGATTTTTTTTTAATAATGCTCATGCAAATGCATTCAACAAAACTTTCATTACTCTGATCTTTTAGGTGGATGTTGTTTCCTCAATGAAGCATTTTTATCCAATTAGTATGCGTAATGCATGTTAATAGTCCATTGCACAGTTTTTTCTTTGTAGACATCATATAGTGGTTGAGTATCTTATTGGCCTCTTCCATAGTTGTTTTGTACATAATAAATAAAGTAGGGATAACATAAATGTGGTGGAAGATATGTTTAATTTCTTGAGCTGCGAATAGACGTTAAAGGTTGAATGACGATCAAAATTGACCTTGAGAAAAACAATGGCAGTTTGGATTGGGATTTTGTGAAAAATACTTTATAGTAAATAAACATCCTGACTAAGTTTGTTGATCTAGCCTAGCAGTGTATTTCTTATCTAAAGATGATGATGTTATCGAACGACGAATCTCCAAAAAACTTCACTGCCTCATGTGATATCTTCCAAAGGCACCCCATCTATTCCTTTGTATACTATTTGGAAATATTGTTCCATATGGTTAACTTAATTATAGAGCAAAATGTATGGGTCTATATCTAGCAAGCAATAAGAGGACCAAATTGTACGGTCTTTCCTAATGGTATTATCATTTTAAATAGGGTTGATTGATAGTTGTGATGGCACCAAAGTATTTTAAATTATCATAACCGCGTAGACTTATTGTATATTTCTGTCATTTAATAACTTTTATGTTACTAGATATTGTCGAGGAAGTTTATATATACATAAACTGAAAAGATGTTGAGATTGATAAAATTGACAGATTAAATTTTTTTGTTGAAACTAGAATTTCGTTAACTACTTCTTCAATCTATCATCATGGTCAATTATAAGAAAATCGAGTTGGATAAAGCTATATCATTGGCACACATGCACTTATTTCGTAACATCAATATTTTTAGCTTAGATGTTTTTATGTTCTATCTTCGTTTCTCATACAACTCAATGATTTTGAAAGATATTATTTATCGTTTAGTTTGACATGAATAACTTTGATTTATAATTGATTTTCAATACTAAAAGATAAACATGATCTTACGGTATTAATTGAAAGATAATTAATATTTTCTATGAAAAGTTTTTTTTTGTTTAATGTAAACCATCTTGTCGATGGATGATACAAGTCATTTATACTATTGACTTTTGTTGGTCTCAATAATGACATACACCCTCCGATCACTATTATAAGCAAAAAATTATATTTTATATTCATTCAATTAATGATATATATAGTCTTTATTATATACCACATACGTCATTTAATGAATGAATCTAAAAATTAAACTTTTGCTTATATTAGTGACTAGAGGGTGTATGAACTTACAATTTCTTGAGATATAATAACTACAAATCACTTATTTATTAATAATCTAGGAAATTTGAGGTTCAACATTTGGAGTTATTGCACGTGTATTCTTTTATCACATCAATAATTTAACTCACGTAGCTGCAATTCTATACATCGTTTTTTCTTTCAAGTCGCCTGATGGCTAGGAATTCACCTCATAAGATGAATAAGTGGGGTGTTTGAGATTCAAACTCTAACATATTTAATGCAGTGCCTCTTCTAACTAAGTTAAACTCAAGTGGACTATACGTTGTTCTTTCTAATACAAATCATTGAGATACAAACATCTTCCCTTTGGTCCTATTTGTAAGAGACGCTCAGGACAACAAAACAGGATGTATCTTGCCCAAATTTAGAACCAGATACATCAATTTTTGTTGACCTAAATGTCTCTTATAAATGAAATGGGATGAATTATTATTTATCATTTACTAATTTGATTTGTTGGCAATAGTCCAGATTGGGATTTTATTTTATTTTACTTAGTTAGATATGACTTGGGATAATAGTAAATCTTATTGGCCATTATTTTTTTATATTGTGAGACAGACACAACATAGTTATGTACATGACATTCATATAGCATTACCTAAAAGATTACAGGCTTTATTACAAATTAATTTTAGGCAACAAATAAAGTGAGATTTAAACTTATTACTTTTCGGAGACACCTTTTATAAACGTGTGTTTTAGCAAGTTATCCAATAGACATTTGTTAAAAGACACCAACTAATTTTTATAAAGGTGTGGACTTGTATTTATCACTTGGTTACGTGGACTTGTATTTATCGGTTATAGCTTGTATTGATCTTTCTATTTACTATATTTTGTTTGTTATGAATTAATACTTATGACACAAATAACTTTGTTTGTCATCCATTATCAATATTGTGATACAAATGTAATATTAATTTATAGCATGTAACTGAAAGATAATATTTTGTTTTATGCTCTCAATGCCAATTCCAATATATGGCGGTAAGCCCTCGCTAGATCAACTAATGAAGACAACTCTTGACAAAAGTAAAAACAGGTCGCAGTAATGGCACTAGAAGTTGTGAAAATAGAGGTGCATGTCACATCGACGATGGTGGCATTGGTTGTTGAAGCATTGGGGGATGGCTTGTTATGCAAAAAATGTTAATGAAGTCACGACGATGGCGACGAAAATTGAAACATTTTTTGTGTGGTGATAGCACAAGCTGTATCCAAGGTTAAGAATAGGTCAAGCCGCCTACGAGGCTTACAATATGGATTGTTTAGCCTGGTCCGACCTGGCCTGTTTATTAAAAAGGCTAGGCTCATGCTTTTGAAAAAACATATTTAAGTAAATAGACCAGACTTAGACTATCAAAAAAGCCTACGAAGCCTGATAGGTCGGTCTGTTTATGCATATTATTAAAATTTATTTTTTACTTACATTAAAATATAATTTATACTAAACAAAAAAAATCAAGAAACAACTTAAATAATGAACTTTTTAAATAGGTTTTAAGGCCTTATAGTGAAATAGGCTTTTAACGCCTTATAGTGATAGACAAGTCTTACAATAAAATACACTTTGAGGCCAATTTAGCCTATTCAAAGGTAGATAAAATTGACTATTTAATGATTTCAATACGAAGTAAGTTGTAAATAGACTTTCAGGCCAGACCAGACTTTCAAATAGGCCAGGTCATACCAAAAAATTAGGCATATGAAAGGCCGTAGGCCAAACCTAGACTTGTAAATTTCTTCTTAGGTCAGGCTCAGACATATCAAAGTCTCGCCTGATCTGACTTATTGACGCCCCTAACTATAGGGGTTCCTCAACTTACAATGAATGACGCCTAAACCATTCTTTTGGTATAAGATGACAAAGAAAATATTGGATTTTGAACAATAGCAACAACTGAACCGATAATAGGAGGACAAACCCCTCAAGATTTTTCTGTCAAAAAATGGGTGATTTCCCAAAATAATAATTGTACAACGTTAAGGAAGACATACCCTCAATATTTTTTTTTTCAGGTCGAGATGATCTTGGTTTTAATTTTCATTTGAATTCTCATGCAACTCAAACGAACAAAGGAAAATAAAGGGTTATGAAAAATCATTCGTTCTATCAAAACAATCTTAGATGACTTTACAATATGTTAATGTTTCTCTATCGATTAATAAAAAACCTAAAATTGTGTTCTGAAAAACGGTTCGTAGTTCTCGATCCAAGACAAAAAAGTTCTTTGTTTACAATTGACAAAAAATATCACAAGTTTTTTCATCGCCGTGGTATTATCTATCATTTCAAACAATCGAATATAGATCATAAAATTCAGACTACCACATAGGAGGCGCTGACGTGGTAGATAATCTCACGATTCTTTTATGACGTGACATTTTTATCCCTCAATTTCTTCTTACATAATTTTTTTTTCTAAAATTAGTCGAGAAACTAAAACAAAGTTTTTTTAAACTGTTCATTGGTTCATAAAAGTAATTTCAAGGTCAAATATTTCATGATTTTTATAGGCATGTTTAAGAAGTTAAAATAAGGTCTCCCACATATAAGAAAATTTTCAAAAAAAACTTTGGTCCTATATATAAGAAAAAGTCACAACTTTAAGATACATTTTTTGTTTAAAAGACTTTTTAACCCTCATTTAATGTTTGTCTTTTTAATATTAGTGGTTATAATTAATACTTCACAAATTTTTATGAGGGTATATATGTAAAAACATTTAAAAAATTACAACCACTAATGATTGTCTTGGTTTTGATGATTTTTGGTTTATCTTCTTATAAAAAAAGGATGGGGAGTATTAATTATGATTTTATAAAGCACCAACATCTAAAAAACTAAAACAACGAAAACTTTGACTTATAAATTGAATTTTAAGTTGATTGTTTGAAGATACCTCTATAAAAATATAACATATGCAAAATTTCTCAGCATTTCGAAGATGTTTCAATTTATTTTGATGTTCGACCAAAACGTTCAAAATCAGAATTCTTTTTTAAGTAAGCATATAATCACGAGTCAAATTTTACTCCTCAATTTTGTACGCATGTTTAAATCGTCATAAGAACCTGCACCACCTAATCTCGGTGCTATTAAAAGGGGGATACATTAATTACGAAATTTTGAGGAAATTCATAATTATGGGAAACAAAAATTCGTAATTAATTCATTCACCAATTAAAAACTCCAAATATTTGCAGTGGATGTTCTTATAATATTATAAACTTGCCTGCAGAATTGAAGAACAAAATTTGACTTGTAAAAAGTATGCATACTCGAAAAAATTGCAATTTTGCACACTTTAGTAAAAAAAATCAAGGTATCTTAGAAATGCTTTGAAATTTTTCAGGTTCTTTCTATATATTTTTACAGATGTTTCTGCCACATATCGACTCAAAAATCAATTTATAAGTCGAGGTTTATGTTATTTTCGTTTTTGAGCTTTTAACAATTTAAAATAGTAATTAATTCTTCCTTAGTTTAAAAATTCTAATTTTATGTATAAGATTTTATTTTAACGTCCTAAACATGCATGAAAAAAATATTTAAAAAATTGATCATTATCTTGAGTTCGGGCCCTAAAAAAAAAACATGTATGCTAAAAAGCCATTTCGGCCACATCGACTTTTTATGTGGGGTTAAGCTTCTAAAGGACTAAAATATGAAGAATATAAAATCACACAAGTAAAACATTTACACAAGTTATTTTTAAACTTCGCATATATTACATAGTTTATTTCAACAATTATATATAAAGTGTCCAAATCTCTTATAAATAGGCATAACATTATGGTTAAAGTTATTTTTTAACATACAAACGCAGAAAAATACAAAGGGTACTTGACCACCAAAATAAACACCCTAAATTAAGAATGAAGACACAAAATACGATTTGGAAATCATTCAAAAAACTAATTTAAGTTGGTTAGATGATCTTGATTTGAAACCTTAAAATTTGATCATCTCAAAATCTTTTATGTCAATTAGGATAGATTAGTTTAACCTTCTCTTTCTCAAAAAATCATTCAATAATTTAATTCATTAAATTTCAAATGTTTAGTAAAATTATCATTTTAACAATTTAATTTATTTCCATTAAAAAGATAATATATTTTAAATAGTTTAAGATTTTAAAAATTTGAGCATATTTTTCTTCTCAAAATGGAAATATTTAATTCTCATAGCAGGGTCACGCACATATAAAACAAAAAAAACCGTGTCACGCACAATGACGCAGTACCAAGTGGCTTCTTCCTATTAGCTAGCTAAGTCAAACACAAAGTAGAAAAGTCAAAGTTTATGACCGGAAGGAACAGAGAAGGTGAGATTAAAATGAAGGGAAACCCACCTAATCCAGCAACTTGCTTTCATAGCCTGCTTCTTAAATTTCTTACTCCATTTTACTGTCTCTAATCTCTCTTTACATATTTCTATTTCTTATATAAGAAGCATTAATATTTTTGTTCTAGAGATTTATCATAAGAAGTGTTATGGAAGGTCTTCTACCTCTTGTGTATAAAGCAATCAAGAAAAATAGAACAAGACGACAATACGAGGTTATTTCATTAGGAGGAAACTACAACATCAACATGGCTGAGATCTACCCTCAAACTCAACAACCACTTCATCACAATCAAATACCAGCTTCAGATAATTATAATATTGGTGGTCACAGGAGACATAAATCTGTTGGAGATGGTTTTGGTAATGGTTTTCAATTTCATGATGAGACAACAACCGGTTCTGTTTCTCCTTCAAAAAAACTTGTTAGGTTTAGTAGTCATAGAATGTTTTCATGTATCAAGGGTGCCTGAACTGAAGTCAAGGTGTGTGCAAGATTTGATATTGTATGTATGTGCTGTTTTTTTGAATAATGTTGTAAAGATGATGTTGTTTTGTGTCCTAATTATTACAAAAGATGTTCTGTTTCTATATTTGTTCAGTGTTTTATTTATTTATTTATTTGTTTTTTTGAGGAAAGGTTTTACTAGTTGGTTTGGTTTTATAGTAACTTGTATAGATACGTGTATATATATTGAATGAAATGAAAGCTAGATTTATATACAGATACAGATTGTTTTGGTTGTCAATGATCGATTATTTGGATTCACCCTTCAGAGTTTAAAAAAGTTTTATATTTAAAATTTTAATCGTTATTTATCTATTCAGTAAATAAGTTACTAGTCTTTTGTCTACGCGCAAGTTCTATAGTTTCTCATTTTCAACACTGTCTGTCAGCCAGATTCTCATGTCATTGTGGTAGGTTTGGTGGCATTCACTGTCAAGTGAACAGTGATGATGAATTAAGGTGTCGTTTTAGGCAGGGATAAGAATCCAAGTGTGATAATCATAAATACCATGCGCCGGTATATTACAGGAGTAAACAGAGGTGAAATGGATAGGAAAAAACTTTACTTTGTGCACATGATATTAACCATTAAGCATTTATAAGCTGAATATGATTTTCTGGTTTAATTTAAAGCACAGTCATATTATTACTTGTTAGTTAAATTAATTTATGGCTTAAATAAGAAAATGGTCCATATAAATATCAGGCGTTTTGGTTTTAGTCCCGGTAAAAATATATTTTTGGTTTTAGTCCTTGCAAATATAAAATATTTTGTTTTGGTCCTTGATATTTTGTTTTAATTCTTGTAAAATCATTTCATATTGAAATTGGTCCCTATAATATTCATTTTAGTCCTAATTTTGAAGGACTAAAATCAAATATTTTACATGTTACAAGGTCTAAATCCAATAAGAATCAATTTTACGAAGACTAAAACAAAATATCAAAGACCAAAACCAAATTTTTTATATTTGCAGGGACTAAAACCAAAAAAATATTTTTACAGAGACTAAAACCAAAATGTCTGATATTTGCAGGGTATGTTTTCATATTTAAACCTTAATTTATTTTTTACTTGATAAAACTGGTTTTTTTGTTTTGTTGTTGAGATGATCAAATAAAACTAGTTAGTTGATGCTATACCACATATTTTTTCGTAAGGCTGTTTATTTATTCACAAAATAAAACATTGTTTATTAGAAGATAAGTATCATTCGTGGCTTAGTCCCTTTGCTATATTAATAGTTTTTAGCTTTCTGTTTTCAATGTTTATTTTTGATCCATTTGTAAATATTTGTTGACTTTGGTGGTTTTCTCTCTGCATACCTTGTTTTAAGAAAAATCTTTTGATGTGATAATATAATTCATTTTAGACTTTTTAAAAAAAGTAAGTACCATTTTATTTCTTTGATGATTATTTTGAATAAGCACATATTAGCTTTTTTAATTCCGTAGTTTACTTTCTTTCTTAATCATTTTAAATAAACACATATTTGTCCGCAAGCTTTAAAAAATTGTTTACTTTCTTCCATATCATAAAATTTATGCAAATTTACCAAGCAATTAGGCGCATGTTGTCCTAGCCAACTTTTTTTTTTTGAGAGGAGAGGAATGACCTAGCCTACTTGGCCACATGATATTTTAAAAGAAACATTGTTTAGTATTTCATTTTTTAGAGTGTTTGCTGTATAGAATGAAAGATTTTGTCTTACCTATATACAACGAAAGATTTTTTCGTGAAATATCACGATGCTCCTGTTTTAACTTAAACACATCTAAATGAGAAAAACTGTTTCATTTACTTAAGAGCAATAGCATTTTCGTTTACTTAATCCCAAATTTAGTGGAAATCAGGTTGGTAGTGATATTATGTTACTCAAAACACTCATCGCGATAGTTTCGTGATCATGTTTTTTGTTTCATTTAGATTTTTTTTTTATTATATAGGTTTTAAGAGATTAAATGATGTAGGTTCAAACTAATATCTTATCTTCAGATAAAAATGATGATTAGTATTTTATTTGTCAATAGTATTAGACACATTTGTTTTTTAGGTGTCAGATTTTTAGTTTTTTTTATCATTATTGTTTTTAAAGTTCAAAATATATTTTGTTATTGTTAATTATTTTTTAATTATAATCACCATTAACTATTTACTGCGGAGAATGAGAAAGATAAATAAGATAACAATAACTAAAAGTTTTATAAGAAAAAAAAAAAAAAAAAAGAATCAAAATTTATTAGACTTTTTATATGTATAAATAAATAACTTTAAAATGACAATTAAAAATGAACGATGTTGTTTAATAAATTCAACTCAATTCATAATTGAATAGACATTTGATATATTGGGACACAAGTTCCTACTCATAATTTTTTGCTTCTTTATATTTAACAAAAAAATATATTAACAAAGTCAAAATGAAGATAAGTTTTTTTATGAAACAAATATTGAAGTTGAAACTCAATTATCTAATAAGTTTATTTTTTGTGCGTGAATGGATAATATTCCCTTTGGTTTAAATTGTTTTTTGGTCTTAAATATTTGATTTCCACGAGAACGAGTTTAAAAACCAGGAACAACCCGCCACCAAAGCACCCAACTATAGTAAACACAAAGACCCACCAGAAGGTAGAGACAAAAGAAGCCACTTCCACGAGGAAAAGATGGGAGAGCCTCGCCAAACACCAGAAAGCACTGCAATCTTGCATTGCTACCCACCACCACAAGACACTATAGGTTAGCCCAAGATGGATTCCACCTTCCACTCGTACATGTAACATATATTGTTGATAGAAAAGTACCAGAAAACCAGAATATATTTTTTAGTTAAATTACATTTTTGGTCCTTAAATTATTTTTAGGTTTTACTTTGATCCTCTAAATCTCTTTCATTTTATTTTAGTCCCCTTGAGTTACGGGCCTTTTACAATTTTGTTCCTTAAATTTTTCTTTATTCTGTTTAAGTTTAGTCCCTTAAGTTATGAATGTTTAATAATTTGGTTCCTTAAATTACAAACATAGGGATATTTTGGTCCTTAAAAGGGACTAAAGTGTTTGAATTTTGTAAGTTAAAGAAAGAATCAAAATATATAATATTTGTAAGTTAAGTGGCCAAAGTAAAATAAAATAACTTAAGAACTTTGGTTGTCATATTAGAATTTTGCTTTAGACTGAAAAGGGATAGAAAAATCGCAATGGAAATCGATGATTTTACTAAACTATTTTTGTAGGATCAATATGAGATAGCAAAATCCTAAAATCCCAATCAAAATCGAAGGATTCTATTCAAAGGTGGATCCATTCACGGTTCATGTGTGGCTAAAGCCCCACATCCAACTTCCATATTTTGTTTATTATAAATAGGAATAATAGTTATTTTGATCTCTGAATGTGTAACGAGTAGTCACAATAATATTAAAATTTTCAAGAGTAGTGCTAGCAACACTATCTTTTAGACACTCTATAACACTCACTCTCTTATTGGGTGAAATCAATGTGGGTCCTAAACTTTGAAAATAGAACCCACGTAAAGTGGTGGGACATACGTTGATTTTATCCAATGAAAAAGTGAGTGTTAGAGAGAGTGTCCAAAAGAGCGTGACACTAACATTCCTCAAATTCCAAAATAGTCTATGATTTTGCACTTTATTAGTCAAAACAGTCTTTAGAGTGACAATAAGTAAGTACATTGAAAGACTAATATGACAATATTAACAAATTATTTTAACGTTAGAGACTATTTTAACTAACAGAGTGCACAATCAGAGACTATTTTAAAATTTTGATACTTCGTGAAAACAAACAAGTGCGTCGCATTCGCTATGATTCATAAGCTTTTGAAGTTGACTTTGCTTTTGTCGGTAGCAACCGCAAGTGTTTGCCAAATTTTAGTCTCACATGTACCAAATGTCTGGATCCGCCCCTGATTCTACCAAAATATCTTAAAGCTAAAGCCTAGATGCTACATCAAATCACACACACCAATTCTATATGGATCTTCCCCCATCATATCAACATCTTCATTCATCAATCTCAGGCGATGACACATAATGGTAACGAATAGAAACGATTGAAACCAAGCTCAAAATTGACATGTACTGTTAAATGTACAGAATCCTTCAAAATCGTATAAAAACCTACAATTTTACCCCGACTTTACGATTTTGGTGCGATCTTGCCGCAATTTTGCATGTTTTTTGATTCGGCTATTGATCTGGATTTAAAAGGGTGAGCAAAGTCTCAAAACCATAAGATTTAACAATTTTAATCGTGATGTTGACAAAATACTTGAGAGACTAAATTGTCTAACATTTATTATTTAAAGGAATCCAACAAAACAAAAAAAACTCGAAGAACCACATAAAATTACTCAAGGGATCAAAATATAATTTAATCTATTACAGCCTAAGAGGAACAATGGCCAAGGATCCCAACTAACTACAGCCTTGAGAGGAGCAATGGCCCAGACAAACACAATCTGCAGCCTTCACTCTAACATTTCTATTTTAATAAGTGCATAAGATTTTCGAAAAAAAAAAAAGTGCATAAGATATTTAACACTTTTCTTTTTTGACAAGATAAGACATGTAACTCTTAAATTCTATTTCTGTGTCATTCACCCAGAATAAAATCTCTTACAAATAATATACGTAATTTTCATGTAACAGAAATAAAAGGAAATAATAATTCTATTGCAATTTGGCATCTAAACAAAACAATCACTTTTCTCCTATTTTTAAAGTGTTTGATAAACTACTTATTTATTTAAACAAAATTAGTTTAAAAACATTTGTGAGGGTTGACTCAACTGACAATGTCAATATCGTTAGAATGAATATCTTCACCTGAATTTAAACATAAAATACTATGCATTTGTGTGTGTTTCATGTGTTACTTGATACTTAGTTTACGGAAAAAAAATTAGTTTAGAAACCATTTATTATGTTTCTATAGTTTCCGGACTAAATAAAAGAGAGAGTAGCAGTTTGCATACTAAATTTAAGAATTACTTAGTGATCCTAATAGCACCAAATTTTAAAATATTAGTGCTTATTGTTAAAAACTTAAAATTTCAACAGTCCACTGAATCCTTAAAAAAAAAAAAATAGCACTAAATAGCACCTTCGTTCTAATGATACTTGATTTTGAAATTGCACAATTAATGATGATTATGATATCGTCACAGATCATCACAAATTCACAGAAAAGAAGAAATAATATTTAGGCTTAAATATGATTTTCGTCTTTATAATTTGAACGTGTTTTGATTTTCGTCCCTATAAAAAAAAGTTTGAATTATATCCTTACAAAATAAAATTTATTTGAAAAGGGTCTTTGGCAACTTTGGCCAAATTACGCCCCTGTATTTTAGAAGTGTTTTGATTTTTTTTTAACTTTTTCACAAAAGTTTTATATCTCAATTAATGAAAAAAAGAAAAAAACAGTCTTGGTTAGTGAAAGGAAAAACGACTAAGAAAATAATAAGATTATTTTTATTTTTCATTTTCATTATTTGTTAATTATGTGAAAATATATAGTTACATCCATTATCAAACAAATTAACACTTTTCTTTTCGTCAGATTATGGTTAGTGCTAGAATGTAGAAGGACTGGTTTTAAAAAAAAAATTAGGCGAGTGATTTATTTTAAATTTAAAAATATTATACTATTTATAAAGTTTAAACGGCAACCTATAACCCTTATATGAGACGAGGAAGAACTTTTTCAGCATAATAAGAGCTTTTAGATTCAAATTCGACCTTGAAAATACATTAGTGTAAATCTTTTGAAGGAGAGTTTTGTCATCCATTACGGTCCTATCCAATTCAAGAGATTAATTTTTACAGTTGCACAAAAAGAATACTCAGTTTACACAAAAAATCAAATATCCTTGTTATAACAACATAGTGTTTTGATTGTGAAAATACTTTATATGCAATCCCGGGTAAAACCCGAGTCACCATATTTTCCCTTCTTCGGTGTGTTTTGTTTGAGTAAGTGTGATCACTAGATCAATAGTAAAGTTTAGCATACTCTACCAACGAAAGTTGAGTATGAGGAAGTGAAACTCTCCCAACCGGCAAATTGGGGTTCGAATTTCAGACTCTCAGCTGATTGAGAGATGACTAACGTCAATCATGTATCAAATAAGACTACTTCCAATGGAAGATTAATGAAAGCAATAGGTACACTCCAACTGCGCTTTTACCACATACTCCGGCAAGGCTCGATGCCCTCACCGGTTGGAAGGACTCATCAAGAACGCAAAGTTTCAATGATTCCGACAAAGCAAAACAAGAGTAGTTTTTGCGTTACTGAAAGAACCGGACAGTAAAATAGTTGCATTATAAAATATCTTTAGAAATTTCACCCAATCTATACCGATTCAGATTTCGTAGATTGCCAAGTCTGTGCTTCAACAATTAAGTCTAACTATCCGGGTTACTTCACCTCAACTAGATAAGGTACTCAATGAAGGCAATTCAATGAAGCTCTTACGCATAAATTATTTTAGAAATAAATAAGCTACAAAGTACAAACATAACTAGTAATCATATTTTTGTTATTTTCTATAAATTATTGTCATAAACTATTCTTTCAAATGCTTACACAAGTATTAACCAAAAAAACAACACTTACCCAAGTAATTATATCATAAAAGATGTTTAATATACTCTTCTAAATGCCCCCTAAAAGGCCTAAACCCCAAACATTATTATTTTCCTTTTTTCTCTACATATTATTTCTAGTCCCCCTCTCTTTCTTTGATCTTCATATTTCTTTGCGTTGACGCAGTGAAGCGTCACGATTCATTCCCAACCTTCCCTTCTCAATTTGGTGGTCATGACCAACATACAACTTAGCATATACCAACTTTCATTCATCTTCATACAATACAAATTTATATTTATCAAGGACATATGGGCCACTCTTCATATCATATCATATTCATATAGTAGTAGTAGTGGGACAAAAGTGGTCGACCATCTTGTTCCCACGTTGTTTTTTCTCTTCAATAATTAATGTCCACCATAAGTACTAGAAATTCTCCTTGTGGAAATCATATTTGGTGGTTGTGTTGTGAGAAAAGTCTGAACCTAATTGACGAAGCTCTTTAGTAAGTGCAGGTGGCCCACAGTAAAACACCCCTGCATTACATAAATCACACTCCTTAGTGATGCTAGCATTAAATTAACCACGCCAATTATTGAAATTGATAAGCATTCAACATTTAAAAGGACAGTCCTATGGCTCCTCTATTTATAAGTAACAACTGAATTATTTTTTGTCCTAATTATAAAAAATATAGATCAATTAGGAAATTTTAGAAGTATTCATTGTTTTGGTCAAAAAATTATTCGTTGTTGGAATTTCTTTTAATAGTATATTTACTTTATCTCGCACACGCACACTTGATATTTCTTCGCATATGCATATAGAGGATACTTTTAATGTTGGTTGAAAAATGAGAAACTCACCAACGCGTGTTTGTGGATGATTAAGTGCAATGCGCTTGTAGACACTACGCCAATTAGGTTTAGCAAAGTGAGACTTGACGCGTGTTCCAGAGACGATATCCACACCATTTTTAGCATGATTAAGTGATTGAAGCATAGCAATAAGAGCAGAGCGAGCATCACCCTCTTCATAAACACTAGTACAATAATTGTGTAGCTCAATTACTCCTCTATGATCATCTTCAGCCACCTCATTCATTACTCCTTTAAACCAATCAAATGAACCCTGTTCTCTAGTAACCCAGTAAAAATAAGCCCTCTTGGTTTTAAAGTTACTCAAACCGGTTCTTTTGTGTTGTGATGGTCTTGGTGATTTACTACTTATTCCCTCCTCTATTGTGGTCCCTTCCTCCTCTTCCATGGCCTTGAAATTATTCACAATATCCTTTAGTATACTTATCATTGGGGTAGCCCCAATTCCTAGGCCTACAAGTAAAACCACATCATATTGCTTGTAGTCTTGTGCAGGCGCTCCATAAGGACCATCGATCAATACTTTAGGCAGAGTACTGCATAGTACAATAATGCATTATTTACTGGTCACTAAGCAATAAACCATACATTATAAATGATAATGCATCATTATTTTGTCACTAAATGTCATACAAATTCACTTGCTTTAGCCTTATATTTTATATATTTATTTAACATTTTCTAACATTAATTAAAGTGTTGGGCTGAGTTGATTACCTACTTAGCTTAGAACACGAATTTTCAACACAGGTGTCCATTTTCACCTAGTCTATTTATTTTGACAATAATAATCATCGTAGTGTAAACTTCATATACAACAACCAATTCCTTTTGGCCACAAGGATAATAAAATCGTAAGCAAATTGGACACGGTACTATTGCTGCATGCATTGGTTATATCGGTCGGCAAACTATTATTTATTCACACCCAAATTACATAAGACAAATAGTCTATGTTTTTTTGTGAATAAATTTCAAAGTCTAAGGAACGGCCTATTAAAATTAAAACTAACAAGCAACATAACAACTTAATGTAATGAATGCATAATTATCTGATTTTAATTTATCATCAATCAACTATTTGGCTAATCATTTCTTAAAACATAAGAGTACATCTATGTAAAGTAAATACTACACGTCTACACATACACTATATAACCAAATCTAATTGAAATAATTAAGTTTTTGAATTTAAAACAAGTTTCATAATGATTAAATAACTTGTTTAAAAACCTTAAAAAATGTTCTAGTAACTTTCTAGTCAAATTATGTGAAAAAAGTTAACAAATATTTAAAAGTATTTTAGTTAAAATAGAACCACCCTAAATTATATAAATTATATGAAATGCATTATCAACCAACACAACTCATCCATTTACATGGAAATGTCGGCTACTACCAATTGACAATTAGTTTTTAAATTTGTTGATATTTATCAGCACATGGATTTTTTACCTTTTCAAACATATTTTTTTTTAAAAAACTTATATTTAGAAGTAAAGATAGTATGTGTGTTACCTTGGGCTGCTATCCCCTTGCATGCATTCAGCTCTTAGAAGTCCACTCTTCCCATGGGTCGGTGGAAGGCAGCTCTGAAATATAGAACCAAAGCAATATAGTCAAAAAAGAAGCCACAGATTGCTAAGAAAATTGGAATGCACCCAAACAGAGATAAATGTAGTAACCAGTGAAGTTTGCTATGTAAGTTGTCAAAATAATTAAGTTATAATAGCATTATTACCCAACAAAATTTAACCTGAATTCACACCTCTGAGAATTTGACTCTGAGACTCCGGGTCCAGTCACCTAATGTTCTGATGTGAACACTAAGATAGTCATCTCCTGGGGAAGAGGTTATGGAAAATGGATGCCTGTGAAACCATAACAACATTTAACATTTTAAGAGGGTATTTAGATACAACAATTCATATAGCATGCAAAGACTACTAATTATGTTTCTTCAAATTCGTAGTACCATTCAAATGGAGAGACAGCAGCACAATTTACAAACATGTATTGTCCACTCTTGTATCTAAACCCCTGAGGCTTTGACATATGAAGAGCCAACACATTTCCAGGATAAACAGCCACCTTCAAATAGGACATACAAAATTTTGTCAGACATACATATTATTTTTTCTAATGTATCTCCATTTTTTGAATATAAGCCAAAAAATATCAATTAATGGAACAACAATCTTTTCAAAGTTCCAGATAAACAATCCTTGATCTGTCTAGTGAATGCATATATGAATAATATGCTCTAGTTTATATCTATGAATGAATTTGGATAACAAAATTTCAAAAGCTTCATATGTTTCTTCAAGTAGTGATACTGATTCAATATTCAACACCCACCTTCAATATTCTCACAGGCTTGATGCTTGATCTGAGTGCTCTAGTCAGTCGTTCCAATGCATAAATGATGATGGGAATAGCCAAATACATCCACGTCTACAAAACACGCACAATAAAGTTCCGTACAGTATAAGAATAAGTTGAGAAACTAGATAAAAAGGTTAATTGAGGGAAGGTGCTAACCGTTTTTTTGTGCCATTCCCGAGTCAAGTAAAGTTTGATTCCATGCACAACCAAAAGGGCATAGACAAATACAAAGAGATGATGAGAGTACCAAAAGGCATTGAAACCAGTTAGACTATTGAGGGGTTTAGGTAGCTTAACCCTTCCTTTCCTGAACCAAGGACTAGCCAGTGTGAAGGCTATTGTCATTAAAACAACCATTACAATCCCTGTTACTCCTTCCCATGATTTCACAAAATGCCAATAACTTGTTGGTTGCTTTCCAAAAAATGGTTCCATGAGCTTGTACTTTTCACTATTTGCATGAAGAAGGCGAGGAAAGTCGCAAGTAAGATGATAAATAGCATGTATACCAACTCCAATTGCTACTGCCACAGCAATCACCTGCAACAGACACTCATCATTTCATGATTATCAAATCGAGATTCAATTCTTGAGTCAGGAGATATTTTTCCAAATCAAGAATCAAATCTTAAGATGCATTGCCTATAAAAATACGCCGTTTTTAAGTAAAAAAATAAGTGAAATAACAAAATTGTAAGCTGATATATCATATATGAACCTTAAAATAATTCAAGATTCAAGTTATAATTAGAAATTAAATGAGAAAAGAAAAGAAAAGTGGTTGGTTGCACTAAGTTTAGGTAGTAATTCATTAGAAAGAATTGGGATGCAATATGAGATTCATGTCCAAATAGATACGCCCTAAGATTCGTATCGATTAGGTTCAATTTAGTATCAAATTGAGATTTGGCTCTGATGTATTGTAAGATAGTGATAACCATGCACCAGTTGCTACTATAAATTTTTTTAGAAAAGTTTTCTAATATTGTCACTCACAAATGAAGAACGGTTTGTAAAATTTACCTTGTGGAAGTTGAGGTTATCATCAAAAGGAACAACAATGCCTAGTTTGGTCTTGTTCCTAAGCCATGTGATGGTGTTTCGACAAACAGGTAACAAGATAATAGCCATGTTCAATTTGAGTGTCTCAGCTGCACCTTTAGCCATGCACACACAATGTCCCATTACTTCATAAGCAGCTTTTCTTCTGTACTGCATGAATTTGTAGGCAAATAGACCACACATAACACCAATCCATAGTACCAAAATCCAAGTTCTTTGCCAATTGTCCTGCAGAAAGTAAATGGCATCTCTATACCTCTTCCTAACAGGATTGTATTCATATGAACCCTTAAGCTTTATGCTTAGCATTTGGCTCAGGTACTTACTATCTCCTCGTGTAGAGTGAGTTGGTCCATGCAACAAGAGTATCTCTAGGTCATTTACCTGTATTCCAAACAATAATCACCAAATGGCCAAAAAAATATGGCTAAAATTAGAAGCTAGATTAATAAGAGACAGAGACCAGAGATAAACGATCGATACAGAGATTAGTTTAATGAAAAACAATTGAATTTATTAAAAAACGAGAGTAGTAGACAGCTAACAATACTTCTATTAGCAACACAACTTTAATGTTGGAGATCATCAAGAGTTCACTACAAATATCGAGGTTGAATCAATAGAGAAATGAGGAATTAAATTATAATGTGAGACGCAACATTTCTACATGTCATGTAAAGATGCTCTAATTGCAGGAAAAAAAGTATTATATAAGGAATAATAAATAGTACATGCCAAGATCCTTTCAAAAATCTGCACAGAGTGACCAAATAACAGGCTTATAAGATGATCTTATAAGTAATAATTACCATGATAAATCCTGTATCATCAGGGTCTAGTTCTTCCATGATCAAAGCAGCATATTCCTCTGCCTGCTTCTGTATGTTTGAGAGTTTGTTTGTAGTGGCACTAAGGCAAATAATCTGAAAAGTGAAAACATAATTAAACATCAAGAATAATCCAATTCTGATGGTGACAAAATTACATACTGGAAAAAAAAATATAGTGTTATCAATTGATGAATCTAAAAAGTTAAATTTTAGGTAGCAAAAAGCCAAAAACTTCACAATTTATGATTCCATACCTCTTTAATTTCTTCCTCAATGATTCTGCCATCTGCATCTTTATCAACCCTACATTCCAAATTAATACACTTCAGCATTTAATGCCTAACCTTTTTTGTTTGGATTTTCATAAGAAAGGAAAAAGCAAAGACTTACATGTCAAAGAATGTTCTGAGCCTAGAATCAAAACTATTGTCAGATATCTGGTCCCAGAAATCCTTCAATTGTGCCTTATTAATTGAATCTCCATGAATATTCCTCCTCCTAGACATAGCATCAAATAGCTCACCTGCAAATGCCTCAGACTCCTTGTTCATCCCTACATAAAAAACATCCATACTTACGGTAATTCAACAAACACCTCTAAAACACAGACACACAAACACGACACTGACACATCAACATCAATAATAATTCAAAACATGAGTTAGTTGAAAGTAATCATATGTGTCAGTGTTTTGCCGATGTCAGACACTTGTGTCAGATACCAGACACGCCTTTGATCAGAAGTATTCCGCAATACCTATGCATTTGGCAAAGAGAGAGCGATGAAGCAAACCATCATGAGTGGAAAGAATATCAAACTGCTTTTCAACCTCAAACCATCCAACATCAGGTTTCTTATTAATAAACTTGAGTCCTCTAAGAGCATGAGAAGCTGCAGACTTAGTCCTATCATAAACTTTATGAGGTCCAACTTGTTTCGAAAAAGACGTTAATTTCTTCAACTCCTGAGAAACATGTTTCATACGAATCGAAGCAGTTCTAACAAACGAAGCACCAAAAGATCTTTTCTTCTCCATTCCTTTACCAAGCAAAACATGTTTCTCATCTTCACCATCACCATGATGATTGTTTCCAGGAACAGTTTTAACACTGTGTAAAGCAACAGAGTCACCTTGAATATCCATAGTAACTTCAACGTAATCTTGTTCTGCTTTTTCTTCATCATGTTCTTGATCTATGGCAGAACTTGAATTTGAAACGTTTAACTTTGCACTTCTTCTTCCTACCCTTTTGTTCAAAGGTCCACTGAAGGAACCATTGTGAAGAGCAATGAGTTCTACATCAGAGTCACGATGATTGTGGATTTCTGTGGAAATTCCTGCAACTTCGTCGCTTCCCATTGTCTATCTACGTTACACACAATGTGTTTCTCTCTCTTCAAACTTCAAAGTAACCGCATTATATTATAAGCTGTTTTTTATGTTGCATTTTATCAATTGATCCAAGATATATTTTTTGTTTTTTTATAAGTTATAATAAAAAATGGTTGTTAAAATAATATATCTTAACTTTTTAGGGGGCAAATTACTTTTCCTAGCTTAACTTAACTTTTGGAGTTGCAAGCTGGTTTTATAGTTTCTTTTTGTCAATTTGGTCATTTAATTAAATAAAGTATATAGAGTTCATCCTTTCCATTACTATGATGTAACCTTTGACATATGTGATGCATATATCAATGCTCTATATTTATATGATTTTTGAGTTTTATATTATTTTTCCTCTCTTTCAATTCTATTTCTTTCTTTCCAGCTCCGACATTCACACTCGTGTTCGTGGGATATCTTGTCAAAATATGTGTGTTTAAATAACACAATTTTAAGTTTTGTGTTTTTTTCTTTGGATAAAAGACTAAAGCAGCGCAAATGCATCAAATGTGAATTTTAACATTCAATGTGATTTTTTTGTAAAAAAGAAAAAACATTCAATGTGATTTTATAAAGATGGGTTATATCAAACTCAAATTTTAAAATAATATTGAACCACATGCTATTGGATCACAATTATAGATCACGCCTCAGAAATCCTCGTTATGATGATATGGTTTAAGAATCTCACGTTAGATGAAAATGAAAATGTGCTTATATATATATATATAATAGATAGTCCTCACCTTACAAATAAAATTTGTAAATTTTGAGTTGGCTCGACCCAAATTCTAACAAGTAATAACTTTATCAAAAGAAAAATATTGCAAAGTAATTGCCTTTTTACTTTTTTTAATCAAATTCTGTTTATAAATTAATACCATGTTAATCAATATTATCAACCCATTTGAGTTGATTAGAGACCTTAGTCCTCAAAGTCTCAAGCTTAATTCTTCTTGATGTTAATTTGGGTTAGATAATTTAACTTCTTAAAGAATGTTAATCATTATCAAGTTTATTATATTTCATTGTACTTTTATAACAATGACTAACATCTTTTTGACTAAAAAGCCTCAAAAGAACTAGAAACCACATTGAAAGGTTACAATTAAAGTGCTAGTAAAAATCAGAAATAAACAAATTAAAAATCCGAAATATGACAAAAAATACGATCCTGACCATCTAAAGACAGACCAAAGAATATGTCTGAACCTCCCAAAACACATACCAAAAAACTAATTTGTCTGAGCCTGTTCTTTTTAAAAAAATACTCTGCACCATAGAATAACATAGGTGAGAAGAAGGACACTCATTTGTAACAATGACTAACATCTGATAGTTCATATAAATAATTTTGAAATATTGTTACACTTTTTATTTAATTAGATTTTTTTTTATTCTCTACGTTAAAGACTAAAATGATACTTAAAATGAGATGAAAAAAAAAGTAATAATAAAATTTTAAATATT
>Ga0209282_1000208_pt1 | contig 31299 bp, 20 predicted proteins | sample Mtrugardesep15_FD_187529 | JGI IMG/M metagenome (GOLD analysis project Ga0209282, IMG submission 187529) | Root nodule microbial communities of legume samples collected from California, USA - M. trunc garden sep15 (SPAdes) (version 2) | ecosystem: Host-associated > Plants > Roots > Nodule...
AAAATGGTCTTAAGATTGTCCCCAATAATATGGTGTAATAATTAATAAATACTTATATGAACTGATATGATACTAAATAAGTATATTAAAGAACTGACGTAACAATATCCCCAAATTTTTTGTAAAAAAAAATTATTACCAAATTATTCCAACACAAGAAACTATTTTGACTCTTCTTGAAAAAAAAACTATTTTGACTAATATTTTTTTTTTATGGTGGCCGGGTACGGATCCTAAACTTCGCATATATTATTATACATTGTTCCTACCAACTGAGTTAAGTTTATAATACATAATTGAAAATTATTTTAAAATTTCAATATATCAAAAGATTTCCTTTTGTGTAGTAGCCTAGTGACGCTCACACAATTAAATATGAAGAAGTGTGATGTTCAGGATTCGAACCCCAATCCTACATAAATTATCAAAAGATTATTACACCTTCTCATTACACATTATCTTAAAAAATATAAAATCAGAGGCAGATTTCAGATTCAAGCTTTGGTAAAATATTCACATTGAAGCCGCCAAAATAAACGACTCTCTCTTTTTAATGTTGGTGAAAAAAAATTATATGTTGTAATAATCTCTGGAAAAAAAAGGACATTACACGTTTTGGTATCTCTCCGAGTAGACATTAGTCTTCTCTCCCGCGAACCCAATTATTACACAAAAGAAGCGGCGTCGTTTTGTCCTACATTCCAGCACACGATTCCTTTCCACCTCTTCTCCAAAACTTTCCTTCGATTTTCTCGAGAAAATCTCGCTCCGAGAAAATCCACCATAATCTCCGCTAAATCCTCCACATAAATTCCTCACAATCATGGACCGGAGAAGAACCGAGAGTCCAGTCTACACGCGGCAGTGGAGCGGCAATTCAAGCAGCACCGGCTCATCGTCGCCGGTGATGTCGCCGGCGCATCCTCAATCACGGCTCGGTCCTACTTCCACCGGTCTCTCCACCATCAAACGCACTCAAAACGTCGCCGCTAAAGCCGCCGCGCAGCGTCTTGCTCGCGTTATGGCGTCTCAAACCGTTGACGATGATGACGATGACGACGATCTCGATTTCCGTTACAGCGCTCCGCCTCCTTCCGCTCTTTCTTCTTTCTCCAGTAACAGAAATTCTAGTGCTAATGCTAACTCCATCCCTCCAATTTCCGTTGCTAGACCGAATAGATCTCCTTCTCCTGCGGTAATTCTCGCCGTTTTGATTCAATTACGTGATTAATTGCATGAATTCGTTTTTTGACTTGCGGAGAAAAAAATAATGATCGGAGTTCAACATGATTTTGAGCTTAGTGAACTTTTGTTGGTAATTTGATGCTAGGAATAGTGATTAAGTGAGATCTGATCTGATTTGTGGATTAATTATGTAGATTATGCATTTTATTCGAATTTTTGTTGCAAAATTCAGGTTGAGCTAATAAGATTCGGATGTTTTTATTAGTTAGGTCGGAACTTTGTAGAGCATACTCAATCAGTTCGTTCATCATCAGCTGGAAGACCGGCGGTTTCGGTTCGATCAGCAGCAGCAGCAGCACCGGTGGTGCCGCCTCCGAAATCCACTATACGAACACCTATGGCTGTACCTCCGATTGATCCTCCAACAATTAGGAATAAAGAGAAGAGGTAGTGTGCAATTTTTAATCACTTCAATTGTTTTAGTTTTTCAGCTGCGGCATATGTTCACAAGTTTCTGTGTTTGTAGAGCTTTCAGGTTGAGCTAATAATAGTATAATAGTATTAGCTAAGTATTATAATATCCTTGTAGAGTTTTGTATAGCTGATTTATGATAAATTTAGAAGAGCTAGACATGCAGCTGCAAAACACTTGTTAAACTACTTCAATGGCTTGTTGTTTGACATTTCTATAAATAATATGGTTTTTGTAGGATTTGCTTGTATAATCTCTGAACAGTTGAAATATTTATCTTTATGGTTTGTTTCGGAGTTAGGGGAGAAAAGGAAAAGAGAGATAAATATCCCACCTTGTTTGAGGAATATTATTGGAGGGGAGGAAGGAGAATGCTTATGATTGATATTTTGTTTAGTTTGAGATACTATAAAAAGAGGAAAAGGATTTTAGAGAATTTTCCAAAACCCTCTAAAGTGCTTCCCAATTTTTCCTTTTCTGGGTTCACCCATATTGGAGGGTTATAATTATATGGAGAAAAGTAAACCCCACATGCTAGGTGAGGGGGCTATCACCCATTTCCGGTCCCTTTCCTTTGTCCTTTCCCCCAAGGCCTGCCTTTTCTCCCCTCCTAACTCACAAACTAAATCCAAAAGATTGGAAGCTGTTGTAATGGATAGTTATTTGAAGGTTCAAAACACTCTGTTCTCTAAATAAAAGTAATAAAGTGGGTTGACATGCAGTGTAAACTGAGCCATCAGTGATTCAGTCGAAGTTAATGTGTTTCTCTTATCATTATCTTATTTATTTTGGACATATAAGAGGAGTTATATTTTACCATCTTGCTCCTTATTTTCTGATCAGATTTATCAGGAGGTCGAGTATTTGGGTTCTAGTCTTTATTTAGTCAAAAATTACCTATGCACGTGCATGCAATTGATTCATTTTATCTATGAATGATCTCAATCTGTATTTTATTTATGGACATCGTATATCTATCTATATCGGTGTGTATGTGTACTGCACTACAGTTGTTTGTTGCCATTAGGTATTACTGTTGACTCAATCTTTGAATTTTAATCATTGGTTGACGATTTCAGGTTTCCACCAGACATCACTATCAGGCAACTTAACTCCAAAGACACGGGAGATCAGCGCGAAGCTTCTGCGCTCCGTGATGAAGTATAGTATTTACATGCATCAATTTGTCTCCCAAAAATCAATCTGATGATCCTTGTAGTTGGTTATGTTAATTCTCAAGCTTTAAGTAGATTTTGTATTGCAATTCTTAAATGACGAGTTTTAAAGCTGATTCTTATTGATAATGCAGCTTGATATGCTACAAGAAGAGAATGATGCTTTATTAGAAAAGGTATGCTTTCTCACACCAAAACAGAATCAGTTCTTATTCATTTTATATGATGTTGAATGTAAACACGTGGTTATACTCAGCTAAGACTAGCAGAGGAAAAACGCCAAGAAGTGGAGACCAGATCCAGGGAGCTTGAGAAACAGGTGAGATTATTTGCTACTTATTAACTTTGAAACTATGCCTGAGCATAAAATAGGGTCTGGAAGGTGTACACAAGAAAGGATAAACAATAGTAGGTTAGTGGGTCAGTTATACTAACAGTTATGAAGTTGGAGATCACATAGCAGGAACTGTACAGATGGGGTCACATGCTGGAACAATCAGAAGTTAACTAAGTTTCATGGTTGTAAGGGGAAACCCTTGTAAACACTGTTTTCTGGTTGCTAACAGAAATCTCAATACCATAGTTTAAATGCCATATTTTGCACAATCACCATGCTTTTGTTCTCAGTGGTTTGTACACGTATGAAATAAGATCTACTTAACATATAAAAGTTGCTTCGTTTTTATAGCTTTCACTGTGCATGCTATGTTTGCTGATATGTGTATCCTTGTTCGTTTTGGTTTTGGCAGGTTGCTTCTCTTGGAGAAGGTGTATCCCTGGAAGCCAAACTGCTGAGCAGGTAACCTAGCTTTAAATACCCTTATATGCTGGTCGGATCTGATACGATTTTGTTCATTTTTTTGTTCATGGCTTTTGTTTGGTATATTTGCAGGAAAGAAGCTGCTTTGCGTCAAAGAGAGGTATGCACTAAGAATGCGTATTAGAAATGGCAGAAATATGAAATTATTGATGATAGGAAATTTTAAGTGCTTGATCACCCTTGCTTGATAAGCCACTAACTATACTAGCTCTTCAAGTTTTAATTCAGTATTATTGAGAAGGATGCATGTATGCATATTTGTGTAATGGGACATGATTTGTCGGCTGTTTTGCAACTGGTTGCATAAACTTGTTTTTTTGTACCTAAAGCTCTGTTTCCAGTTGCAGTTATATTCTTTCTTAAATTGTGTTTTGAGCAACAAGTTCGTTAATGCTGGTTCACTCAAAGAATATCCTTGGAGTACTCAATATTTTTGTCACAGGCTGCTCTCATGGCTGCAAAACAAACACAGAATGAAAGGGATGAGGATCTCACTGCCCTTCGTGTTGAAATTCAGGTAGTTTTGAACGAACTGTGAATTTCTTTTCATTTTTTAGTTGTACCACATACTTGGTCTGATCAATATTCTCTGGTACAAGTTATAGCTTCTATTTTCTTTGTTCAGAACCTAAAAGATGACGCTGCAGCAGCAGAGGAACAACGGCAAGAAGCCGAAGCCGAAGCAAAGGCTCTTCGATCAATGACACAGAGAATGATTTTGACCCAAGAAGAAATGGTTAGTATTTTTCATTAAAATGAGAATTAACAAGTATTTTCTTTTTCCATTGGTCTCAGTTCATCTTTTTTATGTCTTTTAGGAGGAAGTGGTCCTGAAGAGATGTTGGCTTGCTCGCTACTGGGCTCTTTCTGTAAAACATGGTAACAAATTGCTTGTGCTCTCTACTTTCTGCTGAAAAAGAAAATCTCAGTCTTCAATTAATTATTTTTTCTTTGATCTGAAAAAACACAACTTCAAAGATATGAGAATCATATTTTGCAAAGGTCTGTTCATCTATTACTGCTAACATATGAGTGCTTATAATTTATGTGGCTTGTTACTTCCATGCTTTTAAGGCATATGTGCAGATATAGCACAGTCCAAGTATGAACATTGGTCTTCTTTAGCTCCTCTTCCTTTTGAACTTGTCATCTCTGCTGGACAAAAGGCTAAGGAGGAATCTTGGAACAAAAGTGAGCATGAGTTGGTACTCTAAACTTTAGTTTGAATAATTTATCTCTTAAATTAGTTACAGTACATCTAATTAAACAGCATGGACTAGGTACTGATGGTTCAGATAGAAGCCAAACTGTTCGTGATATAAATGATCTTGCCGGGGAAGGAAACATAGAAAGTATGCTTTCAGTTGAGATGGGTTTGAGGGAACTTGCTTCTTTGAAGGTTCTTAATGAATATTATTTAAGTTGATTATTTGTTTGTTTTGTTGTTTGTGTTCGTACAGAGGGATACTCTGATTGTAAGGAGCTGGTATCTACCACACATAATTTCGGTTCCTATCAATATTTGAATAAAATTCTTATTTTTTAGGTTGAGGATGCCGTTGTGCTTGCATTAGCCCAACACAGACGACCAAATTTGATTCGGCAGTCTGTTTTAGGTAAGATGATTATGTCTTTCTCAAATCTTATTTTTCTACTTCACTTTTAGTTAATCGATTTGATTGCTCTCAACTCTTTCATTTGACCTGTGACACCTATCTATATTCCACCTGCAGCTGGTACAATTCTTACAATATTAACTGGATTATTTCCTTTCCTTTTTTGTTTGATTGAGGCGGTGTTTTAGTGTAACGATTTGTCATATGTGGATGAGATGGAAACCGGTACCAGAATCTTTGAGTTTTTTTTTTAGTTTAGTAATGAGAGGGTTATATTTTGTATTGTTCTTATTTATGTGACTGAAAGGTTGTGGGTTCAAGTCCTGGAAACAGCCTCTTGTGTAAAACACAAGGTAAGGCTGCATGCATTACACCAAAAATGGTGGGACCCCTTCCTGGACCTGCGTATGCGGGCGCTTTGTGCACCGGGATGCCCTTATTCTTATTCATGTGCTCATTTTTGAATTATTTTCTCAACATCTATTGTTATGCTAGTGTTCCAAAGCAGAATGGTTTTGTAGATGATTTGAATTATAATTTTTTTCACTTGTTTTAATTTTATTTTCAGATTCCAAATCACCCGGTGATGCTAAATATTTGGAAGCATTTGGTAAGCGTTAAGTCATCGGCTTTGGTTTTTTAGTTTCATTTGATGTTTACCTATTCTTTTAATTTCAGTGTTGGATGAGATTTATGCTTTTATTGTGTTTAATTTGGTGTGCTTTAGTGGTGTTAAATTTGTAGATATAAAAACCCTTGTGAAATGTTACAAGTGTCTAGGTTGTCCATGTGACCATCTGCATTATAGAATGTATTTGTTTGCCTTTGTTAAATAGTCCCACATTTGATAAGAGATGGCCTGACAATGTGTTAATAAATGGGGGCAATCCTCACATCACAAGCCGGTTTTTTGGGGTTGTGTAAGACCTAACCACGATTTCTAAGATGGCATCAAAGCCTCCTTCAAGATCCATTGGGTCATCCACCATTTATATCCACACTCCAGATGTTGGCTTGAGGGGGTGTGTTAAATTGTCCCACATCAGATAAGAGATGGTCTGATAATGTGTTTCTAAGTGGGGGCAGTCCTCACCTCACAAGCCGGTTTTGTGGGGTTGTGTAAGAACCAACCACAATTTCTAAGAGTCTTTAACTAGTAAAATGTTGCTTATATATTTTTCAATAACTTCTCTATATTATTCTTCTTTTCGATTGGTGGGGAAATTAGGATTCACTTTGGACAATATACACGACATATTATTTATGGAATTACTTCTTCTATGAGATAAGCTTTATGTACGAGGCACTGGCTACCAGTGTATTTTTGCTTGTATATTAGATAGACATGGCTGCATTTAGCTGTTAATTTATTAATGGAAATGTCTATGGAAGACCACCTGATGATAATTTGTTAATTTTCTGTTATCTGTTTCCTCCAGAATTAAGTGAAGAGGAAGCCGAAGACGTTCTTTTTAAAGAGGTTGGTTGCTTCTTTGAAGATTCTGAAACTTTGTACGATGCAATCTATGAAACCTGTCCTTAAAATGTTGTTACAGAATTATCATTTCTACTGGCATTAGTGTTATGGTTAAAGCTTGTGTAAATGTTCTCTTAAAATCAGCAATCAGTTATCTGACAAAAATTTGCGTTTTTTTTTTTAATATCCCTCTGCTGAAGTCGGATTTATTTAGGAAATTCAGTGGATTGATTTTTTGTTTTTTGTTCTTTCATTAACTACAATCCTTGAGATGAAATATTGAGTGGATGCTCCTATAATCATGTTTTGGATGACCAATTTATAAGCTGCAAATATTTGCAGGCGTGGTTAACTTATTTCTGGAGGAGAGCTTTATTTCATGGCGTGGAGGAAGATATTGCAGAAGACAGGCTTCAGTTTTGGATTGCCCGCAGTGGACAGTCACCAACTTCACATGATGCTGTTGATGGTAAGCTCATCATTCTTGTCATCTTCTTTTCTGGTTCCGAAGAGAGTAGTATGTTCTTTAGCTACAAGTGAATGGTGTTTGAAACTACCGGGTGCAAGCACATTAGTATATACATAGTTTTTTGAGTTGTTTGCTGATTGACGAAATTTTTCCCACGGAAGCTTCCTCCTTTGTTTGTGATGTCATTTTAGAAAGTTACTGGATAATAGGTCAGAGGAGGTTCACAAACAAAATAATAGGTCAGATGAAAAGATTAGTCAAATAACCTCATTTTTAGGCTTGATTTGATCTAAACTTGAAGTACTTATTATATTAACCATCTTCGCATTTGACAATGAACAGTTATTTTTATAGTGACAGCTTCTATGTGGATACCAATCACCAGAAACCTTGAATTATTCTAATTACCATTTGAATTTAAATGGTTTTTATTTAAAAATATCTAGAGGATTAGTGTAACATGACAGTTTCCGCATTGCTCATTTGCGCCATATGCATGTCTATGAATTTTTGTGTGGCAAATGACATTGAGTTAATTAATACAAGGGAGCTAAAAGCCTAAAATACTTGATATACTGAGTGTCTAGATGTTTGACTACCAATGGGAAACAACAAAGTACTATTGAATTTCATTTAGATCATTTCATGCCTTAGGTATTACTTTGTCTTTTTCCTTACTATTTTGGATTTTAGATTTCTTGACAATCATGGGAATTAGTGATATTACTGGGCATGTAGTAAACAAAAATGAAATTTCCTGCATGTACGGGCGTCGAATGGTTGATGATTTGTCAAATCCATGTTCAGTTGTATTCTATCTGTACCTGAGTTGGTCGTGTGAGTTGACTTGTGGTCAAACCGGCCAGTTTCTTCCCATTTATTTTTGTTTTGTTTTCTTATCTGAATCTGCAACACTACCAATCAGCCGCAACTCAGAAACTGGTTAAATAAGATATCTGTGATGTTTGTAATGTTATCGTTGGTTTGGGGAGGCAAATCTGGGAAATTCAAAGAGAGAAGTGTGTAGTTATGTGCTCAAATGTTAAATTTGTATTGCTTTGATGTAAATGAATGTTTTGTATATGAACTCCTTTTTTCATTCTGCTTCCTTCTAGTTGAGCGAGATTTGTTGGAGTTGAGGAAGCTGGGTATAGAACAGCAACTTTGGGAAGCTTCTCGCAAGGGAATTGATCAGCCTTCAGAGTCGGCACTTGCCAATCATAAGCCTGCCTCTGACTCAGACACTTCATCGTGATTTTCCGACCCTTGATTCTTTGGCCTGCTTGTATATTTTTGTTTAGTTTTTTTCTATACAAGTTTTTTTTTTTCCTTTTCTTTTCTGTACACCATGTTTTCAACAATATATTTGGGTCTAATACCAGAGGAAGTAAGAATTTTTAAGTTGGAAGGAAAGGAAGACAGGATTTGTGATAACAAATTACATGAAACTGAGATTCTTTTCCTCATTCTTTTAATTAAATTTTGTAACCTGAGGATCTTGTTTGTTAATATTTACTGTTAGTTCGCTTTGGTGTTTGCTTTTTACTAGAGCTGGTTAGTTAATTTTTTATGAGAAGATTTGAACGAACATGAGAGAAATCGTCTGATGCGGTTGTACAACGTTATTCAAGATAACACCGCAATTGCGGATGCTGACCATCAGTATGTTCAGATGAGTTCAATGCACAATTCACAATAATTGCCCTTAAGATTTCCGTTTTCCAATAATTACATGGAGAAAAATCGTCTAATGCTGGTTTACTCATTATTAAAAAAGATCACACCTCAATTGTGGTAATATGCAGTTGTAGAGGCTACCACATCAGCAATATTGCAGCTGCAATTTAAAATAAAAGTTTTAAGAAAATAAAAGAGAAAATATGTTTACAAAGTAAACATGCCCTTATTGTCCCACGATATTGTTTAACCATTTCTCACGTGATATCGGAGCTCCACTGAGAGCTGTCCTTATCCTCCGGTTCTTAGACGGAGAGAGTCCTAGTATTACGAAGTTTGAACAAGAAGTGAATAAAGTCTGACAAAATATTTTTTTGAGTAAAAATAAAATTAAAGTTCTTAAAACAATTTGCTTTTTTATTAAACCTGTTAATTATTTAAATCTAATTGTTTGTCCTTATTTTGTATTATCATTTATCGATCTGTTCATACTATGAAAAGAGTTGACTGAGTTTAACTACTCTACCACTAATTTTATAATATTAAGGTAAAAAAGAAATATTAGCGGATTTGTGAAAGACTTCTGTTCGAAAATGGATAAATTATTGAGTCGATGATTCATTTGGATTTTTGAACCAATTGGATCGGTCACATGGACAGTTAATTATTTTTTTATTTTAAAATTTTTGTGAATCATATCGGTTAGATTTGTTAAGATTTCTTTAATTTGATTTTTATTTTTTTGTGGTGGTCGAGGTTTGAACCTCTAAACCTTACATATATTATACATTATATATAGTTTTTGAAATTTCTAAAATAATATAATAATTTAGTCTCTTAAATTAAAAATTGTTAATTAATTTACTTAATTTTCTTATTATCACTACAATTAAAAACAATTATGTTTATTTTGATTTAACAAGAGACTTTAAGAATAAATACATTTTTTTATTGCTTTTAATAGATGTTTTTCAGAGAAAATATTTTGGTGGATAAACTAAATTGATTAGTATTCCTTTTCTTTTAGATATATAAAATCTATTAGTACTCTTTAATTTAAAGGACCAAATTATCATTTAATTTAATTAATTAGAGAGAGTAGGAATGGCTAATCCTTACCATTGTAAGACCCAATGCTTATTTAAATTCCGTAGACAGTAGATTAGATTATAACATAAGCCATGCAAGCCCATTCCTTGTAGGGGAAGATGCGTGAGAGGAGCGTGCTTCTGCTGCAGAGTACCACAAATCAATTCACGATACTCCATGCTCTCAATATAGGGTAAACAAATATTTTGATATAAGCGTCGTTTTTGTTTATAACTTATGACTAAATCAACTAAAAAAAGATACATTTGAGAATTAAAATAATTAATAAGAAGACCAAAATAACTATAAAAAAAGAGATTTAAAAATATATTTACAATTTTAATACAATTGAGATTATAATAACAGGGTCTCAAAGATCAAAATGATTATTTATCCACTATCCATCAAGGTATATTATATAAATGTGAGAATGAGATGGTGATGTGCTCACGCGGGGGGTCCTGTTGTTCAGGTTGGTGGAGCCAACAGTGGCTTGTGAATAGCAACCCAGATCATAAAAAGAAGGAAGGCCTGCGTTTTTTAATAGTAAAAGTGGATCAACTTTTTCTCCACTTGTGTAATTTTTTAGTTTTTGTGAAAAAAAGGACCCAAGTTTTGAGGGAAAAAGGATAAAATAAATCGAAAGATTACTTATCAAAAAGGCATGCCTTTGCCCTATTCGCAAGGATTAAAAAGCATAGTATAAACTTCAATTGCACTCTCACATTTTCCAACTATGATGCTAAAAAAGTCACCCTAACCACTTCTATACATATAATGTGTTACAATATTTAGTCGTGACATAAATTTTCCTAACCATTATAATCAACCCACTCTTTCTTTTGCTTTTTGTTTTGGGGTTTTGTGGGACTAGAATTCGAGTTTTGAGAATGAATAGAATATTTCCACACTTAATAAAGATATGAATGCCAAAAAATCAGTGACACTAGTGCTTGTAATGATGAAAAACCTGAAATCTTTTGTAAAAGCTGTTTTAAAGTAGGGACCATTTTTTTTCTTCTTCTCATTTACTAGTTTTTTGAGGCCTTATATAAAACAGAAAAATCAGACTCCACCATATGAATCTAGATCATATTTGTCTTTTTATGGTTTGTTCTTTTTTTCACATTCATTATCTTTCATTTTTTTCTACCTTGTCTTAGGCAAACAAGATTAAAACCTATATACCTTTTTACAACTGAAAAAAAACCTATGTACCTTTGTTGATAGAGTGGTCCAATCCAAGGACAAGGTTCTACAATATTATTATTCCATGACTAGACCATCTTTCTCATTTCATCTTTAAGCATATTGGTCAATTCAAAATGACTTGAGAGGTTTGCCAAAGCATAAACATCCATAAATTGCGCCACAACATAACTAACATAAGATTTAAATCATAGTTGTAATGTGGTCCTTAGTCGCAATTAAATGTGACCAAAACAACCTTAATTCTAGTCGCATTGTCAATTGAGTTAGGCTAAAATGACCTGGTTATTTTCGAACATGCAATTAAAACCACATCCTAAGATATTTGGCCCATTTGGCAAGTCTATTTGGTTAGGCCAAAATTGACAGCTCTAAAAATTGCAAAAACCTTAAATGTCCTCATTCTTATCATAGTTGTGGAAATTTTTCAAAAAACCCTAATAACTTGTAAGCAAAGCAATATATGTGCAAAATATAATTTTCGTCATAATCACAACGGTTCACCGTGGTTTTGTCATCCTCACCGTCCACTCATTTTTTGGTTGAAATGTTGAATGGAGAAAGGTCCCACAAGAAACCAGCGTGGAAAGGTTTGAGGGCACGATGGGAACATGTGGCTCCCTAGAGGCTAGCATGTGAGTTTGTAAATGAAGGCGAGGGTTGTATTTACTTTTGCTATCACAAGGACAAAAAAGCTTTTGAAAAAAAGAAAAAAGAATCAAGGAGTTCTCTTATGATTATAAGAAAAGCCTTTTCACAAATGGTCAAAGAGAACAGGTTCATTCCCACATAAGTACATAAAGATAAGTCTTTAACCACCACAATGAAAATATTACACTCTTAAAAAATTAAGCTGATTTGGTTTCCACTTGCCACTTGAAAATGTTTTGGTTTTGGGTCTATTCAACAGCATACTCATTCTAGATCTCACTCATTTTTTTATATACTAGTATTCTTTGCATGAAAAGAAAGCAGAAAATATAATAAAAAGGGATACTCAAGTCTTACGATTAATGATGTGTTAGAGTATGCTTTTTATTTTATAACTTCTATTACAAGTCAGATGTATTTAATATTTAATGGTCATTACAGAAGTAGCAATTTTCTTTGGAATCTTCATTCTGTAACCACTTATTTTGTCGATGTGCAAATCTTTCTTGTACTTTCTAATCAAGAAAAACTAATCAATCAAGCAATTCTTTTTGGAAAACCAAAAAGGAAGTGTGTATCTTTGTTGTATACCTTGCATATCTAATGTCATCATCATCTCCCTAAGATGCTGTGAAGTGTGAACTACTAATATTTCTGTAGACATATAGTGGATAAATGAAATACTTCTTTATCTTTTTTTTCTTTAAATTCTACCAAATACACAGGAATGAGTGCATGTTTGGTTTGAAGTTGAAAAATGCATTTAGAGCAAAATTAGTTTTCAATAGACAAATAAATTGAGTTTATCTTTGGTTCACTCCTTAAACCTGTAAGCCAGCCCGATTTTGACTTCAAACGTACACTTACAAGGAAACAAAATCTTTTAATACTTTTTAATTTATTTTTCTTTTGCACATTTGACAGATTTTATTTACCATTATACCCTATACTTATATTTGATTTTATAAAAATTGTACGAGTTTTAGTAATGGCATGTTTAATAGTATCCTCTAGAATCTGACTATAAAATCTAATTTAATTGACAATGTTGATCTTCTTAGATTAGATACATTCATTTGAGTTCAAATAAAATCGACAATCTCACAATTGTGAGTTTTAGGCGGGTTTATCACTTTGTCTATAGACAAAAAAAAATTACATTTTGTTATACATACATTTGTGAAAAGTTATCTAAACATAAACAAACACATTTTCGCACAAAAATAATGTAATTAAAAACTATTTAGTAAACTTCAATCTAAACATACTTTAAAAAGTAACCCCAAAAGCCATTTTCCATGGAATAGATAGATACACACTCCGGTTGTTGCAATCGAAATTCAAGGATATGCAAGGACTTTTAGCACAGTGCTCGTACTCATTTTCGGGTTTTAAGTTTTAACATACTTTTGCAAAGTCAAATATGGTTAACAACTTCAACAAACTTTCACTCCAATAACAAATTCTTAACAACTTAAACAATTCTCACAATTGACTCAACATTTAAATTCTTTAAGATTTAAGAACTTAATCTGATGAAGAAAAAAAAATAAAAATAAACAAGAGACTGTTTAGAAGGCATACTCTTCCGAGTCCTTCAATTAAAAATGGTTTTTCATTTGTAATTTTCGGGTGAGAGAGTAAAATGTAATATCTCTTTATTAAACTCAACTCATGAGATCGTATTTTACCCTCTCATTTATGAAAATTGGAATCCATCCCGCTAAATTCAATGCAGATCTAATGTTCTAATATCTAATTTCTTTTTCTAACACCAAACTAATCACATATTCTGATTCACGATGACTTTGACAAAATCACCTCAAAACCACCGTAATTTCAAACATGCAAACACCAAACAGAATTTGCAAAGTCATCCTAATATCAAACATGCATGCATACAGTAATAATTATCTTTTAGCTGCTGAAATAGTTATATAGACAAGACCCAGCACACCGTGGTAATTGCCTCTGTCACATCTCTTTCAACACCAATTTCAGGCCTGCCATTAAAAAAGTTAAAATTGTAATCATATTTATAATAGACTAAAATACACAAATTCCACCCACCACATTGCCCCACCATACCCAACCTTGTACTTCTCACAACACTAGTCATCATCATCATTTTAAATAAAATAAATACACCACCCTATCACTACTATTTCTTCATATTCCACTTCTCTCTCATGGCAATGACAACAATGGCTATGTTATTTCTTCATCTCACGTTGTTTACCTTAAAAGTGTTTTGTTTCTCTTCTCATTCTCATGCAGACAAAATTGTTACCCTTCCTGGACAACCTCAAAACATAGCCTTTCAACAATTCTCAGGTTATGTCACAGTTGATAACAAAAAACACAAGTCACTTTTTTACTACTTTGCTGAATCAGAAACTGATCCATCTTCAAAACCTCTTGTTCTTTGGCTCAATGGAGGACCTGGTTGTTCTTCTCTTGGTGTAGGTGCATTCTCAGAAAATGGACCCTTTAGACCAAATGCTGAATTTCTTATTAAAAATGAACATAGTTGGAATAAAGGTATTATCTATTTTTGTCACATTCACTTCCACAATGACATGCATTTATTGAATTCTTCTCAAGTGAATGAGTTATTTTGTGTTACAGAGGCAAACATGCTTTATTTGGAGACACCAGTTGGAGTTGGATTTTCTTATGTTAAAGGTAGTTCTGCTTATACAACAACAGTGAATGACGAGGAAACAGGTATTCATTATTGAATCTTTTTTGGTACTAAAAATGTTTCATCTTTAGAAACTTCTTTTAAATCCTACTTCTATAGGAAAAAAGTAGTATATCTTATGTTTTTATACTTTCTTAGGCTTTTAAAAAGTTTAGATAAAGATAAAACAGTGATTTATTGTAAAAATGTCTCTAACTTTTGTATCAAACTTTACATTATTATTCTTCATGTCTTGTTATCTACTCAAAGTCAAACATTAACATGTTATATACTTTTCATATCACTATGATGATGATGGTTTTATTGTACATGTATTTTGTAATCTGAAACGGTTCTTTTTTGAATTGTTAAGCAAGGGACAATCTTGTATTCTTGGAACGTTGGTTCAACAAGTTTCCTCAATATAGAAACAGAGATTTGTTTCTAACTGGGGAAAGTTATGCAGGTAAACTTGTCACCTTTATTGCTTTTTAAAACATGTTACAGCAATCATTATTAATTAGCAAAATTTATGCATGTATTTCAGGTCATTATGTACCTCAACTTGCAAAGCTTATGATTGAAATGAACAAAAGAAACAAGATATTCAACCTTAAAGGCATAGCTGTAAGTAATGCTACGTTGATGATTTTTTTTATTGCTTACAATTTGCTAGCTGTTGATACCAAAGTTGAATTGCAGTTGGGAAATCCAGTTCTAGAATATGCCACTGATTTCAATTCAAGGGCTGAATTCTTTTGGTCACATGGACTAATATCAGATGCAACTTACAACATGTTCACTAGAGTGTGTAATTACTCTCGTTATGTAAGTGAGTACAATAGAGACTCAGTTTCACCTCTTTGTTCAAAAGTTATGGGATTGGTGAGTAAAGAAACTAGTAGATTTGTGGACAAATATGATGTCACACTTGATGTTTGCATTTCCTCTGTGCTGTCACAATCCAAGGTTATTTCTCCTCAACCTCAAGTGAGTATCTTCCTTTGTACCCTTTCCTTTCTCATGCTTTTCCATCACTTCTGATATTTGAAGCACTAATACGACACTGACATGTCGATACCGATAATAATTTGACAAAATTGAATAATTGAATGTAATCACATGTGTTGATGTAAGACATCGACAACAATACATGTTAGTTTTCAATTTTAGCTAATTCACTTGGATTGTTTTGTTGTGTCATTGTAGCAAGCAAATGAAATGATAGATGTATGTGTGGATGACAAGGTTACAAACTACCTAAACAGGAGAGATGTGCAAGAGGCACTTCATGCAAAACTTGTTGGAGTTCGCAAGTGGGATGTCTGCAGCAAGTAAGTCCTTCTCAACGTTTTAAATTTCACTTGCGGTAATTGTGGTTTATGCGGCCTCATTTGAAGTCGCGAAGACATTAAAACCTTGATGTCACAGCCCAAATCGTTGTCCGTGGACCTGTTTGTAAAACCTTGGTCCTTCTTACTAAGCTAAAATAACTTATAATTTTATTAGGCCAACGGTTTAGCTTCCTGGTCTATGAAAATTGAAAAATAAGTACTTGTCTGCTATGGTTTTTTTGCTTTAACCAATCCATGTGATCACTGATCTTTGTCTGTTTTGGTAACAGCGTCCTGGACTATGATGTGCTTAACTTGGAAGTGCCAACACTTCCTGTTGTTGGATCATTGATAAAAGCTGGAGTTAAGGTCCTAATTTACAGGTAGCTACAACTTTTCCTTCTGTTTTTTGATTTATGCTATTGCTTTGACTAGAGGGTTCATATATGTTTTTTAGTGATAAAACTAACATTGCAATGTGCACAATTATTGCTACAGTGGAGATCAAGACTCAGTGATTCCACTGACTGGAAGCAGAACCTTAGTGCAAAAATTGGCTAGACAATTAGGACTGAATACAACAGTTCCTTACAGAGTATGGTTTGAAGGCCAACAGGTAAATATATATTAATTAAATAACTTGTTTGAATTGTTGGGAAATCACTGTCAAAATTTTGGCTCCATTTTATGAGAGGCCAGAAAGCCTTCAGTGAAGTCACTAGGGATCACTGACTACTCTTTCCCCCAAAGTGGAAAGATCCTTTACCATTGGCTTTAGTCTTTGTCAATTGGGCTCTGTGCAGAACTGTAGATTTTATTCTTTGTTTGAACTTTATTATGTCTGTATTCACAACAACAGTATAAGGAAAGCATCTATTCAGTAATATCTATTTGTTTCGACCTCAAATCCACCGTACCGATTTTCTGAAGTATTGTCTGCTTTGAGTCTTGTGTAACACCTCACAGTTTTATCCTTAGTTAAATGACGCCTCAGTGGATTGAAGATTATAGATGTTTATAATCTAAACATAGCCTCGGTTTTCACGTAATGTGGGATTTTTTAGTGTACGGAACACTAGTCTCCGGTTGAGGTTAAGGTGCTACAGGGTTTTTCAGCCCTCATGTGTAGCTTAGGCTCTCCTAGCATCAACATTACGAATTTAACCGTGGCACCACTTTTTTTAGGTATTGTACGCTTAGGATCTTATGCATGCCTTCACGATTGACTTTAGTTAAAAGACACGATAGTGAGTTAAGTAGAGTTTGTGTTTATGAATTATTCTTAGTCTCCATTCTCGAAGAATGTGCCGCTCGAACACTACTGTTCTAACATAATCCAAATTGTATCTACTGTGTAGAATACATGATAAACTAATATCAATTTTAATGAAACTTAGGTTGGTGGGTGGACTCAAGTTTATGGCAATGTTCTCTCATTTGCCACAGTGAGAGGTGCTGCACATGAAGCTCCTTTCTCACAGCCTGAAAGATCACTCGTGCTATTCAAATCATTCTTGGAAGGAAGGCCTTTACCTGAAGTTTTCTGACACACCCTTTCCCTTTTGTGTGTTTACTATTTAGTTGAGATTGTAATTTGTAAGTAGCATTATCCTTTAATATCTAATAATCAGTAAAGTAATGTGGTAGTAACTGTGCAGAATGTCAAAAAGAAAAGTTGGCCAATTTTTTATATTACCTTTTTGGCCTTTTTGGTTTTCAACCTTTTGTACTTGAGTTTTTGTGTGCTTGCTTGTTCTTTATTGAGCTGTTAATTAAGTCTAGTGAAGAGATTATCTAAAAAAGTTGTTCAAGAGAATGCAAGTGGATTCTTGTTCTAAATTGTTGGGCCAACAATGGATTTAAATACATAAATACAAGGCAATTACTCTTTAGGCATCTAGCAATTGCTCACAGACAACTCTAGCTCGTTGCAGAACGGTTGTTAACTACTTTTCGACACTTTTTAAATAGGTTTAACCGATTTTAAAAGTGATGCGAACGATAGTTAACTACCATTCGACACTTGCCTGGTGCTAAAGAGCAATTACCTAAATACTAGTATAAGGTTTGTAATCATGAGTTCATGACATCTAGGAAATTGGGTGTTGGTTATAAAAGATAAGGTAGGATAATTCAAAAGACAAAAATGTCTATTCACGAAGGTTATGCTCAAGTACTAATTCTTGGCCCAAAGGAGCAACTTTTGTTCAGAAAAGGGACTTCTGATGACATTTGTGCTCTGCAAATATTCCAAATAGACGGTAAATATATTCAACAACGAAAAAAAAGATGTTCTCTCAAAAAAAAAAAACGAAAAAGAGATGTGACAAAAGAAAGGAATGGTACAAAAAATTGGTTTGGTAAATTCAGTTTACCAGCTCTCTTCATCGTACACAAGTGGCAAAAAGTAACGTGTCTACTTCAGTATCAAAATTTTGATATTGAAGAATTATTTTGGATCGTATTGATTGATTGCTTACTTGTTATATTTTATTTTAGAAAATGTTGTTTGTTTATATTTTTAAATTTATTCACAATTAAAAAACAATTATATGTCTAGAAGTCCTAGCTCAACTGCCAAATGCCGAAATTGTAAGGTCAGACGTCGTGACCTAGGTTCGAATCCGGGACCTCACAGTTGTGTGAGTTTAATTTCAGTGAATTACCACTTCATCAAAGACCAAAAAAAAAACAATTACAGTATTATTTTTTACATTTTACTTTTAAAAACAATAAAAATATCACATCCCTTCAAAAAACAAATAATAGCATTTTTTTAAAGGAAAATAATAACATTTAATTAGAATTCACAAAATTAATTTCTTATTTAAAAGGATACTAGATTAACTAAATAAACTTCGCAAACAAATTCCCTAAAATAACTGCAAGGAAAACAAGCAACATCATTTGTATAAGAGAATGGATCCTCTCATACATGATTTACCCACAAGAGGGTAATGTGTAATTTCTCACCACTTAAAATTAAAAAAAAAAAATACAAAAAATGTAGATATGTTTCTTTTTCATGTTGGATGGTGAGAGGTTACACATTACACTCATATGTAAATCACACATGAGATGATCCACTTCTACGGTATATCCTTCAAAAGAAGAAGAGAAACCCTTATTTGCTAAAAAAATGCATATTGGCTGACTTCACAGTAAATGCAAATGATAGAATTTTTTCAATCAAAAAGTTGAAGGAGATTGTTGTAGTATGACTCAAAATTAGAGTTCTGAAGGAAGTGTAAAATCGGGGCCCGATTTGGACAAATCGGTGGCCGATTTTGAGTGTTTTTTCAGCTTTTTCATTCGACATTTTTCGGCGCCCGATTTCTCCTAAAAATAAAAAAAAATAAAAAGTATTTTTGGGCTGAGATTTGTTCCAAATTTTGAGGGATGCTTTTACTATAAATATAGACCTTGTATCAGATGAAAAGTTAGAGTAAAGAGCCAAAAAAACAAGGGTTTAGAAGCCAAGATCAAAACTAGGGTTTATAGAAAAATTTCTTGGCAACAAACACTAGGGTTGAGTTGATTCACCTTGGAGAAACACTATTAGGATTGAGTCTTTTGGTCTCGGGAAGAGATTCGAGACTTTGGGTAGAATTAGATTTGAATACTTATTCTTGTAACCCTTTGATATCTCTTTTGTAAAGTTACTCATCGTTATAATGGAATAGATATCTGCTCTCTCCTCCAGACTAGGTCAGTATTGAACCGAACTGGGTAAACAAATTTGTTTGTGTTCTTTCTCTTCTCTCTCGCTGTTTTAACTTTTCCTTGTGTTTATATTTGTTACCCACGTTGCTTGATTAATTTCCTCCACACATCATGTTTTATTAGTGTGATTTTTTAACGAATTCACAACAAAGATGATCTATTGTAAAATAAGACATCAGAGAACATTATTTTAAACTCCAGATTAAAATATATAGATCAAGTAAAGGGAGAACTAAAGGAAGAGTCGGATATATACTAATACTAAAAGCCCAAATTTTCTTTCAAATAAAAGAGGTTTTCTTTTCCTACCCTACTAGTTTCTCGCGCGTCCTTTAAACATCTCATTTTACCTTCGTTCTAATTATATGATCGAACCATTTTTACAATATTTTGGATTACATAATCCTAATCCCCTAAAAACTCAAATAACACCTACAAATTACCCTAATGTCTCCGATTCTTGTTTCAAAACGGTTCTGAAAATATAATCTGAAAACAATATTAATAGTTTGAATTATATAATATGAATTGTCTCAAACCTCCATCAGATTAGTTTCAAAGACCAACTACAATTCATAAGTTGACACAAATTCAGATAAATATAATACAAACTCGTAAAATACAGGTCCAAATTATATAATCTGAATTATGTCAGTAAAGAGACTGAAACATGTGTTCATAAGTTAACACAATTTTTTTGACAAATTGACAGCGTATTGTTTGCAACCCGAATCAAAACAAATTATAAACACAAATATAATTGTAGCATGCACTTATAATGTTCGGTAACCAGGGACGGATGTAGGTTGTGGAATTTGTGGGCTTGTGCCCACACAAAAAATTTAGAAGTAATTTTTTTTTTAGAAAGACTGATTAATTGATTGTTTCGTTATTTTTACAGAAACATATCATTTAAAGTTTCTATAATATGAATAATCGTAGAATACGATTATTAATTTTACAAATTTTTATATATATAGTGCCCCCACTATTCAAAAATCCTGGATCCGTCACTGCCGATAACCAATATTCAAATGTTACAAGAAGAATCCAAATATAACTTAAAAACATAGCATTCAAATGAAACAACACATAAACACGACTACTTAATAGCATGCCCGCCCCTAAGACCGCACCTCCTCATCCAGCGATACGTGAACCCTCCCCAAACCTCAGCCAATATCTTCTCCAAACTCAGTCATACTGGACTTCACTGCTCCACCTAGTCACTAAACATTATCTCTAAAACATGGTATTGTTTCTGTATTTAAAATGCGATCAATTATATTTGAGTAAAATACACTCTCCTCTCTTAAATGATGGTGATATTAATTACACTCCCCTCCCCTCTAATTTTAAACTCACATTTCGCTCCCTTGAGAGATAATAATATAATATATCTAATCCACTTTAAATTTTTCAATTAAGTTTAAATCAAATTCTATTAGATATTTTATTAATTACTTTAATGCCCTTTTGTCTACTGCGATCAACATCACTGCACATGCTTATCTAAAAAAAAAAAACATCATCAGTCATCACAAGCTACAAAATTTGAAGGCAATTGCTAATTATGCCATTTTTGCAATTTACTTGGACATGCATTGAAACTGGGATACATTGCCATGCCTAATTCCCACCTCATCTATTGACAACCATGATTGCTGCGATCTGCTATCTTTTAAGAGGAAAAAAATAGAGAGAAAGATGCACACAAATAGACATAGGTTGGTTAGTTTAGAGGTCAATCGATTTATAATCTCAACAATGACGATTATATATGGTGATGTAAAGGAATGAAAGATGAAAACATGTGCAAGAAAAAGGGTATTATAGTAATAAACTTGGTGTCTAGTGGAGATTGACTGCCAAATTTAATTGAAAGTTTCAAAAAAGGATTAACTATATCATATTATTATCTCTAAGGGGAGGGAAGTGTGTGTTTTAAAATAAGAGGTAAGGGGGAGGGGAGTGTATTTTACTCATTATATCATACATACAATCAATTAGTCAGTGTAAATATTGATTCCATCGTGAGAGTTGCTACGGTACATTCGACAACTTAACATATATTTATAAATTTGATATTTAAGTTACCAGCTAAATTAGTTTTTTTTATAAATCATTTCCCTTGACTTACAAAATTATAACAAATGGATATTATTTATCATTTCCCAACTTCTTTTTTTCCTTCTAAATTTTATTACTCGTAATAGTGAAAATTGAGTATTTTTTTACAAAATATATAAAAAAATTAATATAGCATTTATAAACAATTAGATAATATTTTTTTCTTATAAAATTTTCTTGAAATATAAAAATAAAAAAATAGCTACTCCTTAATGAAAATGTCCGTTAACTTTTCAATTTGGCAATATACTAAAGAAACTCTCCTTAAATCACGGTTAATTTGCGATGTTTTTTTAATTGCAGTTAATTTAAACGTCGATAAATCTTTTAAAATATATACACAAAATAATATCCAAGCATCCTCGTAATAGGCTTGTGTAAATATCATTTGAAAAGTTTAAAGAAAAAAAAGTCCACCCTTCTTCTAATTAAGTTTGACTCGAACAATTAATATCCGGTTACGAGCAGTTATTTTTGATTGAAATGAAAAAGTGGTGAAACATGTCAAAACCCAAAGAAGAAGCATTTTCCCTCTCATTGCAGGGTAAAGAGCAATCTGATTCTGAGGGATCATCACCTCTCACCGTTACTACTCGGGTGGGTATGTTCAAGTTTCTATTTTCAATTGGGTTTCATTTTGGAATTCAAAAAGTTTCAAACTTTTTTTGTTGATGATTTCAGGTTTTGTGTATGTTGGGAGACATCACTGCTGGACCTGCTATTATGTTCACTCAATGGCTACAATCAGTTCGGAAACGGACTTCCAGTCATCGTTCCTCTGGATTCCCTCGATCTTCTTCCACTCTCCCTTTTTGGTTGGTTTCATACTATTTCCACTCTCATTCACCGTTTTAATGTAGTACAATGTTAGGACTGTAAAAAATGTGATTTTGATATTCAATGATTTATGGCCCGTTTGTGACGGATTATAAAAAAGTGATTTTGATGCTCAATTATTTAGATATTGATTTTTGGAGATTTTTAAAAAAAAACAGAAGTTAATTTGTGTTTGTTTACCGAAAAGAAAATGACTTACTGAAAATGATTTTTAAGAAAAGCTACTCAAAACGTCTTCTTATTTGAAACATTTTTTAGAATATTTTCAGATTGGTTCATTTTCAGAAGTGATTATATTTAAAAAAAAAGTGTGTTGCGTTTGTTTACCATAATGAAAATCACATTTATTATTTTATTTTTCTATTTTGAAATCAGTTATCGAAAATGATTTTCTGGAGGAACTACTTAAAACAGCTTCTAATTTGAAGTAGTTTTTGGATTTTCATTTTCCTTAAATCGGTAACGAATGGATGAATATTGTTTTTTTTAAATGATTATTAAAAAAACGAAACTGTAACAAGACGTGTCATAATTTTTTGTCATGGATTCAATATGCTTTCTAAAGTTGTTGGTAACTGATTTAAATTGTTTATAGTCTTAGAGAATCTGCAGAGGATGCAAAAATTGATCAGCTTCCCGAGCAATCTGAAATTAGTTTGTGGGATAGGCTTGGTAAAGCTGAAATGTTGGACATTGAATCAAGTTCATTTTCTTGGGACATGCTCTCTTCACTTCACCACACTGAGCACGCCATCAGCAATGAACATTCCGAGGATGAAATGAATAGAGCTCTTGAGGTTTGATGTTTTCTTATGCTCATTATACTGTTTACGTGCACAAATACTATGCAGATGAAGAATATGTCATTTTTATTTGTTTTTTTAATGTTTATAAAGAATTATAATATCTTCCTGGTTTAGTTTCTGTCTCAGTTATTTCGCTCAGGGCTTCCATGCTGTATCAGCACGACAGCACCTATTATGTTAATTCATTATTTCTAGGTGTCAAGTATATTTCTAGAATGGGTCTTGTTAACGAGTGCCCCTGGGGCACTCTTTAAACATTCCAAAATAAGCAATTATTCTTTATAAAAGTCAAATATTTCGATTTCCAAGGCAATGATTACATGCATTTTTAAAAATATTTACTATTTATGCGTCTTAAAGAGTGCCCCGGGGGCACTCGTTAATATTTCCCTTCTAGAATACTAGTGTAGGCATGTTCATTTTATTTAATCAATGTTTTGTTGTGTTTTATTTTCCTTTTGTAGTGCAGAAGCATGCGTGCATACTGTTTATTTTCATGGCTTCTGTCTCATTTCTTCTCATTTGTGTCCACATAGGTGACTGTAAATTCTGGAGGGGTTGTCTTTTTTGCCATTTTCAATGTTCAGGGAAGTGATGATGCTTCTCCAAAAGAAGCAGCAGCTGTCATAAAGATATCTTCGTCAAGAATGGCAACACAGTCTGAACGCCTTGGATATGAATTCGCAAAGCGGTTGGGAGTCCAAACTCCACAGGTTGTTCCCTTCTTACTTAACTCAACTATGACATCCGCAATGTAATTTGTAGTAATCATATTCATTTTTTACTTTTATTTGTAAGAAACAGGCTAGAGTCATTCATAATACCAGTTTGGAATGGCTCCAAATAAAGAAAGCTGCAGAAAAAGCAAGGGACTCAGCGAGTTCTGAGAGTGATCTAATCGGTGAAACAACGTGTTCCGAACTTTTGGAAGCACTTGAGCTTAGTCGGTGCCTCTTGTTTTTGAGGTATAATTCAAATATAGTTTTCATACGATAAAAGTTTTCAGCGTGGCTCTGATGGCAGCATGAGATATCTTTGCTTGGCGTGAGGCTTTTGCTACCTCTTGAGAATTTTCTTTTAATAGTTATGTTCCGCTGTTCATGATAGGGCATATGACCTGAAAATTTCAAATGTGGTTTGAAAAAATATCATCCTATATTTGGGTTACTACAACGATTTGAAAAGCAAAATTTCTATATGACAGTCGCACAGTTTTGGCCATAACCAAAAAATAAATAAATTTTTTATGCTCCTCTCCATGTGTGATATATTGGAAGTTAGGGTAGTTTGAAAATTATGGGTCTTTTTATTTTGGCATTGTTAGTAATTGTGAGTAACTAGATTAAATTTAATATCACTATTTCTCAGAAAAACAATGAAATGAAAGTAAATAATGAGTTGTATTTTGTTGTCAATTATTCATTTGCAAGATAACGTTTGATATTTATTATTCTAATGATTCATAATCTTGTAGTTATGTACACGGTTCACCTTTGCTTGAAAGCTCTAGCGCATTTGAATCACAGGATTCTGCAGAAAGAATATCAGCAGCCCTTGGCAGGGTAATGATGTTAGATCTTGTTATCAGAAACGAAGACAGGCTTCCATGCCGTCAGCTTAGGTGGCGTGGCAACCCTGCAAATTTGTTATTGGCCGAAAAGACAATCTCTTCAAATTTAGATACAATAGGAGATGCCTTTGATTTTGCAATGAACCGATATGGGTCCGGGGTGATTGGGACGCTTCAGAAAGAAAGAAGGTCAATTTCAATAGATAGCAGATCGAGTTCTCATAATCATGGAATAAGATCACAAAGTTCTCGTCTTACACAGATAAGAGAATCATCCGATGACATGTGCCTTAAAAGTCAAACATCAGGAGATTCAATGTTTACTGGCTCCAACATTGTGGCTATTGACTCTGGTGTTCCTCGTCGACCCCCAACTGGAAAACGTGCAGATGATCATGTCAATTATCCTAAGTTGGTTGAGTTAGTACTAAATAGCTCCAAGTTTTCCTCTAACCTGTTACATGATATAACTGGAGGGAAATTAGGAAGTGCTGATGTACAAGGAAGTGACATAACATCAATAGTTCGTGAGTTCCGCAGTGGTTTTCGTGCTGCTCTCATGGATCTGCAAGGATTTCATGTATTCCTACATTCATTGCACAAAAAACTTGATGACTTGTTGCGATCATTTAATAGTACTATAAGCAAAATATCGTTGGGGGAGTCTGAAAAAGAAGATTCACCTTCACCTGCTACTGGTAGTTGTCACTCTCCAACAAGTAAGGAGAAGTTTTCTAATGATAGCCATCGAGATTCTTGTGATTCAGATTCACAGAGGTCTGTTCCAAGGGCATCACCATCTTCAGGCAATAGAGATTTTTGTGACTCTGCTTCTCCTATGTCAAGAGAAGGTTGTCATGGAAAATCCTCTAAAGGAAGTGTGGAGCCTTTGCTTGGTTCCCGCTTTACAGCTAAGCTCCGCGACTTTCATAAATTTGCCAAGGTTCGTCTCTAGGTAGCATAGTCTGTTTACTAGCACATGACCTTGCTTCTGCGAATGTTTTTATCCAGGTTATTGTTTTGGTGCACTGTTTGCATTGTTTTTATTGATATGCTTATTGTGCAAAATAAAATGATTTATGGCAAGTCTGTGTCAACAAAGTTAACTATTGTGGACAATGGCTTGGATGTGCTTTTGTTGGCTATTGCTTTTCTGAGTGAAAGTATCAATTATGGGCAAATTGTTACTTATTTTTTTATTTTGGAGAAATGCACTACTCTTACCTTTTCCTCTTGTTTTCTCCTATTGTTTAATTGATTTGTTGTCTTTACATGTACCACGACATTTCTTTTACCATGCATTTTTTTCCCTCTTGACTTACTCTTTATCATACTTTACAGGTTGATGCAGAATCTTATAAAGAACTGGAACATTGGAATGAGATGCTTAAAAATGATGCTATCAAGTTATGTCAGGAGAACAATTTCAATTCAGGATTTTTTGAGGGTAGTGATAGCAACACCGTGGTTGATGCCTATGAATTGAAGGTATCTGAGTTAAAAATATTATGCAGAATTATTAAAGTGAATCCATTCATAGAGGATACATATTCATAACCATTAACTTTCAGGTCAGACTTGAGCATATCCTTGAAAGGATTGCATTGATATCTGAGGTTGAAAATACAGAGAGACCATCCGCTGTTACAAATAATTTGTTCATTGGTGGAGCACAATGTGCTCGATCTGTACACACAATGCAACACTTGGGAATCACTCATATTTTGTGTTTGTGTGCTAACGAAATTGGACAGTCAGATTCTCAATTTCCTGATCTATTTACTTACAAAAACTTCTCTGTAAGTCATCTTTTACCCCCTGATTATTCTACTAATTTATTTGCAAATGTTTTTGCATGACTTGGTTGAATTCCTTGTCTTTTTTTTTTGTCGAGTAGCCTAGTGGCTAGAAATTCACCTCTTAAGATGAATTAGTGGGGAATCCTGGGTTCGAACCCCAGTCCCTGCATATATAATGCAATGTCCCTTCCAATTGAGCTAAGCTCATGGGGACTTCCTTCTTGTCTAAGTCTTGTTTATATTATTTATATATTTATGCATTTTCATATGTGATTAATCTTGTTTTCTATTGGAGTGGGGCCTTGATGAGTTTTGAGTGACTATTTTAAAGGACGAATCATCAAAAGGTTCTGGCCTCTTAAATTCTTCCAAGGAATAAATTTTCATATTTCTTTTCACTCTCCTATCTGAACAGGTGTGTGACACTGAGAATTCTGACATCAGCATCCTATTTGATGAAGCTTGTGATTTTATAGAAGATGTTGAGAGAGCAGGTCAGAGAGTTTTAGTTCACTGCTTTGAAGGGAGAAGCAGAAGTGTCACTGTACTCCTTGCTTACTTGATGCTCAGAAAGTAAGTAAACCTATAAACACAATGTTGTCTAAAGTTGAAACTTATGTTTTCCGGAGACAGCCCTCCATAACCAAATCAATGTTTCATTTATTATGATTAATTAGTTTAATCTTATTCACAAATCAATGTGTGATATTGGCAATTTTAAGTTTATCTTCCTTGATGTTAAGAGTATCAATGCAAGTGACATCTGGGACAGTTTGAAACTGAAAGCAATTGTGAATTATGATGCAGGAATTTCACATTATCAGTTGCATGGAATACTATGAGAAAATCTCACAGCCGAGCGCAGCCTAATGATGGTTTTGCAAAGATCTTACAAGAACTTGATAAAAAACTGCACGGGAAGGTTTCGATGGAGTGGCAGCGGCGGAAACCAACAATGAAAACTTGTCCGATATGTGGCAAGAATGCTGGACTGAGCAGCGGCTCGCTTAAGATCCATCTTCAGAAGTCACATAAAAGGCTATCATCAGGGAGTGTTGATAGTGCCATGACAATGGAAATCCAAAAGGCATTAACCAATTTGAATATTAGCCGTGGTGGGAGAGTCAGCCCCACTCAAAGGCAATCTCATTCAATGACAGATTAATAAATTTCTCTTGCAACAAAAGGTCATTGAAGATTTACTTTTCAGTTTCTTGGAATTTTTATCTGGGTTAAGCTTTGGCAACGTCAGCATACGAAATCTTTTAGTTTTTTTCTTGCAGTATGGTTACTTACCTGCAGTTTAACTCAACCGCAGGTTTTTTTTATTCAAACTTTATGCCATATGCCATACTCCATTTTTCGCACCAAAATGGAACTATAGAACTTTTAAGCGTGCAATTAGAAGCTATCCATTAAGTATTTACTAAAAAATCTATACAAATTGCTTTTTACTTAATAATGGGTTGACACATCTGATCAAATCTTTCCCTAACATTGGCAGTGGCTTAAGTTTGATCAGAGTTATTCTATTATAAACTGTGTAAATTTCATGGTAAACTCAATTGTTAGGTATCAAACCATAGTGACACTTTATTCATTTAAGTAACTGCCTTACATCGGGGATTGAATTTTATCCAGGCAATTCGCTCACACTTTGGACTACTCTACATCCTCCTCACCAAATATCAGACTATATCAAAAAGTTAGTTTGAGGATACTTATTTCTTTCTCTAAAAGATACTGTATGCCAACGATCATTACATTAGAAGTTTATGCCGAAAACCTTTGTCTTTCCATAAACTAGGAATACAATCTATAGAATGAACCTAAGACATGCAACCCTGTTCATTGGGGGACAACATTTTAAACAGCTCAAATTTCCCTGAATTTGTGGTTGTCATACAAGTATTTGTCATTACATGTCAAGCAATAAATACGCCATAGCGATACTATACAGCAATGCTGGGGGTGTTACATTATATAGTCTATCAGAGAAAACATAAAACATTCCAACTTCCAACGAAATAGCCATGGATGAAGATGAACATGTCCAAGGCATGTCATATACAGATCTTTTTCATCATTCCCACACCCTTTTTGGTTTTCACCTATCCCACTTATTCCTATAATGTTAACCCCTTTTTCTCAACTTGATTTGCTAGGCTGCTAAGGGAATACTTGACTGGGCCTATCAGTGATAAATTAAAAGATTTATCAACAAGTAAAACATTCTATGGCTATGTTTTAATAAATCAAGTGCATACATACATCATACAAAAGGTAACCACATTATATAGCAAGAGCCTCTGGTAACGACTCTGGAGTACCGCTGGTACCATTGAGAACAATCACATTACTGTCGGCATCAACATCCACTATTACGGAGTCACCCTCTTTGATCTCTCTGGCGAGCATCTTCTCAGCCATGCTATCCTCCAAAAGTCGCATGATGGCTCTTCTTAGAGGCCTGGCTCCATAGCTAGGATTATAACCTTCGTCTACCACCCTGTCCCTAAATCTTTCTGTTACTTGAAGTTCAATTTCTTTGTTCTTCAGTCTCTGAAACACCTCCCTGAGCATTATGTCTGCTATTTCCTTCACCTCCAATTTTGTGAGTTGCCTGAAAACAATCATTTCATCCAACCTATTTAAAAACTCTGGCCTGAAGTATTGTTTTAGTTCCTCAGTCACCAAACTCTTGATTCTATTATAACTGCCATCTTTTTCATCATAATCAAGATCGAATCCCAATCGGCGGCCTCCTTTCTCAATCACACTGCTTCCAACATTTGACGTCATTATAAGAAGTGTGTTCTTGAAATCTACAGTTCGGCCTTTACTGTCCGTTAGTCTTCCATCTTCAAGGATCTGAAGCATCATGTTGAATACATCAGGATGAGCTTTCTCGATCTCATCAAAGAGTACAACAGTGTAAGGACGACGACGAACTGCTTCTGTCAACTGACCACCTTCGGTGTAACCAACATATCCAGGAGGTGAACCAATAAGTTTGGAGACAGTGTGCCTTTCCATAAACTCACTCATGTCAAGACGAATCATGGCTTCTTCAGAGCCAAAGTAGTAGGCAGCCAATGCTTTGGCCAATTCAGACTTCCCCACACCAGTTGGACCAGAAAAGATGAAGCTAGCAATTGGACGGTTAGGGTTCTTCAATCCAACCCGTGCTCGACGGATAGCCCGACTAATGGCTTCTACTGCTTCATCCTGACCAATGATTCGCTTGTGTAAAGTATCTTCCATCTTGAGGAGGCGATCAGATTCATCTGCTGAGACTTTATCAACAGGAATGCCTGTCCAGGAGGACACAATATGTTGAATGTCAACTTCAGTCACAATAGGACCTTCATCTGCTGCCTCACTCTCTGCTTTGCTCATCTCCTTGCCTTTCTCTACAAGTGCCGAGATCTGCGCCCTTAGATCCATTTCTTTATCACGTAGTTCTCCAGCCTATTCAGAAATTCATGTGTCACCAAGTCACAAATTATTAACTAAAACATTGCACGTTTGAATCAGGAACAGACAACTGGGGTAACACTAAAGTGTTTTTTGAACTCAATAAGCTAGAAGCAGAGATCATTCTAGGCCAACTATAAAATTTCAGGCATACTTCTTATATTTACTCCAGCACAAGTATTATTTTCATAGACAAGAACATTATCTAATTGGATAAAGGTAGTTGACAATTTTCCTGAAAATGTTTGATGCTAAAATGTAGGATTATTTTATACACTGTCAGTGGAAAAAGTTTTACACATGCATCTAATGATGTGTTGACACCATTAATGAGCATGACAAGTCACATGTTTTTAACTCATTAAATGACGTGTCAACACATCATTAGATGGACATGTAAAAACATGTTACACCAAGAGCGTATATAAATTGAACTATAAAACTTTACAGGTTAAATCTTCAGTGAAAGAAGTTACCTTTTCAAAGTCTTGGTTGCGAACAAATTCCTCTTTCTCTTTAACAATCTTCCTGACCTCCTTGTCAAGTTCTTTTGCCTCTTCTGGCAACTGAAACCACATAATAGCCCAATTAGCTAAAGAATAGAAGTTAGAACTGCTAGTTAAAGGCCTGTTTAAAAAAAAATAAACTGCTAGTTAAAGGGTAGACAAACAATATACCTGTGCATGTTGAAGACGGACTCGTGAACCAGCTTCATCAATCAAATCAATGGCTTTGTCAGGCAAAAATCGATCACTGCAGGGAGCAAACATTATTATACGCCAGGAATCATTTTGAAATGAGCATTTTGATTAACATAGTTATTAATCAAACTGCTAAATTAGAATTTCAACCCCAGAAATCCATATATTTATATGACATTAGTACAGTATGCATATGGGAAATTCGTAAAATTTAAAGATAAGATTCTACCTAAATACATTAACATGAAACATATTTTACATAGATGCATGTGTCAAGAGAAATTGACCATTCCTCGTTAATACAATATATTCAAAGTAATGATCACAATTTACAAAAAAATAATAAAAAATTAAGAAAACATCCAGAGATATTGCTACATAGTTTTTTTTTTTTTTTTT
>Ga0209282_1000209_pt1 | contig 31147 bp, 13 predicted proteins | sample Mtrugardesep15_FD_187529 | JGI IMG/M metagenome (GOLD analysis project Ga0209282, IMG submission 187529) | Root nodule microbial communities of legume samples collected from California, USA - M. trunc garden sep15 (SPAdes) (version 2) | ecosystem: Host-associated > Plants > Roots > Nodule...
ATTATATATATATATATATATTTATATATTATTTTTAATTTTTGGCTAACTATTATATTATATAAGTTAAATTTTGTAATTTAATCATATGTGTATGGTGTTATGTAGTAGCAAAGGCGCTCCCTTTTCACCCATGGAATCTGGGTTTGATTCTTGCAATGACCATTTTAGCTTTTATTTTAACTAATAATACCATAAAAAATGCAAAAAGCAAGTGTTGAACTGGAGTACCTAAAATAAAATCTATTCATACGTACCACTAATCTATATATAATAGTTTTATTAATAACATTGTGAGAAATAATATATAAGACAACCTGTGAAAAAAATTGTGGCACACTGGTTTTGTGAGGTCAGGTCCGCCCCTGTTTGTGACCAATATAGAATTTTTCTAGGCCCAATGAAAAATACTTGATTGGGCACAAACTTTTAAACACATCATTTATGCCCAAAAAAATATATTTCATTTAATTATTTAAAAAAGAAATATCATTTAATTATTTTCTCACTTTACATTTTTTCAATTATGTATATGTGCTCAAATTTAGTGTTCAAACCCTTCTGCCCAAGCAAGTATTTTCTTGCCACATAAAATGTTTTCATAAATCATTCCAAATAGTCTCACGAAACTTATAACAACACATAAGCTCAAATAAGTCAATTCAAATATGTCTATGTATCAACTATTTCTAAAAGAAAAGATAAAATAAAATCAAATAATATAATATAAACTATAGACTATTTTCAAAAGCTATTATTCACAAATACTTATATGAGACTATACAAGTTCAAATAATTGATAATTCAATTCTAAGAGGCCTAACTCAATATCACAAACACAAAAATAATAATTAAGCTTGTGCAGAAATAATTGAAATAAAAAAACTTACCATTCTTGGGGCACCATCAATTTCAGCAACTTCCATACCAGTAACAATCATACCAGGAACAACTTCCCTTGTAAGACGAACAATAGCATCTTCAGCAGTATTCATATCAAGAGCTTTCATTCCAGGAACATGATCAATCATACCAATACTCTTCAACCTCTTAACACCAGTTGCACCAAAAGGACCATCATGTCCACAAGAACTCACAACAACCTTAGCTTCCATAACATTAGGATCCATGCAAGATTGTGTATCATGGTTCATCGAAACCAAAGCCCAGTTTGTAACAACACCAGCAACTCTGTTTTCCTTCACAATCAAATCTTCAGCAGCAACAGCATTGAAAAGTTTTACGTTAGGTTTTGCAAGAAGCTTGCTCATGATGGTTGAAGTGAATAGAGCAGCGTGTTTGATGACAACGTAGTCTTCTTGTTCATCGTATTCGACACCAATTTCGTCGAGGAAGAGATGAGCTGGTTTACGAACAACCATGGCGGAGAAGAGCTGGCCACCGAGCCATGCACCACCGCCGGGGCTGACGGATTGTTCGATGATGGCGATACTGATGTTTGGGTTTTTGGATAATTCGTAAGCGCAGGAAAGACCAGCGGAACCGGCACCGACGATGACAACGTCGGTGTCGGCGTAGGTGATCATGTCTGTCATGTAACGACGGGTCATTTCACGAGAGACAATGGATTCTTTGATGGGTGCAAATTTGAAGGTGTTTATATCGTAGGGGGGTGTAGTTAGTGACATGGTGATTTTTTGGGGGGTGGATTTGATGACGGTGGAGGTGCGGGTAGCAATTGATCTTCCATTGAAGAATGAGGATTTGGGAGTTGAAGAGAGGGAAGTGGTGAGAGATGCAGTGGCCATGGATGCCATTAGGGGTATTTTGGGAAGAGAAAAGGTTTAGTGAGAGTTGATATATTATGTGAGAGTGGAGTGGAGTGGGTTTTATAAAGGAGATGATGAGGTGTGAGATATGTGAAATATTGTGTGACTGAAAAATCTATGAAAGTGAAGTGTATGCTTTTTGAGAAATGAAGATAGAATTTCAACGGTTCATACACATCTGAATATGATATCTGGGATATTTTCTATTGCCTTTTTTCTCAACCAATGTAGTACTCCATATATGCGCCACATACACATCACAAATAGGGACATCAATTATTTATTACATTTTATACTCTTTCTGTTTCTTATTAAATGCCATATATGGAATTTAGGATTCTAGAGTGTAGGCAGTTAAATTGCATGCAGTCCTGCACTTAACACATATCTGTCCGATTGAGATCAGAATATCAGATGAATCCGATTAAAGATCCTAATCTTTATCAAGTGTTGATGGCATAATTGTAAAACAACTCTATTCAATTAGTTAGTATTTGCAAAATATATTTTTTTTGAAGTCTTCCATCTTTAAGATTTGAATCACTCTCAATTGCACATGTGAAAATTCTTAGATTAAAGGAGTAGATTTCTAATATTTCTTTTTAACATTTGTTTCGAGTAGGTAATCATTACGCAAATTTATTTGCTAAACTTGGACGTTCTTCAAAATTAAGTGTAATTTTTTTGCAGGCTCCCTTGTCGAAGTTAAATTCAATGTTCAGACTTGATATCTCAGATTGATACATGTTTTTAGGATTTTTTTTTTTCTTTTATTCTTTTTCTTTTGTCGTCCTACCAAATAAAAAATACTACACAAATCACTCTCTTACATGAACAAGTCACCATAGTTTTTTCTCTATATGTTTTCTTTTTCAGTTTTTCGCTGAGTTTGAAGTTGAATCAATTTTTTTATTCAAAGTCACTCATTTCCATCTTTTCATCTTTATTTAAATATAAATAAGTGATTTTCTTATAAATCTAAGTTTTTTTCTTTGTAATTTTGTCGTCTGAATGTGACACTGTGTTGTTCGTCGACTTGTGCGGTGTTGTTTGATTTTTAGTTTTGTTGTGGTGTTTATTTAGTTCATATTGAAAGATCAATTATTCAATCAGTAATTTAATTCATATAAAAATAGACATGATTAAAAAATACAAATACAAATACAAATAGAGACTTAATAAATGACAATTTATTAAGAGACTTGGTTGGTTCTAAATTAGTAACCTCTGAATTTTAATGCAATTATAAATGAATATAGAGACTTGCTTGGTTCTAAATTAGTAACCTCTGATGTGAGGTTTATTAGGAGACAAGCCAATGAAGTTTCTCATAACTTAGCTAAGGAGGCTCCATGTCATTTTAGTTTTCGTACTTTTATTAAAATTCTATCTTGTATCTCAACGATTATTATGAATGAAATGCACTAAATTTACTCTTGTCAAAAAGTATTTAAAGACAAACTAGTATTATTAAATTATTGATGTGTTTAAGAAAAGATAATACTCCATACACTTTGTTAAAAAAAAAGAAAAGATAATAATACACTCAGTAACTTGTACAAAGACTTCTATTTAAAGACAATTTTTTTTAAAATAGATGTATAATTAAAGACCGACAAAGTCATATTCATTTCAATAATATAAAAATAAAGGGTTATGTTAACTTGTACTATAAAGACACATGTTAAGGAACTTGAAAAAAGTAACTTTGTATTAAAAAATATAATATTTTAAATTTCTTACCATGTGCCCTTGAGGATACAAATTTGTATAATAAGTTTCTAATATTGAAAAAAGTTGAGGACGCAAATTTGCTTTTGCTTTGAGCAACTATAAAACCATATTGATGAAATAGGTAGTTATTGTTTATCCTTAAAAAAGTAGTTATTGTTTATATAAATAAATAAACCAGGATTAACTGACAAAAGAGAATATTCCTTAAAAGAAAAGAGAATAATACGCTGGCCTCATAAAAAAGAAAATATTAAACCGAAGAAAAGAAATGAGGCTACAAAAGAAATAATCAAAAGCAAAAAAATGACAGCTGTGGGATTTGAACCCACGCCCTTTCGGACCAGAGCCTAAATCTGGCGCCTTAGACCACTCGGCCAAACTGTCTTGCTATTGCTGGGATTTCTACAATGCGTTACTTATATGATAATACTATTGATAATTGTTCGACTCCAATTATGCAAAACAGAAACTAACACTCCATAAAGTCATCGTCATTCATTCCATGCTTTCCCTTCAGATTAAAATTGTCCCAATGTAAAGGTTTAATCAAAAGACACAAAGAACATTTATTTTTAGTAAACCAATTATTTGTGAAACAATTTATTTATTGTTTATTATGATATTGATATTAAATTTTCACCGCCGTTTAACAATCACTAATATCTGTCGAAAAAACTGTGGGACACACAAAGTGAATTCTTCTCTATCAACTAAATGTTTTCCATGCACATGAGTTATGAATTGAACCCATGACTACATGCTTAACAAGCACAAGTCCCTTACCAACGATGGTTTTTCAAGCTGATGATCAAATTTTAATGTTAGTTAGAAATTTTCTTTGAAATGGATAGAGAATAATGCTTGTAATCCTCTTGGAATTATGCTTTGAATGCGTGTTTCCTTTAACGTCAAAAACTATATATAACATTATTCGACAATGACTTGAAATTATGTTGTAATTAACATATTGATACTTACACTTGAAGTGTTGACTTGTGTTGAAACAAGATGAAACTCACTGTAGTTTACTTGTTTACACTTAATCATTTTTGTATTTGGGTTGAAGAAGAAGATCAGAGAGAATTGTTTATGAATGGAAATCACACTTTCACTGCTTTGTTTATTCACTTGTATTGTCTTATATATATACACAATTGTTAATAGGTAGTTCACATACACACACTGTGAATCATAATTACTCTAACTTCCATATAACAGAAAAACCAAAAAATCCTAAAAGACGGTTGCTTGCACAACAGGCAAGCTCACTAGTTGACTAGTTTTGTATTAACTCCTAACGAATGTGGTAAGACTATAAGAGGTTAAACCTGTAACCAGAAAATACAATGTTTAAATTCTCTCAAAGACAATTGTAAATTAGTCATTAGTGCAACTTTAATTAATTAAAGTCATCAAGCACCACTTTCTTTTAAATAGGGTTAGACTGAATTTAGATGGAGGAGTCTGCGTCTGAATCAGATGTGCTCTCAAACGAGGTATGTTGATCAAATACTCCTTTATTTTAAATAGGGTCAGATTGAATTTGCATGGAGTAGACGTCCTAAAATATGACGCGCTCTCAGATGAGATATGTTGTTTCATATGATTATCTCTCCTTATCAAGCTCTTGCTTAGTATTTGTTTTAGTATTATCCTTATTATGCTAATTATGTATCATAGTAACGTGTTCCTCCTCATTTTCCTTTTGACTAACCCCATGCACCAATTGCTCAACAACGGGAGAACTATCATGGTGGAATGATCGACGTTCGAACCTCGATCACGACGTTCAACCTAACAGTTTTGGTATTTTTACCAGTCCAGTTGTACTAAGACTTATGGACAACATTTAATTATTTGATAATACATAGATAATTGATAGAATAATTGGTTTAAATAGTAAATGTTAGTTTTCCTAATCAATAATAAATGTTTTTTTTTTGTTATTTTGTTAGCGAGGTAGCTGAGCTCATGATTTTTTACCCTCTAATCTGTTCCTCCTAAAAACCACCAAGTCACCTTCTAACTTCACATAAAAAATGATATTAATTATCCTAGTTTTGCATCTGGCGAGCATGAAAGCGAGAGGTTCATGAGTTTGCATTATTGGTAGACCAGCTCAGAACGATGGATCACGTTCTTACATGCATTAATCACCGAACCTCAACGCTACACCGTCTCTATTTTCATTCTTGTGCAATTTGTTTTTAATAATAATTCTTGTGCAATTTCTAGATTCTAGTCTTGTCAACCATTGCAATTTGCAAAATGCAGCCTGGCTAAGGTCCCACTCCCACATTTGTTTTTTACATTACCATTTGCATTATTGTCGTTCTTCATTCACCAATATACCCTTGTCTTGTATGTGCGTCACCTCCTATACTTACTACTAAGTTACTATGATCAATTTCACCGACCCTCATCTATTTATTCTTTCTAAAAATTACACTATGTAAATTTGTTTAAAACTTCAATGCTGTTGTGGTAAATGTGAGCCGGAAATTCTACGTTAGATAGACAAATGAGTGTCGAGCAATACAAAAATAAAAAAACTCGTAAATTCAATATTTTAATATTTTAAGATAAAATGTGGTTGCTTTTGACCGATTACAGATGAAATTTAGGTTTTTCTTATGACCCAACAAAGATATCAAAGTTGATTGTTTGATTGATTCCTTGTGATGAAAGTCAACAGTGGTGGTTAGACGTCGCGTTTTATCAATGGGTCCTCAACGGTGGTATTTGTGGATGAGAAAACACATACCTATAAGAATGAATGGACTCACACTTAAGAGATCGTTGTGACAAATGAGTCATAAATCTCACATTGAATGAAAAAATGACTATTGAATAATACAAATTCAATATCCAACTTTTTATATGAGTGAATTCATATGAGGATTTATCCTTGGATAAGGATTTTGAAGTTGAAGTGTGGATGTTTATATTAGTAATGCTTACTTACATAGAATTTTTTTATATGTTGGTTCAAATTCAAAGGAGATCACCTCAGTCTCACATAAGTTAAATAAAATCTACATCAAATTCAACAAAAGATAAAATATCTTGCAGATAAATACTAGTAAAATCTATTTAAGATCTAGACTGTCTCTAGCAATTTTCATTATTGTATACATGTAGACTTTGGGGTCATGATGTTATAAGTGAATGGGCAAATTTGTAAACTTGTCACATGCAAATTTATTAAACAACTAAACAAAGTGGAACAATAGCATATGATGTTACAACTGTATGTGCAGAAATCATTTTCAAAGTTAACATTATTTATTGAACTTCCAAACCTCGGGTTCAGAGATCCAAAAGCAGAGAATCCCTCCATTCTCTTCAACCAAAATTCTCCTCCTACCCAAAATGGATGGAGGGTCCTATTCTTCATTTTCCATTCTTCTTTTCCTTGCAGCCATAGTAGCTGCTTATTATCATTCAGCAGAAGCAGCTATGTCTAAGGGATCTTTTGAAGATAATTTCAGTATAATGTGGTCTGAAAACCATTTTACTACCTCTACTGATGGACAGATCTGGTATCTCTCCTTAGACAATGACACAGGTATCAAATCAAATGCATGAGTATAACATTAAAACGAGCATTTTGTTGCACACACTTTATTATTATGTTATGTGTTGAATTGTTTTATTTGATTATTTTATGCAATCTTAAGTGTATTAAAAAGAGTACAAAATACTCAAACATAATTACAACCAGAGTTTACTAAGAGTTTGTTTGGTTCTGCTGTGATAAATATTGTTTTTGATTGAAATTAAGTTGATTGTACGATGATTTATGTTTGTATATAGTTTGGATCAAAGTTGCTTGTGTGTGTGTATGCCAATAAATTTGAGAATTGATTCTATGTTACCGCACAAGTTAGATATATTAGCTTTTCAATAGAATTGATTTTGGGACTATGATCAATTCTAAAGTTGAAAGTATAATTTTTGGTCAAATAATGTTTGAGTAAGTTAAACATTATTCTGGAAGGTACAAATGTGCTACTAAACATACTCTGAATGTTTTAATTGTTAGCATTAATGCTGAGATTTTGAGGCCATTTTTTAAGTATTGAATGTTTGACAGGATGTGGGTTTCAAACAAAACAAAGATATAGATTTGGATGGTTCAGTATGAAGCTGAAACTAGTTGGAGGTGATTCTGCTGGTGTTGTGACAGCTTATTATGTAAGTAAACAATTGCATTAATGTTAAAATTCAGTACTAAACATGCATTCTTTGATGAGTTCCTCTTTGTGTTTTCCAATTGATGGAGTGTTAACAAGAATAGTGATTGTTGCAGATGTGTACAGAAAATGGTGCAGGGCCAGAAAGAGATGAGCTTGATTTTGAGTTTTTGGGAAATAGAACAGGACAACCATATTTGATTCAAACAAATGTGTACAAGAATGGGACCGGTAATCGTGAGATGAGACACATGCTTTGGTTTGATCCCACTGAGGACTATCACACCTATTCAATCCTCTGGAATAACCACCAGATAGTGTAAGTTCAATCTTATATTACTCTTATTGGTGTTTTTAATCTTAAAACCCAAGTAAAAAAATGACATCAAAGTGTTTGCAAATATGGTAATGGAGCTAAGTTGGTACACTTCTTTATGCTTTTGTCGGTTTAAGGGTACTTTTCTTTTCTCAATTGTCAAAAAGTAGTTTAGGACTTTTTGTTTTTGGTGGAAATAGTAGTATAGGACAAGATTGTGAGGTTAAAGAAACGAATCTAGTTCAGTAAAATGTACAATATGGTGGACCTAGTTTAATTATCATTGCTAGCTGCTCATATGAATATGATAATATGTCATATGGAGAGTAACAAGAAAAGATGGTTTCTTTTAAAAAGACCTTAAATTTAGAGGGTACAGATTATTAGTATTTAAAATGGAATGTCACACTTTATTATAGAAACTTTACTTTGGTTATTCTTTGTGTTCTTAAGTTTGTAAATCTATGTCCACAAGGTATAAGCTCAATGATAAGAGTTTGACCATGTAACCTTTAGGCACAAAGTCAATAATAATTCTCGATCCCCATTTTTTTAAAAGTTTGTAAATGTTATAAAATTTGATTGAATCTAAAATAAAACTTGAATATACTAGTTAAAACTTGAATATACTTTGAGTCAAGTTTGGAATTTTTTTTGTTAACTGAATGTTGCAAATGAATTGGAAACAGGTTTTTTGTGGATAGAGTTCCAATAAGGGTGTTCAAGAACAATGACAAACCAAACAATTTCTTCCCAAATGAGAAACCGATGTACTTGTTTTCAAGTGTATGGAATGCAGATGATTGGGCCACAAGAGGAGGACTAGAAAAAACAAATTGGAAATTAGCACCATTTGTGTCATCCTACAAAGATTTCAGTGTTGATGCTTGTCAATGGGAAGATCCATTTCCTAAATGTGTTTCAACCACAACAAAAAATTGGTGGGATCAATATAATGCTTGGCATCTTTCAGGGGATCAGAAAATGGATTATGCTTGGGTTCAAAGAAACCTTGTCATCTATGACTATTGCAATGATTCTGAACGTTTTCCAACTTTACCTGAGGAGTGCTCATTGAGCCCATGGGAGTAATGTATCATGGGGAAAATATAATATCATTTTTCTTTTATATATCTATTTTTGTATCAAATTTATATAGTTAGCAGAATTTTTTTTATTCATTTGCTATTCTTTTTAATTATGTAAAAGCATATCCCATCCCATATGACAAAATGAAGTTAACATGGTTTGAGAAGAGTGAGTAAATCCATAGCCATGAACATGTTGAACGGTGCCAAATTTTGTCACCAGAGTGGTGCATATTCAGACAAAAAACACACATCATTAATCAACAAAAATATGAGGTGCATGTGTGCTTTAAATTTTGGTGGAACCCTTGTAAAAAATATGATTTTGGTGGAACAGATAGAAATTTTTGATTATGAGAGAAATTTTATTAGATGTAACAAATTTATTCTTCCATCAAACTTGGATTGGAAAGCCAAATTTCTTCATTTTGTGATGATAGAAATCTAAGCCAAACCACGTTATAATACATCATCAAAATAATAACTTATACTTTTAAGATAAGATTTTTATTTATAAATTTCTTAACTAATACGCCTGAATATTAGCTGACAAAAACCCTTAAATATTTTACTCTATTTGAATATCATATGTGAAGTTTAGGTTGTCTTTGAAGAATTATGGACAAGTTTTCAACATCAAATGAAAATTAACCATAAAAGAAAATTTATAAGTGATATACACAAACTAATTTTTACCCCACTTACAAATTTACTCATTTGATTAATTTTTATCAATCTATGAATAAATTATCTACAATTCTTTAAATGTAACTTGAAAATAACTTAGAAAGAACAATTTGTTTTTCCGAAAGAATAGAAAGAACAATTTTTTTAAAACAAGTATAAATATACTTGAGCGGATTATATTTTGATCTTCAAAATTGTATTGGCCACATGATTTTTCCACCCTGCGGTTTCAGTAGCGAATCAATTTAATTAAAACTTGATTATGGTTTTGGTCCCACCATCAAATTTTTATACTTAAAAGAAGGGATTTGTCATATTTTAATGATGTGATATACAATTTTATGATATAGAGTGATCAACCATGATAAAATCACAAGATAATCAATTAAAAACTTCAATTTTACCATTTTTAAATACAAAATTGGGTTATTTTAAAACCGAGGACCAATTTTTTAAATTTGTAAAAATAGAGAAATAAAAAATATAATTAAAGATATTAAAAAAAAAACTATAATTAAAGATAAAAAAAGTGTATTTTGATTAAGGAATGAAAAAGTGTATCTGAAATTTGTAAACCATAAAAAAAATTAGATTTCATATGTTATATCAATAAGATAAAATAAAAATACCACTAAAATAAAAGATAAAATAAAAATAGATCTCAAATATATACTCGAAGCATGTCGTTTTGGAGAACAAAAGTTCAAAACGACACGAATTAGCTGAAAAGGGGAATAGGGTTTTGATCCAAATCTTGATATTCAAATTAGAAAATTCACTCACAATCAAATCAGTAATCAAAACCATCAACGACTGCAATGGTCTGCGAAAAGTGTGAGTTTCTCATCCTTTTTCTTCAATAATCCATCCATATTTCTAGCATTTGAAAATTCAATTGAATTTTTTGGTAATTTGAATTCGATGTTGTAGGTCAGAAGAAATTATCGAAGGTGATAGTACCAGACAAATGGAAAGAAGGTGCAAGCAATACTACTGAGGGTGGTGGCCGCAAAATCAACGAGAACAAGCTCCTTTCCAAGAAGAACAGGTTCCCTTCAACCTAAACTCTTCAATTTCTTATTTTTGTACTTATTTTATTAATAAGGGTTTGAAAAGCATAGTAATTTGGTCTTAATACACTTATATTTTACTTTATTTAGCTGATAATATGCTAAAGTAATCATTTTTAGTTTTGATATTGGAAACTTTGGGATGCAATTTTCTTTTACCTGCTTGGTATAACTTCAAATTTCGAGGTGGGGTGTTTTGGAATATTGGCCTGTTTGGATTGACTTATTTGAGCTTATCTAGTGACATAAGTTTTGTGCGAGTTTTTGGGGGAGTTTGTGAAAATAGCTTATGATATCGTTCCTTAGTTGTTTTTAGCTTATTTTCACAAGTTCATTAAGATAGCGTATGAAAACTGGCAGCTTATAGTTTATACGAAGATAATTTAACTTTATTTTATCTTTTGTTATAAAACATTAAAATAGCTTATACACAAACGCTTATCATGATAAGCACTTGTGTCTTGTGCTATAAGCTGCAAATAATTTGTTTATCCAAACAGTGCGTGAAAGTCACGTTGCATGGTGCAAAATCATATTTGTGCTACTCTTTTTTTTTTTCCCCTTTTTTAAATCTTAATGCTACTTAAACATCAAAACATGTCAAAATCAATTCTAAGTGTCTTGAATCAATCTTGCCTCCTTCTAAAGGGAAGCCAAATATATACTATGTCGAAATGATACTTGGCGGAGGGGGGACCAATCTTAGGAAACGGCAAAGTTCAACTTGATAGGGTGGATTCTCCCATGGACCAATAGACTTCAATGTTTAAAGGAAGTGCTATGTATGTTTGGTCTCATGTTTTGGTTTAGTGCTTTAAACATAATCTTCTTTGATTTATTTTTTCAAGCAACGCTTTTTCATAAGTAGGTTCGATATAGTTGGTTGTATGGTAGATGCTGTAAAAAAGAAAAAATGGATGGTAGATGCTGTGAAAGAAATCTGATGTTTTCAAATGGTCGTTAGCTACGGTCAACTAGTTAGCTATTTTGATAATAGTATTTTGAACAACAAGTGAATCAGTAGTTGGATATCACTGGGACTTGATCCCGTAAGTTAATTTTCGGTATGCTGATACTGCTTCTGTGGTGCATAAACTATGTATGTGGTGCACAGTGCGATAATATATATATTTTTTTAAATCTTGACCATGGGATACTGCAATCTCACTAGATTTATCATCGATAAAACCTGTATACACTAGATTTTTCACCTCAGATCTCTGCAACCAGCTAAAAGCTCGTGCCATTGCATCTAAACTCCTTTATCACAGTCGCTCTTGCTGGTTGAAGCGATGCCAGCACTGCACGCCTCGAGAGATATAAAGCTTGCTAAAGTGGTTGCTAGTGAGTAGTGACCATTGTACCAACGACTTTCTTTTCTTCCTTTTTTTAAAAAAAACAGAATAACTTTTATTATGAACCAAAACAAGTGGCTACAAGATCAAAACAAGAGTGGGTACAAGATCAGATGTACCCAACCATGTTTACAGTAAAACAGATAATAAGACACCCCATCACCCCTTACAGTTTCTTTTGTAGTTTTGGTTTTTGTTTCATGTTCTTATTCTACTTTCGGAATTATGTTATTTTTTCAGTTTTTGGGGTTAATTAATGGTCGATAAAACAGAAGGAAGTCATGTTGATTTTTTGTGGGAAGGTAAAGAACTATACAATCAATGGAGTTGTGTGTATGTGAAGAAGATGAACGGTATGAGTGAAAAGGGGACCTGATGGGAGTGGGTAAGGAAAAATCTAGCGTCGTGGTGGTGGGTGTATGATATATTTCGTTGGTCTATATAATCAAATGATTAAAAAATGTTGTGCATGGTGCACCATATACCTAACTTGTGCACAATAGAAGTTGCCATATGCCCATATCTATTAGATATTCCATGCATTTTATTTAATGCTTTTTTTTTTCTTGGTTGGGATATGTATTTCTCTCATAACTTCGACATGGTCACTTCCCTCTTCATGTTACCCTCTACAATTTAAATTTATTTTCCTCCCAAACGTTATGTTTGTTTTGTCATTAATAATAGTGCAATGTAAAATTGAATATCTGTATTTTGATTGATGTGGCTCTTGGAAAATATTTTTGACATCTACGTGGCTCAAACTTCAGAATTGCTAGGATACATTTTATCTTTTTATATTTCATATCTTTTCTTAACACATGTGCGCATAGTCTTAGACTCATAAATGATACTACCTTCATCCCTATTTATAAGACCCTTTTGCCAAATTTTGTTGTCCCTTTTTATAAGACCCTCTTCGAAGTACCAAGGTGCATTAACCATTTTTTTCACAAAAATACCCCTAATTAAATGAAGAGATTTAAAACATCAATCATATCTCTCTTAATAATTGAATGTTAATTTTGAGAAGAGAATGTACATTGTTGGCAAATTTAATGCAAAAACAATTTTCTTAATTCTTGTGCGTTTATCAAAAGGGTCTCGTACATAGTGATGGAGGTAGTACTCAATATTATAAGCACTGTTTACTAGCTAATAGTATATATCATGTAATAATGACTAAAAGTATAGTTCTTGCTTATTACATGGCTTAATATCTGCCCAAACTGCCAAGGTTTTGGGTTCGGAATGATTGACATTATGGAATATAGCCAATTCTGTTCACTACATGAGCAAGCGCACTTTAAGGACTGTGCCATTGCTTTTTCTAAATTTTATGCATTTAGTCTTGCACATGTATACGACTCTTAATCTTATTGGCAAGTTGTGTCCAATTATATACTGTACGTTGACCTGTTGTTTAAAGGGCTCCTTTTTTTCCTTTTGTAAATTATAACTTTTTATCTGTTGCAGGCCTTGCATTTTTTCATCTGCATTTTTTTTATCATGTGAAAAATGTTCTTATTTTAAATTAATTCCTTGCAGATGGACCCCTTATGGAACTACTAAGTGCATCATTTGCAAGCAGCAAGTGCATCAGGATGGCAAGTACTGTCACACCTGTGCTTACTCGAAAGGTGATATTTCATGTTCAAATGTTTTCCATTTGCTGCTATATTGTATCATGAAAGGACATAGCTCCATTCCTGATGTGTTTGCATTTGCAGGAGTTTGTGCGATGTGTGGCAAGCAAGTTCTGGACACCAAGTTTTATAAACAAAGTAATGTGTAGTGGATTTGTGCTTCATTCTGCATCTTCTAGGTGCATTGTAGCATTTCCTTTCTACCCAGTATAGTCTAATTGGTGGTGTTGCTAACAATGTAACTGAAGCTGTAAAAAATACAGCGAGAGTGAGGGGGATTCTATTTTCTTTGATATGTAATGTACTTATTGAATGTTTATTCGTGATCTAAAAACATTGTACCTTTTCGCGTGAAATTCTGTTCTCTTGAGTTTATATGATGCTTTGGAGTTGATTATCTTGCTAAATCAACTTAATTTTGACCAGAGTGCATGAGGTAAGTTTGGTCAAAATTGACTTACTTTGATAGATGCGTGTAGGGGATTTTCAATTCTGGTTTATGAATCCAAAGAAGAATTGTGGACCTCCTATCCTATCAAGTATCAACGAAAGCGATTATTTGTCTACACATTTTATGACGAATTGCTTGTATCATGTGATATTTTTGGATCATTTAAAACTTAAAAACATTTCTTGTTCCACTACTTGCAATTCCTAAACCCACGATAAAGGTTGGGAAGAGTATTAAATATCCAGGATCGTGGGGGAGAGTTTGACTCTCACGTGAAAGGGAAGCAAATCTTGTTCAAGCATCCCAAATGGAAACTAGGCGCTGTTGAAATGAGCCTAAATTAACTAAAGAAATCTACACCAAACGACCCTCTACTCTGATACCAAAGGTTGAGTTTTTCGTAAGCTTGTAAGAAAAGCTAATGCTCATATTTGGCAGCCTTAATCCTCTTTCAAATTGGCCTCTCATTGTCGAACTTTCATTTCGGCTGCGATGCACAATCTTGTAGGTTATGCCTTATTCTAAACTTGATACTCATCAGTATTTGTAAGGCTTGACCAAAAAAAAGAGTATTTGTAAGTGCAACCTTCTAAATATTCAAAGGCATTTTCTCGCAGCATAACGTGCTTACCGTCCTCGTACCTTTGCAAACAACTTAATCTTGGATACATAGAGGTGGTAGAGCTATACTTTCAAAATGAGATGGTTGTCTGGGGTTATAAGTTAGTTGAGTTGGTTTGAAGGATTGGAAATAAGGGCCAAGTGATATAGATGTCAGGAATTACTCTGTACTAATATAACGTACCTTTGCAAACAACTTAATCTTGGATACATAGAGGTGGTAGAGCTATACTTTCAAAATGAGATGGTTGTCTGGGGTTATAAGTTAGTTGAGTTGGTTTGAAGGATCGGAAATAAGGGCTAAGTGATATAGATGTCAGGAATTACTCTGTACTAATATAATATACCGGTTAGGTTGTTTAATCCAAGGTCCAGCTTATGTATCAAATGTTATTTGGTGACAGATTCTTAAATATGAATCTCAGGTCTTGCTTTTAAAATGATAGAGTAGTCTAGTATCCAAGTTTCCGCTTTTAAAAAGGAGATTAACTAATAACTATTATCTTTAATATTAGTAAGCTAATAACTAGTTTAATATTCAACCTCAACTTACTATCTACCAGAGACTAGATGTGTTTTCTACTTTTCTTTATACGTTTTTTCTCCTTTTGGGACCAAGACGAGTAGCCTAATCCTCAAACAAGAGAACATTGCCGATAAGTTAACTTTTCTCCCTTAAGATCATGGAAAAGTATTCAATTGGCAAAAATGTATTAAATCAGTTAAAGTCTAGCAATAAAAGCGAAGATAACATCGTTGATCATCTCATAATCTGCATGTTGTCTTGCATGATATTATAGCAAGTGTCGTCACGAAATTGTACTGGGTTTCTCCCAATGAACGTGCTTGTTTAAGACCGAGCATATTGGTTTATAGGATTTTCTGATTTATTAACAAATAAGATTTCTAAATCAAAAAATCCAAAAGGTTGTTGCTCGAAGAATTCTGCAAATAGCAAAATACAACACCCCCCATCTAAATTGATACATTGGAGGAGATTCCACCATTTACAATTACCTGTTCCAAGGTATTTCGCGAAATTTAGTGAACCTCAAGATTCAAACTCAGAAACTCAACATATAAAAGCCATATAATGATAGTCATATTTTGGTTTTTACTATAGCTCTCAAGGATCTCATAAGTTTCCAGAACAAATTTCCTTCATGCACTTCCGCATACAGAGTCCAGACTAGCATATCTAGTAATTTAAAACCAGTGTGAGTAACAAGAATTACGACAATCGTGCCTGAGTTCTTAAGAATTAAAACAATCACAAAGATACTATAGCAATCAGAAGACATTAACATAAATGTAATATATCACACATGAATTACGAAAAACTAAATTCATTATTCACAAAAACCATTGTTCACAAATTATTCAAAAGGGCCACAACATAGGACCCACAACATCAACAAAGTTCACAGATTACATTTTCAAATAACCAACATCACAAAACACAGAACATGACACCAACAGCTCAAAAGCCACCACGAAGACGGAGCACAAGGTGAAGGGTGGACTCCTTCTGAATATTGTAATCAGCAAGGGTCCTTCCATCCTCCAACTGCTTCCCTGCAAAGATCAACCTCTGCTGGTCAGGTGGGATCCCCTCCTTATCCTGGATCTTAGCCTTGACATTATCAATGGTGTCTGAGCTCTCCACCTCCAAGGTAATGGTCTTGCCAGTCAAAGTCTTAACGAAAATCTGCATACCACCCCTCAAACGCAGCACAAGGTGAAGGGTAGACTCCTTCTGGATATTGTAGTCCGCAAGAGTCCTACCATCTTCCAATTGCTTTCCAGCAAAGATCAACCTCTGCTGATCTGGGGGAATACCTTCCTTATCCTGGATCTTAGCCTTCACGTTGTCAATAGTGTCTGAGCTCTCAACTTCAAGGGTAATAGTTTTACCAGTAAGTGTCTTCACGAAGATTTGCATACCACCACGGAGACGCAAAACAAGATGAAGGGTGCTTTCCTTCTGAATGTTGTAGTCAGCTAGGGTTCTTCCGTCTTCCAACTGCTTTCCGGCGAAGATAAGCCTCTGCTGGTCCGGGGGAATTCCTTCCTTGTCCTGGATCTTGGCCTTGACGTTGTCAATGGTGTCAGAGCTTTCCACCTCAAGGGTGATAGTCTTGCCGGTGAGGGTCTTGACAAAGATCTGCATACCACCACGGAGACGGAGGACAAGATGAAGGGTGCTTTCCTTCTGGATGTTGTAGTCAGCAAGGGTACGGCCATCCTCGAGCTGCTTTCCGGCGAAGATCAACCTCTGCTGGTCCGGAGGAATACCTTCTTTGTCCTGGATCTTGGCTTTCACGTTGTCGATGGTGTCAGAGCTTTCAACCTCTAGGGTGATGGTCTTTCCGGTAAGGGTCTTGACAAAGATCTGCATGCCTCCACGAAGACGGAGGACAAGGTGAAGGGTGCTTTCCTTCTGGATGTTGTAGTCAGCTAGGGTACGGCCGTCCTCGAGCTGCTTTCCGGCGAAGATGAGACGTTGCTGGTCCGGGGGAATCCCTTCCTTGTCCTGGATCTTAGCCTTGACGTTGTCGATGGTGTCGGAACTCTCGACCTCGAGAGTGATGGTCTTTCCGGTGAGGGTTTTCACGAATATTTGCATCTGTAAAATCATACATCATAACATGAATTAGATTGATACATTAAAACTTGAATCAGAATCTAAACAGATCAGTACAAGATCAACAAATAATTCGGAATCTAACATCAGAAATTGAATTGAGTCATATATTACAAATAAAAACCACGTCGTGTATGGATTTGATGAATTTTGCCATGAACATGTTCATGTAAAGCCAAAACTTTGATTGAATCAAATACAACATATTAAAAACAGCGTTTAATAAATAGATCTGAAGGTTTCAAAAGAAAAACTTTTAAATTCGTTCATACATGTATAAACAAAGCCTAATCGATGATTACGAATCTCTAACACGAGCTATGGATTCATCAGAATCAGATCTGAAAGGGAAAATACCTTGAAGAGAAGTTAGGTTACAGAGAGAAAAATAGAAGTTGGATTTGATCGATGATGAGAAGAATTGAGAATAGAATTGTGAATTGGTAAGGGTGAGATGAGGTCGTTATATAGGAAAACGGGTCGAAAGCTTCACCAGTAAAACTGTGACGCGTGTCATAATGACGTATGATTCGGTGCAAGTTGTTTGGTTGGGCTTGCTTGCTTGTTGTGACACGGCAAGTTTTGGACGTATCCAATGCGTTCGAGGCGGTACTGGAATATTGCAATTAGGAAGGGTTAGTTGGCGTTAAAATTTCACGGAGTTAAATGTATGTGGTCTACTTTTCATTAAGCGTTATCATCACGTTACTTCATTTCATCCCTTATTTTTAGTTGGGCCCTCGTCTTCTCATATTTATCTCGGCTGCTACGAAATTATATAACGTTCTTTTTTTCCCTAAAAAAAAAATAACGTTCTCTTTTATTTTTTTTTTATAAAGTGAACTTATATATTTCAAAGGATTTAATTGAAAAAAAAAAATTAGCAAGTCAAATAAATTTTTTAACCAAAAAAGAAAGTCAAATAAATTTTGACAAACACACAACCGCAAAGATTAATTTATCGAGATAAATCGAATCTATTTATAAAGTCAATTTTTTTCAATTAATCACATACACCGTCATGAATCATGACCTAAATAAAATGTTTTAAAGACTTAAATATTTATCATTTATGCCACACTATATTGATAATGATAAGACATTTTAATGAATGTATATTTTACACTATTATTATATTTAAGATCAAATTAATTAAAATGATATTTTATTTGAATATTTTAATAATGTCTATTTAATGGCGAGGAAAAGAGGGACAAAACAAGATACATTACTATATACCACCTTAATTAGGTGTATAAGTGGTTCGGATAAAATCAATGAAAATGAAAGTTCAAACCAAACTAAACCGGAAAAATATTCGACCTTATTTGGTATGGTTTGACACCGATCCGAACCAATTGAAACCGATCTAGTTTGGTTTGGTTCATGATTTTTCATTTCAAGATCCGTGAAATCAATGAACCAATTTGGAGATAATCACACCCCTTATTTTACTAATTTTATCCTACCTCACACAAACTTATGGTTAGGCCCAAAATTATATATAAAATACTTTTTAATCTATTCACTTTCTCTCATCTGATTAGTTTGGATGTTTTTATTTAATTTCATGGCGATCATAATTTCATGATGTTTAAATTTCAGAATGTTTTAATTTCTCTTTAAATTATGTAATAATGATGTGTTGGGTAAGAGTTCACGAAAGAATTTCTCTTAAGTTATATAATAATCCGATGATTGTAGGGTTTTGAAGGGTGTTTAAATGTGTTTTTACCCCTTTTAAATTACATAACCATAAATATTGTAGATGCACAAGAAGCTAATAAGATGGGATAAGAAACTCTAACGGAAATTTGGCTTTATTTACCTAGCAAAATGATGTGTGTATACATATATACTCCAACATGACAACATCAATTTGGACTCTTCAACATGACAACATCAATTTGGACTCTTCATTTTATCTTTATTTCTTTTTTCCTAACAAATAACAAATCTATCACGTTGGTCACTATATCTTTCTTTCTCAAGTTCTGCACAACATATGAGAAGTCTACCAAACATTTTCTTTTTCCAGTCTTAATTTGTTATGTATGATTTTTTTCGTTAAAAAGTCCTCTAATTATTTTCACACCCCATACATCATACACATGCCCAGATCACATAGACACACAAATGATTGAAGACTTGGAAATGGGAGCAACTCTTCTATGGACACAACCCTAAAAGAAAAACATTTGGGCACACACTCACAATTAAAAAAAATTAATAGAGAAATAAATTAATCACATCATCTTTTCCTTTTATCTTTTAATTTTTCTCATCCATGTATGTGTGCCTAAGTACTATTTATTTATATTTGTGACCAACTAAGACTTTCTCTGAAAATGGACAATTAATCAAAGAGCGGTAATATAATTGCAAGTGAAAATAAAGTCCCACCTAGCTAAGTGGACACAGTTGTAAGTTTTAACTAACTAGCAAACAAAAACCAGACTTAACTAATCAACCAAACAACGACTAGTTTGTTATCAATAACTAACTAACTAACTAACCCTACTCATGATTCAAGAACAATGCACACGTGTATGCATATGGTTTTACCATCTTCTTCTTCTTCATCAATCATCACTACCATGCATGCATTCACCTTTGCAAAAGTGGGAGAAAACGCCTATCCCATATTTTGAATGTATCCATCACAAAGAAGAATTGTATCGCCATCACTGACCTGATTCCACTCAAAGGACTCATTTTCACACATCACATGCGTTTCATGCATGAAAAAATGACAACCATCTTCCCTAACAAAGCACTTGTATTTATATTCCAACACCTTCTTCAATTCACTAACCTTAGCACAAGACTCTATTTGAACTTTTAACTCCATCTTTATTCCAATTTGCAGCCTCAAAGCCAATGGAAGCACATTCAGATTCAATATCTTTGACCTCCTGCTAGTAGATTCCGGCAACGATGCTTCTAGGTTTTGTTTCTTTGTAATCACGCAAACAATTTCATTGTCCGAAATTCCGCATTCGAGCAATGACTGATGATCAAGAACTCGACCACCTGCTTTGGAAGCAAAAGGAAACATCAACGAAATGTCGTTTATTTTGAAGAAATTGTACTTGGTATGAATCTTTTCCTTCAGCTGCATAATAGTTTCATCCAAGTATACTTGTTGAGTGTATTCAACAAGTGACCTATATGTGGGGAACATCACTCGGAGCTTCACTTCAATCGACTTGTTGTATTGTGCTAAATTGATGACAATGCAAGAGCCTTGAATGAGGTTGCTGTTGATGACGATGTCATCATCTTTGAGAAGTTTGCCATTGAAAAAGAGTTTTTGCATCTTAACGGGAAAACCTTGGTACTTTTTTATCTTTTCTTTGACCTCAAGAAACGAATCAAAGAACCCCACTTCAATAGAGAAAGCTTTTCCCATATCTCCCAAGAAAGTCACATCCATAATTATCAATCACTAATTCACTCAGTAAAGAAACACAAAACTTATTAAATGAAATGTAGCTCTAACAAAAAATATATCTATATCTATATATAATACATATATGTGGCTTGTGGCTTGTCTCTTCCAGTTTTTCTTGTTACGCAAGTTTTGTTAGTTACCTAATTTATCTTGTATTCAAAATTTAAATCCCCCTATACAATATTCTTGACAAATAAATTATCCTATATAATGATAAACTATTTTTAATAACTTCTTATAAAAATCATTTTTCAGAGAGATCTTGAAAAACTATACGGCTTTTACTATGTTAATTTAATTTTTTTTGAAGAGTACTATGTTAATTTTTTTGACAATGAATACATAAATTATTGAATGTTAAAATTACTCTTTTAATTCATAACGAAAGAGTTCAAAATAATTTATTCCATTTTTGAGTAAGTTTTCATAAAAAATCATTTTTGAAAATATAAAGTAAAAATCAAATTATTTTAATCTAAAACAATCATAGCTTATTGTTTATTTTTACTAATTTATAATTTATAGTTACTAATTTACAATTTTTTTGATAACCTAATTCAAGTAGCTTATTGTTTAAAGTTTATAGCTATGATTTTCTCTCTTAATTTTACCAATGTTGTCTTGATTGAAAAATTAAATATTATTTAAACATGTAGGCTTTTTGTCATTTCATAATTATAAGAAGTTCAACCGGTAATTATATCGAACACCATAAATTCAATCAACTACCAGCTTGTCTGCTATCAACTGTCAACTAGGTTATCAAATATTCGATGTAAAGTTTAAACTCATCCAATATATGGCAGCTGATCGCAATACATTATTATTTTTTTTACCAAAGAGAGCTTTAAATGAATTTATGTAAATAGAGATGGTTAGTTTCAACTATAGCTCTAACTCCAAATCAGATATGTCTCACCGTTGAAAATTTAATTCAAAGAGTTAAAATGTAAAAAACTTATTTAGTCGTAGTTTTTAGTTACAACAATAACTTTTATTCTGAAAAACTTGATATCTGGTCTAAGGACGGACTAATCCGAGATATCCTACCGTCAACTAATGGATGCTTAATTGAAGGCAGAGCAAAACACTATATAGATCTGTCTAGCATTGAATTGTTGGCTGGTGGAGGATTCAAACATGGAACCTTGAGAGAAACAAGTCTCCTAGGTCTCAAACCTATCCCGTGGCCAACCCCTTGGTAAATAAGAAGAGAATGTGTAACTTACACATTATATATGCAATGAATACAATTTTGATTATATCATTTTTTCTATTAAAAAATACTTTAATACCATTATATAGTGCGTAATGTCTCAATAATTGGTATTACATAGCTCAGTTTATTTTATGTTTCCAATATGTATTGGAGGTAGTGAGAGGTAGTGTTGCAGCATTGTTGGAGAATCCTGCAAAAGCATAAAAGAAGAACTCGTCATGTTTTGACCAAGAAAGATTGCAAGGTACTTTTCGTAATCCATCAAAGCGTTGATATCATAATATATTTGAGAAGATTGTTGGTGCTTGAGAAAACAATATGAGATGTTGTGGACCAATGAAACTGAAAGTGTTGTTGAATACTCAATCATGTACAAGCTCTTACAAATCTGATGAAGACATGTGGTTAAAATATGACTAATTTGATAATTGTAGAGAAGGTAATGAGGACCTTGACCTCAAAGTTTGATCACGTAGTGGCGGCAAAGAGAAATCAAAAGATCTTAAAACAATGAAGGTACAAAGGTTGACTCGAAGCTCATGAGTTGAGAGTGAAAGAAAGGAGTGTAGGAAAATATGATTGAGCAAGCCCTTCAACTCAAGGACATAAGCACGAAGGTGAAGACAAAAATTTAGATCCCCGGTCACACAAGTAACTTTCTATAAACAAAAATATAATTAATCTTGTTTAGAGGTTTTTCTTACAATAACTTTTGTTAGAGTAGTTGGTAGTATAAATTTCAACTGAAATTTAAGGATGTGTATATATTGGTATTTGTAGAAGTACTGCGTTGAAGCGATTAAATGCTTAAGGAAAATGCTAACATGTGTTAACATGATAAGAATTTTGCATTTCACGATTAGATATTATAGATTGGAGTCTTGTAAGCGCAATTTAGATGATAGCTGCAAGGACAATATTATGCATGAGTCTAAATTCGAAGTCCAAACTCTTCACTTCTCCACATTTAAAATATGTGAGCTTCAGTCACTAGACTATTTTTTTTGGGAAGTCACTAAACTACTTAGAGCACATTAGCATGATCCATATTAAAAAGCATAACCTTCTATGGGACAACTTTTTAGTTGAAAACACACAAACATGGTTAATTGTCCAATGAAAAACTGCGTACCGTGAAAAGTCAAGAGTTGGGCGGAAAACACTGATCATGGAGAAAACAACAATGGTTATCATACATTCTTTTTTGTTTTTTAAGGGATGGGATACATTCATTTATTGTTGTCTCGTACTATAACTCATTTCCCTGTTAACCTATAAATGAGTGATGTCTACTTTGTGAGACCCACTTATGAACTCATTTGAAGAGATCACCATTATGAATGCTCTAAGCACAAAATTGGTGGAGATCAGCAATCAGTTAGACCATAATGATGGTCATTAGATTTTGATTTCATCCATCAAAATGCAGCAGCTAATGGCACTGTATGACTTGAAGTATCATTTCAATTATACTGAATTTCATAAGTAAATTAACTAGTGTTAATCTCAAAAGCAGCACACAAAGCAATTATAAAATATGTGAATTCAACTTAACAACCTATTGCATAAAGTAAATCGCAAAGAGGTGCTTTCTAAATTTAAAAAATTCATGGAGAGCAAAATTTCATGTATATGCTTTATTTGTATATGCACATCTACAACTAGGCCACTCTCCAGTTATTCATTTCATTGCCAAATCAAAAGCATAACTAAGTACAATTTTAACTAACCAACAAAATAAACTAACCAGACAAACTAAGTAACTAATTAAACTAACAGTTTGTTTATCAGTGACTAATTGATCTTATATTCAAGAACAATATTGACACACACGAACATGTCAATCTCGTGCCACTGCAATGCCAAAGACCCGGACACCCAACATTGACACTAACACTAACACTTCGACACTGAACAACTGCCTATGAAGCAATGAAGACAAACCCCGACACCAAACACATGTTGAGACTAACACATCGACTCCGGATACGCCTTTTATGAGAAGTGTCGATTCATTTTCCAAAATAGAAATTAGGTGTCACTGACGTGTCCATCAAAGAGTTCAATGGTGTCGCCATCCTCTACCCCGTGCCACTGAAACGACTCACCTTCATGCATAACATTCTGTTTGTGAATGAAAAAATAACGACGATCTTCCGGAAGAACACTGCTGTTGTAACATTCAAGAAACTTCCTTAATTCACTCACTTCAGCACAAGATTCTATATCATCAACAATGAAATCATCTTTCCCCCTAATAGCCATTGGAACCACATTCAAACTCAATTTCCTTGACGGCGTTGAAAATTCGGGCACTGGCGGCAATGTTGCCACCGGTGCTTTCTTTGGCTCTAGGAAGTTCTTTATAGTAAAAACATAAACAGTTGAATTGTTTGAAACTCCAAGTTCTTGCAGTGATTGGTTATTAAAAACATGATCACCTTTGAAAGATGGAAACTGCACCGACATTTCGTTTACTGGTACATGAGTGTAGACTTCATGAATTTTGTGTTTGAGTTGCAGAACGGTGTTGTGTAGGTTGATTTCAAGAGGAAAACTTGACTCGGATTCGTAGAGTTGGACTTGGATTCTGATTGGTGGATCAGAGGTGAGATGGAGGTGAATGGTTGAAGCATCAGTTACGCCACTTAGCCAGATTATTTGATCATCTTGGAGAAGTTGGTCGTTGAAGAAGAACAATTGCTTTGAAATGGGAATGTTATGGTGCTTTTCTATTTTCTTTTTCACTTCCAAGAATGTTTCAAAGCGATCAAGTTCCATTGTGAAAGATTCTCCACCCTCCCTCATGAAAGTCACGTCCATTTCAATACCAAATGTAACCAATGAAAGATATTATAACTGAATTTCACAATCACTTGACTTCATATAGAGGTAGTTACAAATCTTATATAGTGGTAGTACTACTTATTATTCAGCTCTATATATAAACAATTGCAATATAACACGTGCCATGCAAAGCAAAGGTCTTTCAAGAGATAGAACGTTGTCACTGATCTTTGGAATTCGGATTAGATACAGCCGGTGTGTGTGCAGTGAGGTGCATTCAGCACCTCAGAACGGTCCGATCTGACAGTTCAAATTTTAAGACATTTCTTAATTTTGTTTTATATTAAATTTCAAGGTTGAAATATTAACCGTCCGATCTTGATCGTGGAAGGTCGTTACAAATCTTATTGTGGTACTATGTACTTAATGTTCTGTTTCCATATCTCATTGATTAAGGGGTAATTAATTATTCGGTTCTATATATTGCATTTCCAATATAAGCTGTGCCATGCAAAGGTCTTCCAAGAGGCAGAACATTGTCAATCCTTGCATTAGCACATAGGAGTATCTTTTAATTCAAGGTTACACTCACAGTTTTATATTTTTTTTGTTTCCAAAATGTAAATTCACATCAATTTGTTTTAATAATCACTTGGTACAACAAAAAAGTAATGCTTATATAAAATAGTATCTAAGTTGCTGACTAGTCGATTGAAACAGGTTCTATGAAAGGTCATATCGAAGTGTCAAGATGCGTTCTTACCAGGAAGACAAATCCTAGATAGCGTGGTAGTGGTGAACGAGATAATTGATGTGGCAAAAAGGTGAAAAGAAAAATGCTTATTAATGAAGATTGATTTTAAAAAAGCATATGATATGGTAAGTTGGAAATATGTTGATTATGTGTTCTCTTGATTGGCCTTTTGCAACACTTGGAGGAAGAGACTCCCACTTCAGCTGCCGCATTCTTATGTTGCTCGACTGGAACCATTCCAATTATATTTCTAGGGATTCCAGTTGGAGCAAATGCAAATCCTAGACGAACTTCAACTTGGGAACCAGTGGTGAAATCATTTCGGTCATGGTTGTCGGCTTGGAAAGGGAGGTTTTTATCCGTAGGTCAGATTGACACTAAACAATTCAATTATTTCGTCATTGCCGCTTTACTTTTTCTCATTTTATAAAGCTCCAAAGAAGGTTATATCACTATTGGAGCAATGGAGCAAAGTTTCTTGGATGCAATGGAGAAAAGTTTGCAAAGACAAAAAGAGAGTAAGGCCTGGTGAGAAAAAATTTGAGCTCTTTAATTTATCAATAAGTTATTACTCATGAAATGGAGGTAGAGGGCATTGAATTCAATTGATGAATTATGGTATAGAATCCTTGTGTATATAGATATGGTAGACTAGAAAAGTGGTTCTGTTATGATGAGGGAAACATAGCGCATAATAAATGCTCTTTGTGGTGGCGCGATATTGTCAACATTGGAGGTGGCACAAATGTGGCATGGGATCAATTGCAATCTATTTTTATTAAGACAATGGGATCAGGTGATAACACCATGTTCTGGCAGGATAAATGGTTTGGCTCTTCGATGTTAAAAAACATTTTGTCTGGATTGTTTTGTCTTGCGGTTATTGGACTGATTCACGATGGAGTTGGAGGATGCGCTGGAGGCGTGAACTGAACAATAACGAAGGTAAAGCTGTTCAAGCATTGCTTTATGTATTAACAGGAATATCACTGGCAGAAAATATAGTAGATTCATGGGTTTGGGCTCTGGATCCACCGTGCAGTTTTCCGGTAAAATCATATTACTCATGGCTGTCTAAAGTCAGTTTTTCAGCAGAAAATATGGACGAAAATATGCTCAAAGTTATGAAAAAGTTCATTACCAAGCGAGGTGCTAAATTTTAGTTGGCGATTGATGCAAGATAGATTTGGTGACAAGAAATAATTTGTTCAAAAGGGGCATCTTAACCTCGCCACATCAAAGGTTTTGTGTGTACTGCTTCGCAGAACCAGAAAACACGCAATACCTAGTGTATACGGCTGCGTCAGAACCACATTCTCTTTAACGGAAAATTAATGATGTAAACTGCATGGTGTCTTTGATTAAAGTTACCTCAGACCATATTAAATCAAAGCCAATATTACAAGTGAAAAATAGAAATCCCACATTTCCAACCAAGTATACAGACTGACTTAACTAATTAACCAACTAACTACAATAGTTTGGGTATGATTTGACAACTTTTGTGACAACCTTCTTTTTCACATAATGTTTTTTAACATAATGTTTTTTATTACATTTGTTACTGTATGTGTGAGGAACCTGGACACAGACCATTATTTGGGTATGTTAACATAAGACTTTGACAGGCACATCATGCAGGTGAACCTGGACTTGAGAGTTTCACATAATGCAGAAACATTATAAAACCTTTCCACATAATGTTTTACAAAACAATATACATAGAGGGAATCAATTACAAATGTATTTCTTATTATTTAAGCTTAAGCCTAACTCAATCCCAAAAACTAGCTCGTGAACTGAGCTTTTTCCCCCTCTTATTGCTACTATTTAGACCATATCACTATCCTGTGTGGACTGTCAACAATATCCATAAATCAAGAAGCGAGCTATAACTTTTTTTTGGAACAAAATTATAAGTTATAAGTTAAAAGTTAGAAGTGAACAATATTATAACTTATTTAGACCCAAATAATGGTTGTGTCCAGGTTCCTCCCATGTAACAAATGTAATGTATTCAAACTAATACACAAACTTTCCAATTATTCATTTCATTGCCAAATTAAAAGCATAACCAAGTACAATTTTAACCAAGTAACAAAATAAACTAACCAGACCTAACTAAGTAACTAATTAAACTAACAGTTTGTTTATCTGTGACTAATTGATCTTATATTCAAGAACATTAAACACACGAGCACTCAATCTCATGCCACTGAAACCATCATTGAAGAAATGACATAGACCCGGACACCCAACATCACTAACACTTCTACACTGAACAACGACCTATGAAGCAATGAAGACAAACCCCGACACCAAACAATCGTTGACACTATAACACATCGACACCGGACACGCCTTTAATGAGAAGTGTCGACTCATTTTCCAAAATAGAAATTAGGTGTCACCGACATCGACGTGTCCGTCAAAGATCGGGCACTGGTGGCAATTCTGCTACCGGCAGGGCCGGTCCTAAGATTTTTTGTGTCCTAGGCGAATCAACAAAGTTGTGCCCTTAGTTATTCGGACGTCTTTTTCTTTTATTTTTTGTTGCAAAAGATTTATTCATAGTCAAGGTTTTTTAAAAATATATTTTCAATAGAATTAATTAAAACAAGTTAAAAAGAAATATATCTATCTATATAGTACTAACTACTAAGTAAAAATAACAAGTTTGGTGCCCCTAAGAAAATGGTGCCCTGGGCTGCCGCCCCTCGAGCCCACCCTCAAGGCCACCCCTGCCTACCAGTGCTTTCCTTAGCTCTAAGAAGTTCTTTATAGTAAAAACATAAACGGTTGAATCGTTTGAAACTCCAAGTTCTTGCGGTGATTGATTATAGATACTTTATCTTATTTATTTATTTGTATAACTCTTTGGTCATTTATCTCTCATAAAAGCACATATAAATCTTTTTTCTCATTTTTTTATTAAAAAATACATAATTTAATTTTAAAAATATAATTTTATTAAAAAACAATCCAGAAATAAGATGAACATGTTCACTCCTTCAAAAAAAAATGAACATGTTCATCTTTTTCATCATCTTTCTTTGAATCTTCATCTTCTTCGTTTAAATCTTTATCATCTTCCTTAAATCAAAAATTTTTCTACACAAATATATCTCAAAATATATGAATTTATGTTATGTTCATCACAAATCTTCATCTAAATACAAAAATCAAAATCCCAAATACTCAATAATTAAATTAAGAACAACAAATTTCATTTTCATTTTCTTCTTCTTCGGTTTTGTTTCTAAAAGTGTTTTGCTCTACCTATTTGTTGTTCTTAATTTAATTATTGAGTATTTGGGGTTTTGATTTTTGTGCTTAGAAGAAGATTTGAGGTAAACATAATATAAATTCATGATATTTGAAAATATATTTGTGTTGAAATTTTTTTGATTCAAGAAAGATAATGAAGGTTCAAATGAAGAAAATGAAAAAGATGAAGATGATGAACATTTTCATCTTATTTCTGATTTTTTTATATTTTTAATAAAAATATATTTTTAAAAGTAAAATTATGTATTTTTAAATAAAAAAATGAGAAAAAGGATTCATATATGCTTTTATGAGAGATAAATGACCTAAATGAAAAAAAATTAAAAATAAAGGACTAAAATGTTACAAATAAATAAGATAAATGACCTATAATGTAATTTTGTCTATAATATAATATGATAAAATAAATAAACAAATCATGAGAACAATAATAAAAAACACAAATAACACACAATCCGCAATTTTTATTAACAAAAAAATCATAGTCAACAACGAATATATTTTTTTTCCAGTAACAAGAACTAAGTTTTGAATTTTGATACACACCAAAAACAGCTAATCTATGATGAAGATGATATCGCCAACTTCAACTGATTTGAAATTTGTCTCTGGACCCATTTGTTTCTCTTTGTGCATCAAAGTAAAATCTTGAGGAATTAAAAGAATTTCCCTCTGCTCTTCCAGTTTCTTTATCAAGTCGCCAACTTTGTATTTGGCTCTAAAACAGTTTTGATGACTTATTTAATATTTTATTACGAGATATATATTGTGGTGTTGTGCTCATAGTTAGTGGTGTTTTTTGTGATTGAAATGTATGGCTATTAGATTCATATTTAATTCATGAGAATAAGAATCAACCGTGAATGATTTACCTAATATTTAAAATTGACATATTTATTTTGTTTTATGATTTTTTAATTAATATTTGTAACACTAATTTTCTAAATTAAAAGTGAAATCATCAATTTTATAATACACTAAAATTCGTTCTCGTGAACTTAACACAGTTGGTAGAAACAATATATAATATATGTAAGATTTGGGGTTCGAACCCCGGCACTAAAAAAACTAAAATTAAATTATTGACCAAGAGTATCCAAGTTTGAAAGGAACCACCGTCTCTTCTCTAATAAAAAGCTAAATCGATTATGCAGCTAGTGGAAAAAGTGAAACTTTGTTCCTTAGGTTGGCCGAAAGCTAATAGTGTCTATTTTCCCTTTTGGTTATCATATGTGGTGGCATCAACCACTTAATTGTTTGGATATAGGTTGATTATCGTTTTTTCTTGTTTTATCACGATACTATATTGTAACTTTGATTAGCTCTCCTATACACACCTTGTGTTAGGGAGTAGTTTTTTTTTTCTTTTCTATTAGCAATATATCTCATTTTACCTTGTTAAAAAAAAAATTAGTTCAAAAGGTACAAAAAATATGAATTTTCCAATGCTATTTTTAGTGCAGAAAAAGTATCCAACAAAATGAAAATGGAATGTATGTTTGTTCAAAAATATCATATTTGTAGATTGAAAAGTTACGACGACTAAAATTCACATAAATGCGCACAACAAAAATTGAGTTTTCTGAATAATATTTTTGGATTCACTGTTTTTTATATATATTATAAATTAAACAATTGTCTCAATTGTCCCATAACTACAATTCATATGGTAAAAAGGCATTTGCTATGATGAGGCATAGTTTGAACCCGCATTACCCTTAACCTGTAGTGGACTAATCAGAGTAAACTAAATCTTTCATAGCATCTTCATAGAAGGGTTTATATGCAAGGTGATGGATCATGGTTGAAAGGACATGTGCTTCAGCAATGATTTAGAGGTACAATAGTAAGGATTATTGTGTACAATAGCTAAGTAGTACTAGCAAGTACCAACTTCATTGAGAGAATAAAGAATGTAACAATAGCTAAACCAATTTCCTTTGGTGTTCTGTTTATAGACTCAAAGTGCAACCTACTTAAATTTCATCTGCGAACTTGGTACATTTTGTTTATAAATCTAATTCCCCCAAAACATATTAACAAGCTA
>Ga0209282_1000211_pt1 | contig 30841 bp, 28 predicted proteins | sample Mtrugardesep15_FD_187529 | JGI IMG/M metagenome (GOLD analysis project Ga0209282, IMG submission 187529) | Root nodule microbial communities of legume samples collected from California, USA - M. trunc garden sep15 (SPAdes) (version 2) | ecosystem: Host-associated > Plants > Roots > Nodule...
GCTTCCCGGGCTTCGAGGCCGGCTCGTGGTTCGGCATCTTCGCGCCCAAGGGCACGCCGAAGACCGTCATCACGCAGGTGAATCAGGCCGTGAACGAGGTGCTGCCGTCGCTGCAGGCGCAGATGATCCGCGAGGGCGCCGACCCGGTGGGCGGCACGCCCGAGCAGTTCGGCAAGTTCACGCGCAAGGAGTATGACAAGTGGAAGGTGGTCGTCAAAGCCTCGGGAGCGACGGTAGACTGACGCCATGACTGCATCCGCTGCCTCCTCCGCCTCCGCTGCGCCCGTGCGCATCCTGCTCTCCGAAGCGGCGCTGCGCGCCCATGGCGACGCGATCACCGCCACCATCGCCGCCGCCATGGCAGGCCGGGACTGGGTGCCCGTGGCCCCGCCGGCCGTGGACGACGCCCGGCCCATCGACGCCGACATCGCCTTCGTCTCGCGCGATGTGACGGGGCGCTCGACCAAGCACGAGGTGCAACCGGCCACGCGGCGCTTCTACACCGCGATGCTGGAGGCGCCCTCGCTGCGCTGGACCCACACGCACTCGGCCGGCGCCGACCGCCCGGTGTTCGGCGAGCTGCGCCAGCAGGGGGTGACGGTGACGACTTCGTCGGGTGCCAATGCCAGCGTGGTGGCGCAGACGGCGCTGGCCGGGCTGCTGGCGCTGGCGCGGCACCTGCCGCAGATGCTGGCCACCCAGCGTGAACGCCGCTGGGCCCCGCTGATGGGCGCCGACATGCCGCGCGACCTGCACGGCCAGACGGCGACCATCGTCGGCTGGGGGCCGATCGGCCAGCAGATCGGCGCGGTGCTGCGCCTGTTCGGGATGTCGGTGGTGGTGGTGCGCCAGCGCGCCACGCCGGCGGGGGAGGGCTTCGAGACCGTGACCTTCGCCGATGTGCCGGCGGTGCTGCCGCGCACGGACTGGCTGGTGCTGGCCTGCCCGCTGACGGATGAAACGCGCGGGCTGCTGAGCGCCGCCGCGCTGGACAGCCTGCCGAAGGGCGCGCGGCTGGTCAACGTGTCGCGTGGCGAGGTGGTGGACGAGCCGGCGTTGATCGCCGCGCTGCAAGGCGGCAGGCTGGCGGGTGCCTATCTCGATGTCTTCGCCCATGAGCCGCTGCCCGCGGATTCGCCGCTCTGGACGCTGCCCAACGTCATCGCCACGCCGCACAGCGCCGGCTTTTCCGATGGCAACGCGGCGCGCGTGGTCGAGATCTTCCTCGACAACCTGGGCCGCTGGATCACGCAGACGCCGCTCCGCAACGCCGTGTCGTAACAAATCGGACACCATCTTCGGAAATTTCCGCAGCCATTTGCAGAAATTTCCGCACCTCTGCGGCGACTTCCGCAGGCAGGATGACAGCATGTTCTGCCACCTGCCTGCCGCCGCCGTGCCTGCCCCCTCCCAGTCTTCCCAGCTACCCGTTCCCCGCATCGTCGTGGCCGAGGACCATCCGGTCAGCCTGCTGGTGCTGGAGGACCAGCTCGCCGGCATCGGCGGCTGCGTGGCCCAGCCCTGCCGCTCCGGCGAGGAAGCGTGGGCCGCCGTGCAGCAGGACCCACGGCCCGCCTTGCTGCTGACGGACCTGGGCCTGCCGGGGCTGGACGGACTGGCGCTGGCCCGCCGGATCCGGGCGGCGGAGGGCGGCAAGCGCGCCGGGCGGCTGCCCATCGTCGCCATCACGGCCACGGCCGGTCCGGAGGCGCGGCTGGCCTGCCTCCGGGCCGGCATCGATACGGTGCTGTCCAAGCCGGTCAGCTTCCAGACCCTCCGCGCCGTGGTGAGCCGCTATCTCTCTATATAGATATAGAGAGCGGGGCGCGCGCGGGCCTCAGCCGTGCCAGTGCGAGCAGCGGATCACGCTGCAGAAATTGCCGCGATGGAAGTGCGGGTCCTTGTCGGCCAGCACATCCGCCTTCACGTTGCCGAACGTGGTGTCCGGCTTGTGGCGAATGCCATCGTAAAACGCTTGAATAATGTCTTCCTTGAAGCGCGGGGTGCGCGGATACGCCTGCACCACGCGCTCGCGGTCTTCATCGGCAAACGTCTCGTAGCGGATGCCCAGCACGTCCATCTCCACGCCAACCGTCACCAGCGCCACCACCGGGTCCATGAACTCGGGAATGCCGGGCGTGGTGTGCAGCGCGATACCTGTCCAGACTTTGTCGATGTCCGCCTGCGCGATGCCACGGCTGCGCAGGAAGTCCGCCGCCGCGTTGGCACCATCCACCTCGAAGCGCTTGTCCGGGCTGCTGTGCGCCGGCGTCAGGCCCATGTCGTGGAACATCGTGCCCGCGTAGAGCAGTTCCGGGTCGTATGGCAGACCGCGCTGCTTGCCGGCCAGCGCCGCGAAGTAGTACACGCGGCTCGAGTGGTTGAACAGCAGCGTGGATTCGGTGTCGCGGACCAGTTGCGTGATGTCGCGGGCCAATTGGCTGTCAGGGATGGCGATGTCGCCCAGGGTGAATTGCATGGCTGGCTCCTTTCGTTTGGGGTTGAAACGAGTGTAGGAGCGGGAGTACCATGTCTTCAATCGTCGTAGTGCGACGTTTTGGGCCAAACCGGACGGATCGCGACGCGACAGCAATGCTCAGGGATTTTTCACCATGACCACCCCCCGCCCCATCGTGCTGCTGGCCATCGAAGGCGTGCAGTTGCTGGATGTCTCCGGGCCCCTCGACGTCTTCGCGGAAGCCAATGCCCAGGCCGGCCGGCAGGTCTATGCACTCCAGGTGGTTGGCGTGCGGCACGGGCCGATCCGGGCCTCGTCAGGCGTCCGGCTGCTGGCGGATCTGCTGGTCGAGGAAGACCCGCTCGGGGCGGCGCTGCCCCGTCCCCATACCGTGCTGGTGGCGGGTGCGCCACATGCGGGCGAGACCCCGACCGAACCGATCGTGCTGGACTGGATTCGCGCCGTGGCGCCGCGCGCGCGCCGCTATGGCTCGGTGTGCAGCGGCGCCTTTCTGCTGGCCGATGCCGGCCTGCTGGAGGGGCGGCGCGTAACCACGCACTGGGCGGGCGCGGACCGGCTGGCGGCGCGTTTCCCGGGCGTGACCGTGGATGCCGACGCCATCCACGTGCGCGACGGCAAGCTGCGCACGGCGGCCGGCGTGACGGCGGGGCTGGACCTTGCGCTGGCGCTGGTCGAAGAGGATCTCGGGCGCGAACTCGCCATGCGCGTGGCCAGCCAGTTGGTGATGTTCTTCAAGCGGCCCGGCGGGCAGGCGCAGTTCAGTCGCAGTGCGGCGCCGGCGCTGGCCAACCGCTCGGCCTTGCAGGAACTCCAGCGCTGGGTGGCCGCGCATCCGGCGGATTCCCACGATGTGCCCAGCCTCGCCGCGCGCGTCGGCGTGAGTCCGCGCCACCTGACGCGGCTGTTCCGCGAGGAAGTCGGCATCACGCCAGCCAGCTGGGTGGAAGCAGCGCGCGTGACTGCCGCGCGGCAACTGCTGGAGGCCGGCCACCTCGCGCCCAAGCAGGTAGCAGGCGAATGCGGCTTTTCGAGTGTCGATACGCTGCGCCGCGCGTTCATGCGCGTGGTGGGGGTGACGCCTGCGGACTATCGCAAGCGTCACGCCTCGACCGCCGATTGACGGCAGGCGCGGTCGGTCGCCCCAGCAACCGCCACGCCAGCACCGCCGACCCCGCCACCACGACTGCCGCCGCCACGCCGATCCACGCGATGCCGGGCCCGTCGATCACGCGCCCGCCCAGGATGGCCCCGATGCCGATGCCCGCGTTCGCGCCCGAGATATTGAGCGCGGAGCCCAGCGCCTGCGCCGAGGGTGCCGCCTGCATCAGCCGGACGTTATTGACGATAAACAGCGCCGACTGCGCGATGCCCCAGACCGCCAGCACCGCGAACAGGGCGGGCGTCCACGGCGCCGCCCACGCCACCAGCGCCAGGCTGAGTGCCAGCCAGCCGCTGAACACCAGCGTCGCGCGCAGGGCGCTGCGGTCCACCAGCCGGCCGCCGAAATGGTTGCCGACCAGCCCCATCGCGCCGAACGCCATCAGCGTCCAGCCCACCGTCGGCCCGGACAGCCCGCCCAGCCGCTCCAGGAAATCGGCCAGATAGGTGTAGGCGATGAACATCCCCGTGAACGACAGCACCGACAGCGCCACGTGCCCGAGGATGGCCGGCTGCCGCGCCAGCCGTAGCTGCGCCGCGAACGGCAGCGGCGGGGTGGGGGCGGCGGTGGGCGGCAGGCGCGTCAGCAGCAGCGCCTTGACCAGCGCCAGCGCGGCCAGCACGCCGAAGGCGGTGCGCCAGCCGAAGGCATCGCCGATCAGCGTGCCGAGCGGAATGCCGAACACGGTGGCACCGACCATGCCATAGGCCATGATCGACAACGCCCGCCCGGCCCGGGCCGCGCCGAGCGCCGCCACGGCGGTCTCGCAGGCGAGCGACCAGAACACGGCCACGCCGAGCGCCGGCACCAGCCGCGCGATGGCCAGCACGCCGAGGTTCGGCGCCATCGCCGCCAGCGCGTTCGAGAGCGCGGTCAGCACGAGGATGACCACGAACACGCGCCGCCGCGCGTGCGGGCCGGTGTGTGGGCCGGTGTGTGGGCCGATGTGCGCCGCCACGCGCGCGGTCAGCAGCGGGCCGGTGACGGCCACCGTGAAGGCGAACAGCGAGACCAGCAGCCCGGCCTGCGCCACGCTGACGTGGAGGTCGCGCGCAAGCCCGGGCAGCAGGCCCACGATCAGGAATTCCGTGGTCAGCACGGTAAAGCCGGCCGCAGCCAGCAGCAGAATCGGCAACAACATGGGGGAGGAAACTCCTGAGGGGGGATGGCGGCGTCAGTCGGTGAAGCCGCCATCGGTAAGGATCGACCGCCCGGTGACCCAGGCCATGTCCGGAGACGCCAGCGCCACGATCACGCGGGCAACGTCCTCCGGCTCGGCCAGTCGGCCCAGCGGGGTTTCGGCGGCAAGGTGCCGCCGTTCGTCGTCGGGAATGCCCGCGGTCATGTCCGTGCGCGTGATAAACGGGGCGACGGCATTGACGCGGATGCGGCGCGCGCCAAGCTCCATGGCGAAGGCGCGGGTGAGGGCGTCCACGGCGGCCTTGCTGGCCGAGTAGACGCTGGTCGGCGCGGTGGGCGCGTGCGCGAGGTTGCTCGACACGTTGACGATGCTGCCGCCATGATCCCCAAACAGCGGGGCGAAGGCTTGCGTCGTCAGCATCACGCTGAGCGCGTTGTTGTCGAACTGTTCGGCAAAGAATGCCGCGTCGAGTTCCGCCAGCGGGCGGGCGCCGAACACGCCGGCGTTGTTGACCAGCACGTCGATGCGCCCGTGCTGTTGCCCCACCGCCTGCGCCAGCGCGCGCACCGAGGCCGGATCGGCCACATCGGCCTGGAAGGCGTCCGCCTGCCCACCGGCGGCCCGGATCGCGGCCACCACGGCCTCCGCCGCCGCGCGCTGCGCCTTGTAGACCACCGCCACGTGGGCGCCGCGCGCCGCCAGCGCCAGCGCCGTGGCCTTGCCGATGCCGCGCGAGGCGCCCGTGACCACCGCTACCTTGTCTTGCAGGGACATGATTGTTGCTCCGTTACCAGGTTGTCGATGACGGACAAGGTAGCGGGGCGCCCCCGGGGCGGGAAGCCGGAAGACTGGAACGTCGCGTTCCGATTCTGGAACGGGTGGGCGAGGGAGTCAGCCCTCGTCGGGCCACTGCTCCCGGAGTAGGGCCAGCAGGGCGCGCACGGCGGAGGTCATGCCGCGCCGGCTCGGGTACATCGCGTAGATCGTGGCATCGCGCGAGCGTACTGCGCCGAGCACCGGCACCAGCGTGCCGGCTTCGATGGCATCCCGGCACATCGCCGCCGGCAACTGCGCCAGCCCGGCGCCGCGCATCGCCAGTTCGCGCATTGCCATCAGGTTGTCCACGGCAATCGCAGGCGTGATCGGCCAGTCGAACGGCTCGCCGGCATCGTCGACAAACTGCCACGGGCGCGGCTGCGCCAGCGTGCCTTGCGCCAGGCAGGGGTAGCCGGCCAGGGCGTCGAGCGAGGCGGGCAGGCCGGCGTCGCGGAACAGGTCAGGATGGCCGACCACCAGCGAGCGCGACGTGGCGATGGGCGTCGCCACCACGTCCTCCGAGGCCAGCGGCACCACCGCCGCGCGGATCACGAGGTCGAGCCGCTCCTCGGTCAGGTCCACGAAGCGGTTGGACAGCGTCAACTGCACGCGCACCTGCGGATGCGCCCGCGCGAACGCGGCCAGGATCGGCGCGAGCGTGGTCTCGGCAATCAGTACGGAGGTGTGGAGGTGGGTCACGCCGGACGGCTCGGCCAGCGACTGGCGCGTCAGCGCGCCAATCTCGGCCACATGGGCCGCCGCCTGGCGCGCATGGCCGGCCACGGCCTCGCCCACGGGCGTCAGCCCGAACGCCTGTGTGGAGCGGTGCAGCAGCCGCACGCCCAGCGCGCGCTCCAGCTCGGCCACGCGGCGCGAGAGGCGGGATTTGGCGATGCCGGTCTGGCGCTCGGCCGCGCTGAAGCCGCCGGCCTCCACTACGTGGAGGAACAGCAGCAGGTCGTCGAGGTGGGTGGCTGGGGGCGGCGGAGCGGTCTTGGCGTCCATGCCCCGCAGCTTATCACCGGGCCGCTACATGTTCAGCGCACGCTTCTGCACCGCCAGCGCGGCCTCGCGCATCACCTCGGACAGCGACGGATGCGGATGGCTGATCATGCCGATGTCCTCGGACGCCGCCTTGAACTCCATCGCCACCACGCCCTCCGCGATCAGGTCGGACGCATTGGCGGCGATGATATGCACCCCCAGCAGCTCGTCCGTCTTCGCGTCGGCAATCATCTTGATAAAGCCGTCCGGCCGGCCCATGCCCAGCGCCCGCCCGTTAGCCGACATCGGGAACTGGCCGGTGCGGATCTCGCGGCCCTCGGCCTTCAACTGCGCCTCCGACTTGCCCACCCAGGCAATCTCCGGCTCGGTGTAGATCACCCACGGAATGCAGTTGTAGTCGATATGCGGCTTCTGGCCGTCGATCACCTCGGCCACCATCACGCCTTCGTCCTCGGCCTTGTGGGCCAGCATCGGGCCGCGCACCACGTCGCCAATCGCGTAGATGCCGGCCACCGGCGTGCGGCAAAGATCGTCCACGGGGACGAAGCCGCGCGCGTCGGCGGCCAGCCCCACGGCCTCCAGCCCGAGGTTGTCCGTGTTCGGCACCCGGCCGATGGAGACGATCAGCCGGTCCGCGTCCAGCGTTTGCGCTTTGCCGTCCTGGTCGGTGTAGGCGATGCTCACGCCCTTGCCGCTGCGCTTGATCTCGCCGATCTGCACGCCGAGGTGGATGGCGAGCCCCTGCTTCTTGAACTGCTTGGCGGCCTCCCGGGCGATGGCTTCGTCCACGGTGCCGAGGAAGGTCGGCAGCGCCTCAAGAATGGTCACTTCCGAACCCAGCCGGCGCCAGACCGAGCCCAGTTCCAGCCCGATCACGCCCGCGCCGATCACGGCGAGCTTCTTGGGCACCGAATCGAAGGACAGGGCCCCCTCGTTGTCGGAGACGATGACGTTGTCCACCGGCACGTTAGGCAGGTGGCGCGCCCGGGAGCCGGTGGCGATGATCACGTTGCGGGCCGTGTAGGTCTTGGCCTTGGCCGCCCCCTCGCCCCCGCCCTCGCCCCCGCCCCCATCTTCACTGGCTTCCACGGTGACCACGCCGTTGTCTGCGCGGCTCTGCAACTTTCCGTGGCCCTTGATCCAGGTGACCTTGTTCTTGCGGAACAGGAACTCCACGCCGCCCGTGAACTTGTCGACAATGGCGGCCTTGCGCGCGATCATCGTGCCGAGGTCCAGCGTCACGCCCTTGACCTGCACGCCGTGCTCGGCCAGCCCGTGCTGGGCCTGCTCGAAGTGCTCGGACGAGGCCAGCAGCGCCTTCGACGGAATGCAGCCCACGTTCAGGCAGGTGCCGCCCAGCCGGGGCTTGCCGGCCGGGTCCTTCCATTCCTCGATGCAGGCCACGGTCTTGCCGAGCTGCGCGGCGCGGATGGCGGCGATGTAGCCGCCGGGGCCGGAGCCGATCACGATCACGTCGAAGTCAGCGGTGGCGGAAGCGGCAGCACCGGCGCCGCCGCCCTGCACGGCCGGGGCGGAGGCCGCAGCGGGAGCGGGTGCGGCCTTGGGCGGCGCTGCGGCGGTAGCCGGGGCCGAAGTCACCCCCGGCTTGCCTTCCGTATCGATGGTCGCAATCACCTCGTCGGCGTGCACGGTCGCGCCGTCCGGGTGGACGATGCTGGCCAGCACGCCGCTGGCGGGCGCAGGCACCTCCAGCGTGACCTTGTCCGTCTCCAGTTCCACCAGGATCTCGTCGCGGGTCACGGCCTCGCCGGCCTGCTTTTTCCATTGGATCAGCGTGGCTTCGGAAACGGATTCGGAGAGCTGCGGCACCTTCACTTCGATCGCGGCCATGGTCTTCCTTTTCTAGGTGGAGTGACAAAGACCTTCAGTCTAGGAGAGACGCGAGACAGACATGTCGCCGACGCGGCGAGCGTAACTAGGTGTTTACCCTGGATCAAGCCGCGAACTTGTCCACCAGGAAATCGACGAAAGCCCGCACCCGGCGCGAGACATGGCGCGCGTGCGGGTAGAGCAGCATGAAGGGCCGCGTGCAGCCGCCGTAGGGCTGCAGCACTTCCACCAGCGTGCCGTCGCGCAGGTCCTGCTCCACCACGAAGCGGTAGGTCTGGAACAGGCCGGCGCCGGCGCGGGCCAGCGTGGCGCCGCCCAGTGCGTCCTCGGCCGTGCCATACGCGCCGGCGGTCACCATCTCCAGGGTCTCGCCCTCCTGCTGGAAGATCCACGGCAGGCGCCGGCCGCTGCTCGGGACATCGAACTGGATGCATTCGTGCGCCGGCAGGTCGTCCGGCGTGGCCGGCGTGCCATGCTTGCGCAGGTAGGCGGGCGTGGCCACCACCACCATCTCGGCGTCTTCGAGCTTGCGGGCGATCAGCGTGGAGTCGTCGGGCGCCCGGCCGCGCACGGAGAGGTCGAAGGTGTCATCGGCAAAGTCCACATTGCGGTTGCTGATATGGATCTCGACGTCCACCTCGGGATAGCGCTCGCGGAAGGCCGGCAGCACCGGCAGCACGCGGTAGTGGGCGTAGGGCGTGGGCAGGCTGATGCGCAGCCGCCCGGCGGGCGTGCCGTGCTGGCCGCTGATCTGGCGCTCGGCGTCCACCAGCTGCGCCAGCGCCGGCCGGCTCTGCTCGAAATAGACCCGCCCCTCGTCCGTGAGCCGGATCTGCCGCGTGGTCCGCACGAACAGCCGCACGCCCAGGCGCTCCTCCAGCCGGGACACACTGCGGCTCACCGCCGCCGGCGTGACCCCCGCCGCCACCGCCGCCGCGGTAAAACTGCTCAGTTCCGCGGCCAGGCAGAACAGTTCGATGCTGCCGAGCTGGAGATCGTCGAATTGGCGCGTCATAAGCAAATAGGGTGGGGGTTAGCGGCGAATTAGCGAGCCAGCACGTCGAGAATGCGTTGGCCGATGTAAGGGCCATGCGTCTCCAGCGCGAAGTGGCCGGTGTCCAGCAACTCCACCACGGCGGCCGGATTGTCGCGGCGGAACGCCTCGGCGCCGGGCGGGATGAAGAACGGATCGTTGCGGCCCCAGATTACCAGTGTAGGCACCTGCGCCTGGCGGAAGAACGCCTGGAAATCCGGGTAGCGCTTCAGGTTGTTGGCGTAGTCGAGGAACAGGTCGAGCTGGATGTCCTTGTTGCCGGGCCGTTCCAGCAGCGCCGCGTCCAGCGTGTACGACTCGGGGGCCACGCTGTCCGGGTCGGCCACGCCGTGCACGTACTGCCACTTCGTGCCTTCCAGATGGAGCATGGCGTCGTGCAGCACCTGCCGGTTGGCCGCGCTGGGCTCGGCCCAGTACTGGCGGACCGGCGCCCACGCATCGCCCAGCCCATCGAGATAGGCGTTGCCGTTCTGCGAGACGATGCCCGTCACGCGCTCGGGGTGGGCCACGGCCAGCCGGAAGCCGGTGGGCGCGCCGTAGTCGAACACGTACATCGCATAGCGCTCCAGCCCGAGGGCATCGACAAAGGCACCGAGCGTGGTGGCGAGGTTGTCGAAGGTGTAGCGGTACTGGCGCGCGGCCGGCACCTCGGTAAAGCCGAAGCCGGGCAGGTCTGGGGCGATCACCCGGAAATGGCTCGCCAGTTGCGGAATCAGGTGGCGGAACTGGTGGGACGAGGTCGGAAAGCCGTGTAGCAGCAGCATCACGGGGGCCTGCGGATCGCCGGCTTCACGGTAGAAGACGCGCACGCCGTCGGCGTCGGCATAGCGGGTGAAAACCTGGGGGCTGGCAGTCATGGCAATTCTCCGGAAGCGAAAGCGGAAGCGGGAACGAGGGCCGTCATCGGCTTGGCTCCGAAGTGTATGCCAATTTGGTAACCTGTCAAACTTAATTTTAACGGTTACCAACGAATGCCCGATGGCATGGCGTCATGCAGCGTCCTCATCGGCAGCCGCCTCGCGCTTGCGAAAGGCGGCGACCTTGTGGCGATTGCCGCAGACCGCCATGCTGCACCAGCGGCGCCGGTGCGACTTGGTGCGGTCATAGAACCAGAGCGTGCATTCGTCGCTCTCGCATTGGCGGACCCGCCCGAAGTCGCCGTGGGCGAGCAGGTCGGCGACGGCTTCCGCCAGCGGCACCAGGCATTGCGCGGCGTTGCCGGCGGCGTGGATGCGGGCGATGCGGACGCCGCCCTCGGGCAGCGGATGCACGGCCAGATGGCTGCCACCGGCCGCCAGCGCGTCGTTCAGCGGCGCCAGGTCCGGCTTGGCGCCGGCCTTGCCGTCAGCCTTGCAGGCCACGATCAGCCGGACGGCCTCGCGCAGCGCGCGTGCCGCCGTCGCCAGCCCCTTGGGCGGCGTGGCGCGATCGTCGCCGGGCCAGAGCGCCACCTGTTTCAGCCAGGCGAGCACATCGGCATCGGTCTGCCAGTGGTCGCGCGGCGTCGTGTCGGCCCGTTCGATGGTATTGAGCAGGTCCAGCGCAACGTGATCGGCAAGCAGGCGGGGGCCGGATTCCGGGGTGGCAGCTGGATTGGCAGGTTTGGGGGGAGGGGTGTTCGAGGCGGGCATGGCGTTCTCCTGTGCCGATCCAATGTAACCGATTAAACGCCAGCATCCAAGTTACGGATATTTTGGGGCTGAACCGTCCAGCGCCAGCAGGCGCCGTCGTGCCGTGTCGAAGGCGGCACCTTCGGCCAGCAGCCAGGCTTCGACCTCCGCCACCTGCGGCGAGGGTGTCGGGGCGCGCACCAGGTGGTAGGCGGCCTCGCTGCGCACATGCAGGCCCCACAGGTCCACCAGCCGGCCCGAGGCCAGTTCGTCGAGGACCAGCGCCGTGCGGCCCATCGCCACGCCCTGGCCGGCCAGTGCCGCGCCGATGGCCAGTTGGGACAGGTTGAAGTGCTGGCCGCCCGCCATGTCGGGCAGCGTCACGCCCGCGTGCCGCAGCCAGACCTGCCATTCGTGGCTCTCGCCGGCGCCTTCCCACGGGCTGGCGTCGTGCAGCAGCATCGAGGCGCGCAGGCCGTCCGGCGAACGGAGTGCCGGGTGGGCCGCCAGATAGGCCGGGCTGGCCACCGGCAGCAGCCATTCGTCGAGGAAGGGCGTGGCGCGGAGGTCAGGGTAGTGGCCGGGGTCGAAGCGCACGGCGGCGTCGATGCCCTCGCGCAGCATCCGCGAACGATCCAGCGCGTGGAACTCGCCATGCACGCGCAGGCCGATCTCCGGGTGCTGGCGGAAGAAGTCGCCCAGGCGCGGCGTGAGCCAGACCATGGCGAACGAGGGCGAGCAGGACAGCGCCACCGGCGGGCGATGGCCGGGTTTGCGCAGTTGCGCCAGCGTGCTCTCCAGCGCCTGGAACGACTCGCGCGCCACACCGCGCAGCCGCTCGCCCTCGGGCGTCAGCACCAGCGCGCGCGGCGTGCGCACGAACAGCGGCCGTTCGAGCCACTGTTCCAGCTTGTTCACCTGCTGGCTGACCGCGCCCTGCGTCACGCACAGCTCCCGGGCGGCCAGCGTGAAGCTGCCATGGCGGGCCGCCGCCTCGAAGCAGCGCAGCCAGCTCAGGACGGAGGCGTTGAGGGTGTTTGTCATCAGTAAAACTAATGGATCGATCAGTACAAATCGTTTGTCAGGCGGGGTGGGGGCGTCAACAATGAGCGGTCTTCTTCCCCATCCCTCTTCCCCGTCCGCCTGCCATGACGCTCCATCTGTCCTCGATTTCGGCTGCATTGCTGGCCGACCTGCAAGCCGCCCGACCGCTGATGTGGACGAATCCGCACCGCAGCGCGGAGGCCGACGTCCCGACCGTGGTGGATGGGCGGCGCATTAGTCTAGCTGATATGCAGGCGGCACAGGCGCGGTTCACCCGCTTCGCCCCGCTGCTGGCGCGGCTGTTCCCGGAGCTGGAGGCCAGCGCGGGGCGGATCGAATCCGATCTGCTGGGCGCGCCGGACATGCAACAGGCGCTCGGCCTGCCCACCCGCCACGGCTCGCTGTGGATCAAGGCCGACCACAGCCTGCCTATCGCCGGGTCGATCAAGGCGCGCGGCGGCATCCATGAGGTGCTCGAATTCGCCGAGTCGCTGGCGCTGCGCCACGGGCTGGTCGATGTCGATGGCGACTACGGCGTGCTGGCCGACGCCCCGGCGCGCGCGCTGTTCGGCCGCTATCAGGTGGCGGTGGGCTCCACCGGCAACCTGGGCCTGAGCATCGGCGTGATGGCCTCCTCGCTGGGTTTCCGGGCGGCGGTGCATATGTCCGCCGACGCCAAGGCATGGAAAAAAGCGCGCCTGCGCGCGCGGGGCGTGGAGGTGGTCGAGCACACCGGCGACTACGCGGCGGCGGTGGCCGCTGGCCGGCGCGAGGCGGAGGGCGATCCGCACTGCTACTTCGTCGATGACGAGCGCTCGCTCTCGCTGCTGCTCGGCTACAGCGCTGCGGCGCTGCATCTGCACGATCAGCTCGAAGCGGCCGGCCTGCGCGTGGACGCGGACCATCCGCTGTTCGTCTACCTGCCGTGCGGCGTGGGCGGCGCGCCGGCTGGCATCGCCTTCGGGCTCTGGCAGTTGTATGGCCCGCACGTGCATGCGTGCTTTGTCGAGCCGACCCAGTCGCCGTGTTTCCTCGTGGAGATGCTGGCGCCCGGCGCCTCGGTCTATGACGTGGGCCTGACCAATCGCACCGAGGCCGATGGGCTGGCCGTGCCGCGCGCCTCCGAGCTGGCCGCCGAGGCCATGGGCCCGCTGCTGGCCGGGGTGTGCACGGTGCCGGACGAACGGCTGTTCCTGGACCTGCACCGGGTGCGCGAGACGGAAGGGCTGCGGATCGAGCCATCCGCCGCCGCCGGCTTCAGCGGGCCGCGCATGCTGACGGACAGCGCAGCCGGCCGCGCCTACCTCGCCCGGCACGGCCTGGACACGGTGATGCCGCAGGCCACCCATCTGGTGTGGACGACCGGCGGCCTGTTCGTGCCGCCGGACGAGTACGCCCGATTCGCCGAACGCGGCGCCGCCTACTCGGGCTGAATCCCCGCCAGCTTGATCATGCGCTGCCAGTTGCCTTGATCCTCGACGATGGCGCGGGCCAGCTGCGCGCCTGGCGCCGGGTAGGCATTGGTGCCGCGCTGGGCGTGGTGGGCGGCGGCTTCCGGCGAATTGACGAATTCGAGCGTCCAGGCCTGCAGCTTGTCCAGCACCTCGGGCGGCGTGCCCTTGGGCGCGAACAGGCCGGTCCAGCTCACCACGGTGATGGCCGGCAGGCCCGCTTCGGCCATGGTCGGCACATCGCCCATGATCGGCACGCGGCGGTCGCTCATCACGGCCAGCGCGCGCATCTTGCGTGATTCGATCATCGGCACGGCGGCGGAGATCTCCAGCACGGTGAAGTCCAGCGTGCCGCCGAGCAGGTCGGGCAGCAGGTTGGCCATGCCCTTGTAGGGCACGTCCTGGGTGCGGATGCCGGCGGCATCGTTGAAGGCGGCCAGCATCACGCGATAACCGGCGCTGCTGGTGCCGTAGTTGAGCGTGCCCGGCTTGGCGCGCGCGGCGGCGGTCAGGTCGGCCACGGTGCGGTAGGGCGAGTTTGCCGATACCACCAGCGCCACGGGCACGGTGGAGAGGCGCGCCACGGGCACGAAGTCGCGCGGGCTGTACGGCATCGACTTGAACAGGTAGGGGTTGGCCGCCATGGTGGAGGCCGACGCGAACAGCAGCGTGTAGCCGTCCGGTGCGGACTTGGCGACGTAGTCCGCCGCGATCATGGTGTTGGCGCCGGGCTTGTTCTCGACGATAAAGCTGCGCCCGGCCTTCTTGTGCAGGTATTTGGCGAGCAGGCGGGTGTAGTCGTCGATGCCGGTGCCGGCGCTGGTCACCGAGACGATCTTGACCGGCCGCTCGGGGTAAGCCTCGGCATGGGCGGGGGTGGGTGCCGTGGCGGGTAGGGCACCCAGCAGGATGGCGGCGGCCAGCCACCGCGTCGGGAAGGTATTGCGTAGCATTCCGGTCTCCGTGTCAGTGCAGTCGAGCGATGCGCGATCATGGCGCCGGAGGCCAGCTTCATGCCTCCCCGAGGCGGGGGGGCAGGGTCTGCCCGTGGTTTTGATCTTCGCCGTCCTTCTCTTCCTTCCTCTCTCCCTTCCTCTTTCCCTTCCTGTTTCCCTTCCTCTTTCCCTTCAGGCCGTCAGCACCCGCAGGCCCGCAGGCGGCACGCTCGCGCGGAGTGCCCGGGCCGGCACGGAGCGCAGGCTATCGGTGGCGGTCTGGCGCACGCTGTCGTCGGCAGCCCAGACCATCAGCGGTGGCAGGGCGGTCTGCGCCACCACGCGCCGCCACATCGCCTCGGGAATCCAGTCCTCGCGCCGCTGCGCCGCCGTCACCAGCAGCTTCCAGCTCCGCTGGAACATCGGCGGGCCGGTTAGCGGGCCGAAGCGCCGCAGGCTCGCTGTCGCGCATTGCTGGCCGAGCGCGGCGACATCGGGATGGTGATCGCCCACCAGCTTGCGCAGGCGCGTCACCACCACATCGAGCCCGGACATGTCACGGCCCGGGTCGCGCTCCCGCTCCACCAGCAGCAGATGGCCGCCGATCATCCCGGCAATCGGGTTGGTGCAGTTGCGCAGCAGGATGTCCTCCAGCTCGGGGCTCAGGATGCGCCGCTCATCGGCCAGCGCCAGCCGGGCGGTCTCGATGATCTTCTCCAGCGCGGCATCGGGCTGCTGGTCTGGCCGCCGCATCATCAGCGACACCCGGGGCCGCGCGCTGGGCGCGTGCTCGCCGGGCTGCGTGCGGCGCAGGACGTAGGCTTCCAGCCCCCAGGCTTCGCAGGCGATCAGGCTCTGTTCGATGACCGGGCCGTTGTCCACCTTCTGCCGCAGGTAGTAGGCGCCGGGCGTCACCGCCTGCACGGCGCAGGCGTGGGAGTCCGCATCGGTGTTGCGCGCGCTGCCGCGCTCCATGCTGATGACGATGTTGTCGTCGGCGTCCACCACCTGCACGTCCCGCCAGGGGGCGATGTTCTGCTGGGGCACCTCGGCGCTGCTCGCCGCGCGCACCATCACCATCAGCGTGGCCTGCTTGCCGTCGCCCTCGCTCTGCAGGCGCAGGGTGGTGGCCAGCGCTACCTGCCGGTCGCGTTCCTGGGCGCCGTCCTCGGGCAGGCCCACCGGCGGCAGCACCGACGAGGCGGGCTTGGCGATCTGCGCGACGGCCAGCGGCGGGCGGTCACTGTCGAGCAGGATCACGTGCTGCGCCAGGCTGCGCCCGATCCGCGTCTTGATCTTGAACAGCCCGAACGGCAGCGGCGTGGAGAGCTTCGACATGCCGTTGTCGACCAGCGAGAAGCGGCTGTCGATCACGAAGATCTCGGCGGCGGGGTCGGCCGGGTCGATGTCGAGCGGGAACATCGTGCCGTCGGCGGCCTGCGTGACGGGCGGGCCGGATGCCGTGATGGCAATCGACACATCGTTGGTCACGTCGAATCCCTGCCGCAGGCCGGCTTCGGCCACCTCCACCACGTACAGGCCCGGCGACAGGGGCAAGGTCATGACGGGCTGCGCGGTCATCGCCTCCGCGCGGGGCGGGATGCCGGACCACAGCCGCAGCGGCTTGCCGGCGGCCTCGGGCGGCAGGGTGAGCGTGACCGTGTAGCGCGGCGGCGCCACGCCGCGCGCGAAGATCAGGCCGGCATCCTCCTGCACGATCTCGGGCTCCTTGGCCACGTCGCCATCGCGCAGATGCGCCGGCGTCATGCGGGCGCAGAGGGCGTTGCGCAGCCAGTCCGCCAGGCTGCGCCCGGTGACGCGTCCGTTGGCGTCGGACGCCGCCCCGCGCAGCCCTTGCAGCAGCGCCCAGGTAAAGGCGCCGTGGATCTTGTCGCCATCTTCGGGAATGCCGATCTCGATGGCCTTGAGCGGGCGCTGCGCGGCGAAGGCGACGAACGTGGCCGCCGGCGGGTCCGTGGCCTGTACCGGGGAGAGCTGCGGGTCGCGCGGCTGCAGGAAGGAGACCCGGTTCATGCAGCAATCCATCCACAGCACGAACTCGCGGAAGTAGCCGGCGTCCTGCAGCCAGCTCAGCCAGCCCGTGGCGTGTACGTTGAAGGTGCCGAGCGTGGCGCTGGCGTTGGCCGCGAACAGGCAGCCGCGCTCGCGCCCCGGCGAGAAGCCGTGGCCGGAGACGAAGATATACAGCCGGCGGCCCACCCGCAGCCCGCGCCGTTTGGCCTGGTTCTCCCGGGCGATGGCGTTGAGCCGGCCAAAGGCGGTTTCGATCTCGTCGGTGGTCGGCAGCGCGGTGTCGCCCGCCTCGGTCAGGCGGGACTTGATCACCTGGATCTGGTCCTCGCTGGCGAAGGCGCCGCCGTTGGGGTCCATCAGCCACGCCTTCACCGCATCGACATCGTTCGCGGGCCCGTGGAGGTTCGCGTCCGCGCCCGGCTCGCCGAGCTGCGGGTAATGATTGATCCCGATCAGGATGGCTTGGTCGTCGGCATTCATGGCGCGGCGGGCAGGCCCTACTGCGGATAGGCCTGGCGGATGAAGTCCTTGTCCGACTCGGACAACGCCGAGTTCATGCCGGCCGTCACGCCGTTCAGCGTCCAGGCGGGGGGGATCGGATACATCATGATCGAGCTCGGGTCCACCGCCGTGCCGGCCACGTCAGCGGCATTGAACGCCGCGAACATATTGTTTTCGATGGTGGCCTTGTCCCAGTTGTTCGGGGGGCCGGACAGATCCTTGATCACCTGCTCGCGGTTCCACTGGATGGCATTGAGCGGGTTCTGGTGCTCGTGGATCAGCCCGATGGCGTGGCCGAACTCGTGCAGGGTCACGCGCAGGATCTCGTCTTCCTCGGTGTCGTCGGTGAACCAGCCGTAGTTCATGGTTGGCTGCGGCGCCTGGATCAGCCGGGCGTCGGTGCCGATGAACGACCACGAGCCCTTGCCCTCCAGGAAGTCGATGCGGATGTCGGTCGGGCCGCTGTCCCGGACATCGAACTGGAGGTTGGCGAATTGCAGCCAGATATTGGCGGCGTTCATCACGCGGTCCTGGAGCGCGCGGGAGCCGGACAGGAAGCTGATGGTGAGTACCGTACCAGGCTGCCACCGTTTGCCGGTCAACATGGCAATCTTGCCGGGCACGCCGTTCGTCATCGGGAAGCCGGCGCAGAAACGCTTGTCGTTGCTCATGGTGCATGCTCCATTTTTGACTACAAAACCCCACCCACAAGGTTTGTGATAACCCCTACCGCCTTGGTGGCACGGTCGATCAGTTGCGACGCCTTGGTCAGGACGTCCGTGGCCTGGCGCATTTCGCCCGCCGTGCGCGTGAGGTCGCTGGTGATGCCTTCCAGCGTTTTCAGGCTGGCGCGCACTTCGTCCGATTCCAGGATGTCTTTCAGCCGCAGTTGCGCCAGCGTGTCGAGCTGATCGGTGATGTCGACCAGACTGGCCTGGAGGCTGTTGCGCTCGGCGTCCGTGGGCGCGAGGCCGATGCGGCGCAGCAGCTCGCGCTGCGCCACGGTCAACGCGGTCAGGGTCTGGTCGCGGGCGGCGTTCAGGCGCGCGCGGGGGGATTCGGTCGATGGGCCGACCGGCTCGGGCGCGCCGAAGGCCATCGGGGCGGCGGCACTCGGCCCGGGGCGCTGGGGCGCCATGGGGGCGGTCGTCGCGCGCACGTCGCCCGGGATGACCCAGCCATCGGGCAGCGCCTTGCGGCGCCCGTCGAGGAACCAGGTGGCGTCGAACTGGTCCGAGCGCGCCACCATCAACACCAGCACCAGAAAGTAGGCGAAGAAGCCCACCGCGAGGCCCACGCCGTAGTAGCCGAACAGCGTGCCGCTGGCGCCGCCGAACAGCGCCGTCACGGCTGCGCCGCCAATCACGCCCAGCAGTGCGATGAGGTCGCTGAACTGCACGTCCCCCTTGCGGTAGCGGTTGGTGAAGTACACGAACCAGCCCAGCACCACCCCAAACGCGAAGGCTCCACATTCGGCCATGTCTGTCTCCGATCAGCTCGCAAAGGCTTCCTGAACCGCGCGGGCTTTCTCGCGGAACGTCTTCAGGGCGGTGACCACGGCGGCCACCTGCCGGGTGTCGTCGTTGAGCGCCTGCGCCAGCGCGGCGTGCGCCTTGACCATGTCGTCAGCCGCCGCGCGCGCGTTGGTGCGCCGGAGCGTTTCGATGGCATCCGTCTTCGCCTGCAAGGTCGTGAGGGCGGCCGTGTAGTCGTCCGGGCTCATCTTGGCGTTGATCTGGCCGGCCATGGTCGTGCCCGCCAGCAGCAGCCCGTCGGCACGCGCCTTGCGCAGGGTGTCCAGCGCCTGCCCCATGGCATCGCCCAGCACGGCTACCGGCTCGTTGGCGGCGGTCACGCCGCGCTTGAGCATGTCGAAGCGCCGCTGGTTCAGCGTGGCCACGCCCACGCTGAACGCCAGCCCGGCAATCGCGCCGAACTCGTTCGGCAGGCCCACCTTGGCCGTGTTGGCCAGCCCGGCGAGCGAGCCGGTCAGCTTGGAATTCGCCGCCTCCAGCGCCTCCTGGTCCTGGGCGTTGGTGATGGCGGCGAGGGCATCGGCGTAGTCGCGCAGCGCGTGGATCAGCGGCGCGGCGGAGGTGGACTCGCGCGGGGCCGACTGGCGCGGCGCCATTGCCGGGTCGGCCGGCTGCAGGGCACAGGGCAGCGCGTTATCCGCCGCTGGGGCGGCCGAGACCGTGGCAGGCAGCGCGCAGCCGGGGCTCAGCGCCACGCGCGTGCGCGTTGGCGTCAGTTGTGTCTGCTGGATGACAGCCCGCTCCGCCGCCACGCCCTTCGTGCCGGACTGGTAGGCCGTGGCGAGGTCATTGACCCCGGCGCGGAAGCTCTCGACTTCGGACTTGTAGAGATAGGGCGAGCAGGCGGCGAGGCCGGCGCACAGGCAGGCGGCCAGCATGCCAAGCGGCGTGGATCTGCGCATGCTGGCTCCTTTGGCCGGGAATCTCATCAGGGATAGATGATAAAAATGCCAAAGGAAACATTTCTGTGTTCGGTGGCGAACGGAAGCAAATCGGCGTGTGCGCTTTGCTAGGCCAGGCCGCGCGGCGCCTGAAAGTCGATCACATCCTTGACGATGTCCCGCATGGCCGTAATCAGCACGCGCGAGTCGTCCCGGCGCCATTGCACGGCATAGTGGAGCGGCTCCAGCGCATGGCGCCCCGGCAGGATGCGGAGCTTGCCGCGTGTGGCCAGCGCTTCGGCCCAGCGGTCGGGCATGAAGGCAAAGCCCAGCCCTTCCGCCACCATGCCGACGACGGCGCCCCAGCTATTGCACATCAGGCGTCGGTTCACCATCAGGCCCCGGCTGGCCAGCCATTGGTCGAGCACGCGCGTGCCGCCAGCGCCTACCGGCAGCGTCAGCAGCAGGCGCTCGCGCATCAGCGCTTCGGGATCGTCCGTGCCGGCCTCATCGAGAAACGCCTGGCTCGCCACCCACGTGAAATTGACCTGGCTGATGCGCTCGGCGGCGAGACTGCTGCGCGTGGAGGGTCCGGCCAGCACCGCCACGTCCAGTTCGCCATCGTGAAGCCGCTGTTCGAGCACCTGGCCGATATCGACATACGGCTCCAGCAGCAGCCCGGGATGGGCGGCGGATACCGCGCGCACCAGCTTGGGCAGCCAGGTGAGGCCGCTCAGTTCGCCCAGCCCCACCCGGCAGCGCCCCACCAGGCCGTGATGCTGGCCGGCTGATTGCTCCAGTTCGGAGGCCGCGCGCAGCAGGTCGCGGATCTGGGGCAGCGTCTGCTCGCCCTGGGCGGTCAACTCAGCGCTTCTGCCGCTGCGGTCGAACAGTTGCACGCCCAGGGACGCCTCCAGCTCGGCCACCCGTTTCGACAGGGACGACACCGAGAGGTGGCACCGTTCGGCCGCCACCGAGAAATTGACGCAGGTGGCGGCCCAGTAGAACGCTTCCAGTTGCTTGAGAGTCATGGCGGGAACCGGCGGGCGGCCTCGACTGTTTCAATAAAGCGAAATTATATCTTCGTTATTTTTCGCTTTTGTAGTTGCGTCGCGGTTGCTAGATTGAGGGCGACATCACCCGCCACCGACCCGCCGCCCCCATGACCGTTGCCCCCGCCGACCACGCCCCATCCACCGTTGCTTCCCGGCCGGGCGCCACCGTGAGTGGCGCATCGCCGGCTGGCGCCGCGTGGCTGGGGCGGCGGGTGCTGGCCCTGAACGATTTCGAAGCGTTGGCGCGGCGCCGGCTGCCCCGGCCCCTCTACGCCTATGTGAGCGGGGCGGTGGAAGACAACGTGTCGCTGGCGTGGAACCGGCGCGGGTTCGAGGACATTGCCCTGCGCCCGCGCGTGCTGGCCGGCGTGGCGAGCCGAGACCTGCGCATCGAACTGTTCGGGCGGACGTATGCCGCACCGTTCGGCCTGGCCCCGATGGGCATTTCGGCGCTGTTCGCCTATCGCGGCGACATCGTACTCGCGCAGGCGGCCCGGCAGGCCGCCGTGCCGGCGATCATGAGCGGTTCCTCGCTGATCCGGCTGGAAGCCGTGATGGCAGCCGCGCCGGGCACGTGGTTCCAGGCCTACCTGCCGGGCGATGCGGTGCAGATCGAGGGCCTGCTGGCGCGCGTGGAAGCGGCGGGCGTGGAGACGCTGGTCATCACCGTCGACACGCCGGTGGCCGGCAACCGCGAGAACAACCTGCGCGCAGGCTTCTCCACGCCGCTGCGGCCCAGCCTGGCGCTGGCGTGGCAGGGCCTCACGCATCCGCGCTGGCTGATTGCCACCTTCGCGCGCACGCTGGTGCGGCACGGCGTGCCTCACTTCGAGAATGCCTATGCCCACCGGGGCACGCCGATCCTGTCGCCCAATGTGGAGCGGGACTTTTCCGACCGGGCGCATTTCACGTGGGCGCACCTGGCGTCAATCCGGCGCCGGTGGAAGGGGCGCCTGGTCGTGAAAGGCATCCTGACCGCGGAAGATGCGCGGCTGGCCCAGCAGCACGGCGTTGACGGCGTGATCGTGTCCAACCACGGCGGGCGCCAGCTCGACGGGGCGATTGCGCCGATCCGCGTGCTGCCGGAGATCGTCGCGGCCGTGCCGGACCTCCCGGTGATGCTCGACAGCGGCGTGCGCCGGGGCACGGACGTACTCAAGGCCCTCGCGCTGGGCGCCCGGTGCGTGTTCGTCGGGCGCCCGTTTGCCTATGCAGCCACGGTGGCTGCCAGCGCCGGCGTGGCGCACGGCATTGCGCTGATGCATGCCGAGATTTCGCGCGACATGGCCATGCTCGGCCGCACCCGTGTGGCCGATATCGGTCCGGACTGCATCCGGCGGCCATCGCCCTGAACGCGCCACACCCAGATCCACACCCAGACCCATAACAACGCAGGAGACAACCCAATGACCACGCTTCACGGCTTCCGCATCCATGCCCGGTCGGCGCCGACCGTCGGCGACGCGCTGCTCGCGCGCTTCAAGGGCTATCCGGTGGCGAATATCAGCGACGCCATGAGCCGGACCGTCGGCACCACCCAGCTGCGCCCGTTCCACCGCCGGGCGGGCCCGCTGGTGGGCCGCGCACTGACCGTGCGCACGCGCCCCGGTGACAACCTCATGGTCCACAAGGCCATCGACATCTCCGGGCCCGGCGATGTGATCGTGGTGGAGGCAGGTGGTGTCGGGCCCAACGCCATCATCGGCGAGATCATGCTGGCGCTGGCCATGGCGCGTGGTGCGGCGGGCTTCGTCATCGACGGCCTGATCCGTGATAGCGACACCATCGGCCAGGAACCGCTGCCGGTGTATGCGCGTGGCGTGTCGCATCGCGGCCCGTACAAGGACGGCCCCGGCGAACTGCACGTGCCGGTCTGTATCGATGGCATGGTGGTGCGTCCCGGCGACCTGATCGTGGGCGATGGCGACGGCCTGTTGGTGGTGCCCGCCGAAGAGGCCGAGGCCATCGCCGCGCGCGTGGACGATGTGCAGCGCACCGAGGCCGCCGTGCTCGAATCCATCGCCGCCGGTCGCGCCGACCGCGCCTGGGTGGAGCGCTCGCTGCGCGACAAGGGGGTGCTGTGAGCGCGCCGGCGCGTCCGCCGCATGCCAGTCAGCGCGTGGTCCGCTTCGACTACTGGCTCGACCCGGCGTTCGATCGTATCGTCACCGAGGCCCCCGGCCTGACGCTGCACACCTGCGCCCGCGAGGGCGCCGATGACGCGGCGTGGCAGCAACTGGCCGGCGCGCAGGTGTACCAGATCACGGCGGCCAAGGACGAGCTGCCGCGCCGGTGGTTCGTCACGGCGGAGCTGCTGGCGCGCTGCCCCGCGCTGCTGGCGGTGTCCTCCAGCGGCTCCGGGTGTGACACCATCGACATCGACGCCTGCACCGCCGCAGGCGTGGTGGTGATGAACCAGGCCGGTGGCAACGCCGACTCGGTGGCCGAGATGGCGCTGGGCCTGATGCTGGCCGTGCTGCGCCGCATTCCAGAGTCCGACCGGCGCATGCGCACCCACACCACCGGCAGCCGCGAGGACCTGATGGGGCACGAACTGCGCGGCCGCACGCTCGGGCTGGTAGGGGTAGGGCATGCCGGGCGGCGGGCGGCCGCGCTGGGACAGGCCTTCGGCATGCAGGTGATCGGTTGCGATCCGGCGCTGGACGCGGCGGAAATGGCGGCGCGCGGGGCCCGGAAGGTGTCGTTCGAGGAACTGCTGCGCACCGCCGATGTGGTCTCGCTGCATTGCCCGCGCGATGCGAGCACGCTGGGGATGATGAACGCCGCCGCCTTCGCCGCGATGCGGGCCGGCAGCCTCTTCGTCAGCACGGCGCGCGGAGGCATCCATGACGAGCATGCGCTGCACGCCGCCCTGGCCAGTGGCCACCTGGCAGGCGCCGGGCTCGATGTGTGGGACCAGGAGCCCCCGCCAGCCGGCCATCCGCTGCTCGGGCTGGACAACGTGGTCGCCACGTTCCACACGGCCGGCGTCACCCACGAGGCGCGCCGCCGCAACGCCACGCTGGCCGCCACCCAAATTGTGGAACTGCTGGCGACCGGGGCGCCGCCCGAGCGGATGGTGAACCCGGAAGTCTGGCCACGCGCGCGCCAGCGTATCGACTCCGCGCTGCAAGCGGCGCTGGGCTAGCCCGACCGCTTACTGGAAGCTTTACCAAAAACTATGCCGCCCCCGTTCCCAAGGAGGGCAGGCAAGGAGACAGACCATGTATCGCATTGCAGACCTTTCGGGTCGACGCCTGGCGCTGCGCGCCGCCGCTTCATTCGCCCTGGTCCTTGGCACGCTGGGCGCCTCGCTGCCGGGTGCTGCCCGGGCCGAAGCTGCCCCGTGGCCGAACCGCCCGATCGAGATGATCGTGGCCTACGCGCCTGGCGGCGGCACCGACCTCGTGGCACGCCTGCTCGCCCGGCATCTGGAGAAGCAGCTTGGCGCCACCATCGTGGTGCAGAACAAGCCCGGCGCCGGCGGCGCCATCGGCTTCGCGGAACTGGCGCGCGCCGCGCCTGACGGCTACACCATCGGCTTCATCAACACGCCGAACCTGCTGACGATTCCCATCGAGCGGAAGACCACCTTCACGTGGAAGAGCTATGACCTGATCGGCAACCTCGTGGATGATCCGGGTGGCTTCACCGTGAACAACGGCAATGCCATCGATTCGCTGGCGGCACTGGTGAAGTACGCCAAGGCGAACCCTGGCGCCGTGACCGTGGGCACTACAGGCGTGGGATCCGATGACCACCTGGCCATGCTGCTGTTCGAGAAGGCATCGGGCACCAAGCTGACCCACGTGGGCTACAAGGGCGCCGGGGAGGTGCGGGGGGCGCTGGCGGGCCAGCAGATCACTGTGGGGGCGATCAACGTGGGCGAGGCGCTGGCGTTCCAGAAGGGCGGCACGCCGCTGCGCTTCCTGGGCCAGATGGGCGCGGCGCGCGCGGTGCTGGCGCCGAACGTGCCCACGTTCCGTGAGCAGGGGTTCGATATCGAGCTGGCGTCGCTGCGCGGGCTGGCCGCGCCCAAGGGGCTGCCTGAGCCGGTGAAGAAGAAGCTGGTGGAAGCCATGGCGAAGGTGGCCGCCGATCCGCAGTTCCGCCAGCAAGCGGATGCGATGTACGCCCCGCTACGCTACCTGGCGCCAGCCGCCTACGCGGCCGAACTGGAGCGCGGCGAGGCATCCTTCCGCCAGCTCTGGAAGGACATGCCCTGGCAGGAGAAGTAGCGGCCGGCGGACTTGTTCCGCCGTGTATCAATTCAAGTTCTGCCCAGCGGGTTTATCGGCACATGGCGCGCTCCTATAGTGGCTTCCAAGGAACCGCTGTATCGATATAGGAGCTTGATCATGACCGTTGAATCCAGACTCGCCGCGCGCGGCCTGACGCTGCCGCCGCCCCCGCAGCCGCTTGGCAGCTATACCGCTGTCAGCCGTGCCGGCGACCTGCTGTTCATTTCCGGCCAGCTGCCGTTGCAGGACGGCAAGGTGGTCTGGCAGGGCCAGGTCGGCAAGGACCTGACCGTGGCGCAGGGCCGGCAGGCGGCCGAGCTGGCCGCCCTGAACGTGCTGGCGCAGATCCACGCCCATCTGGGCGGGTTCGACCGGCTCGATCACATCGTCCGGCTGGAAGGGCATGTGACGAGCGCGCCGGGGTCGTTCGACCAGCCGGCGGTGCTCGACGGCGCGTCCGACCTCTTCGCCGAGGTGCTGGGCGAACGCGCCGGCCATGCCCGCGCCGCCTATTCCCAGACCCAGCAGCCGGGGAATGCGGCGGTGATCCTGGTGGTGATCGCGCAGGTCAAGGGCGCCTGACCGGGGATTTTGTCGGCGTGCCGCTACACCACGCCCTTGGCCCGCAGCGCGGCCACGTCCTGCGGGGCGAGTTGCAGGTAGTCGCGCAGGACCTCTTCCGTATGCTGGCCGAGCGCCGGCGGCGCGTAGCGCAGCGTGGTGGGCGTGTCCGAGAGCCGCAGCGGGCTGGCGGTGGTGCGCACGCGGCTGACCGGGTCGCCGGCACGCGGTTCGTCGGCCCGATAGCGTTCCTGCTCGATCTGCAGGCCACGGTGCTGCACGTGCGGATCGGCGAACGCCTGCTCGACGTTGTTGATGGGGCCGCACGGCACGGACTTGGCTTCCAGCAGGCGGATCCAGTCGTTCGTGGACTTGCCGCGCGTGACGGCGACCATCATCGGGATCAGCGTCTTGCGGTGCGTCACGCGGGCGCTGTTGGTGGCGAAGCGCGCGTCCGTCGCCCAGTCGACCTCGGCGGCCTCGCAGAAGCGGGCGAACTGGCCGTCGTTGCCGATGGCGAGCAGCATGTTGCCATCGGCCGTCGGGAAGTCTTGATAGGGCACCACGCTCGGATGCACATTGCCCTGCCGCGTGGGCACGTTGCCGGCGTTCAGGAAGCCGGCGCCCTGGTTGGCCAGCACCGCCATGGCGACGTCCAGCAGCGCCACGTCGATGCACTGGCCGCGCCCGGTGTGGTGGCGGGCTTCCAGCGCGCCGAGGATGGCCGTGGTGGCGTACATGCCGGTGAACAGGTCGATCACGGCCACGCCCACCTTCATCGGGCCGCCGCCGGGCTCGCCGTCCGCATGGCCGGTGATGCTCATCAGCCCGCTCATGGCCTGCACCAGCAGGTCGTAGCCGGGGCGGGCCGCGTACGGGCCGGTCTGGCCGAAGCCGGTGATCGAGCAGTAGATCAGGCGCGGATTCAGCGCGCTGAGCGTCTCGTAGTCGAGCCCGTAGCGCTTGAGGCCGCCGGTCTTGAAGTTCTCGACCACCACGTCGCTCTGCTTGGCCAGCTCGCGGATCATGGCCTGGCCCTCGGGTGTGGACATATCCACGGTCACCGAGCGCTTGTTGCGGTTGCACGCCGCGAAGTAGCTGGCCTGCGCGGTCGGGCCGTCATCGCCGGCAAGGTAGGGCGGGCCCCAGAGGCGGGTGTCGTCGCCTTCGGCCGGCTTCTCGATCTTGATGACGTCGGCGCCCATGTCGGCCAGGTTCTGGGTGCACCAGGGGCCGGCGAGCACGCGCGAGAGGTCCAGCACGCGCAGGTGGCTGAGGGCGCCGGTCTGCGGGGACGGGCGGGGCAGGTCGGGGTTAGCTTGGGCTTGGGGTGTGGTCATGGCGGGGCTCAGCCGTTGCGCGCGTCGCGGATCATGTTGCGGGCGATGATGACCTGCTGAATCTGCGTGGTGCCTTCGTAGAGGCGGAACAGGCGCACGTCGCGATAGAAGCGCTCGATGCCGTATTCGGCGATATAGCCCGCGCCGCCCAGAATCTGCACCGCGCGGTCCGCCACGCGGCCGACCATTTCGGTGGCGAACAGCTTGCAGCAGGAGGCTTCGGTGGAGACGTTGCGGCCTTCGTCGCGGCGGCGTGCGGCGTCGATCACCATGCACTCGGCGGCGTAGAGTTCGGCCTGGCTGTCTGCCAGCATGGCCTGGATCAGCTGGAAGTCGCAGATCGGCTGGCCGAACTGCTGGCGCTCGACGGCGTAGTTGAGCGCATCCCGCAGCACGCGCTTTGCCACGCCCACGCTGACGGCCGAGATATGCAGGCGGCCCTTGTCCAGCACCTTCATGGCGGTCTTGAAGCCCTGGCCTTCCTTGAGCCCGATCAGGTTGGCAGCCGGCACGCGCACGTTCTCGAAGATCACGTCGCAGGTGTGGGCGCCTTTCTGGCCCATCTTCACGTCGCGCTTGCCGAAGCTGATGCCCGCCGACTTCGCATCGACGATAAAGGCCGAGACGCCGGCCGAGCCCTTGATCGACGGATCGGTGCGCGCCATCAGCGTGAACATGCCGGCCTGCGGAGCGTTGGTGATGAAGCGCTTCGTGCCGTTGACGACGTAGTCGTCGCCATCCCGCACGGCGGTGGTGCGCAGCGAGCCGGCGTCCGAGCCGGCGTCCGGCTCGGTCAACGCGAACGAGGCGAGGATCTCGCCCGTGGCCAGCCGGGGCAGCCAGGCGGCCTGCTGCTCGGGCGTGCCATCCATCAGAATGCCCTGCGAGCCGATGCCGACCGTGGTGCCCAGCAGCGAGCGGAAGGCCGGCGCGGTCTGGCACAGCTCCATCACCACGCGGGCCTCTTCCTCCATGGTCAGCTCCAGGCCGCCGAAGCGCTCGGGAATGGTCATGCCGAACAGGCCCATCTCGCGCATGTCCTGCACGATGTCCTGGGGGATTTCGTCGGTCTCGGCCACGAGTGCCTCGGCCGGGACCAGCCGCTCGCGCACAAAGCGGCGCACGCTGTCGAGCAGGGCTTCGAGGGTGTCGTTATCGCGGATCATGGTTGGTCGTCCTTTGCTTCGTCTCGGTCAGTCAAGTGTCACGCCCTGCAGCACGCTGGCCCATTGGGTGCGTTCGCGTGCGGCGGTGTTGACGAGATCCTCGGTGGTGCCGTTCCACTGCTCGTAGCCCAGTTCGGCGTAGCGCTTGCGCAGGTCCGGGTCGGCCACGGCGTGCTTCACGGCGGCGGTCAGCTTCTGGGTGACCTCGGGCGTCAGGCCCTTGGGCGCGTAGACGGCGTACCAGCCGCCGGCCTCGTAGTCCTTCAGGCCGGCAATGCCGGATTCGCGGAAGGTGGGCACGTTGGGCAGCGCCGGGCTGCGGTTGGGCGAGCCCACGGCGATGGCGCGGACCTTGCCGCCGTTCACGTAGCCGCTGGCGGTGCTGATGATGTCGAACAGCATGTCGATCTGGCCGCCGATGGTGTCCGTCATGGCCGGCGCGTTGCCCTTGTACGGGATGTGGTTCAGCTCGACATTGGCCTGCCGGGCGAACAGCGCGGCGGCCACGTGGTTGGAGCTGCCCACGCCCGACGACCCATAGCTGAGCTTGCCCGGATGGGCCTTGGCGTAGCTGACCAGTTCCTTGGTGGAGGTGAACGGCTCGCTGTTGTTGACCACCAGCATGTTGTAGTAGCGGGCCACCGGGGCGATCGGCGTGAGGTCCTTGGCCGGATCGAACGGCATGCGCTTCATGATGTTGGGGGCGACCGTGATGCCGGCGCTGGCCGCGAACCACAGCGTGTTGCCGTCGGCCTTGGCGCGCACGACCTCGTGGCCGGCCAGCGTGGCGTTAGCGCCGGGCTTGTTGTCCACCACCACCGTGGCGTTGAGGGCCTTGCCGAGCGCGGCGGCGAACAGCCGCGCGCCCTGGTCAGCCGGGCCGCCGGCCGCGTAGCCCACCACGAGGCGGACCGGCGGGTTGGACTGGGCCATGGCGGTGCCCGCGCGCAGCACGGCGGCGCCAAGGATCAGGGCCGAAAGCAAGGTCCGTCGAAATGATGTGTGCATGGTTGTCTCCTTCATCCTTCTTGTTGTCAGTAGCGCTCGAAAACGGCCGCAATGCCCTGGCCGCCGCCGATGCACATGGTTTCCAGGCCGTAGCGGCCGCCCCGGCGTTGCAGTTCGTGCAGCAGCGTGGTCAGGATGCGCACGCCCGTGGCGCCAATCGGATGGCCGAGCGAGATGCCCGAGCCGTTGACGTTGAGCTTGCTGTCGATCTCGCCCTGGTCCTGCCAGTCCCAGCCCTTCAGCACGGCCAGCACCTGGCAGGCGAAGGCTTCGTTGAGTTCGACCAGATCCATCTGGTCCAGCCGCAGGTTCAGGCGGGCCAGCAGCTTCTTCACGGCCGGCACCGGGCCGATGCCCATGTGCGAGGGCTCGCAGCCGGCGGCGGCCCAGCCCACCAGCGTGGCCATCGGCGTCAGGCCCAGTTCGGCCAGCTTGTCTTCGGCCACGATCAGGCAGGCGGCGGAGGCGTCGTTCTGCTGGCTGGCATTGCCAGCGGTCACGGTGCCGCCCGGCATCAGCGCGCGCAGCTTGCCGAGGGATTCGGTGGTGGATTCCGGGCGATAGCCCTCGTCACGCGCGAAGCGCAGGGGCTCGCCCTTGCGCTGCGGTACGGAGACGGGAACGATCTCGGCGTCGAAGCGGCCGGCTTCCCACGCGGCGGCGGCGCGCTGGTGGCTGCGCAGCGCGAAGGCGTCCGCGGCTTCGCGGCTGATGCCGTAGTCGCGCGCCAGGTTCTCGGCGGTTTCGATCATCCCGGAGATCTCGCCGAAGCGGGACACCGGCTGGGAGCGCTCGCGGCCCCGGTCGAGCCGGTCGTAGAAGCGGACGTTGCCCGAGCGCGCGCCCCAGCGCATATCGGTGGTGTAGTACTCGATATTGCTCATGCTCTCCACGCCGCCCGCGATGACCACGTCGGCGGCGCCGCTCTGCACCATCATCGACGCCGTGACCACGGCCTGCAAGCCGCCCCCGCAGCGGCGGTCGAGCTGCATGCCTGGCACCTCCACCGGCAGGCCGGCCTGCAGCGCGGCCCAGCGGCCCACGCAGGGGACTTCGCTGTTGGCGTAGGACTGGGCGAACACCACATCGTCGATGCGCGCGGGGTCGATGCCGCTGCGCTCCACCACGGCACGCACGGTGGTGGCGGCCAGTTCCTCGACGGGCACCGGGCGCAGGCTGCCGCCGAAGGTGCCAACCGGGGTGCGGACGGGGGTAACGATTGCGGCTCTGCGCATGGTGGGTCTCCTGTGGATCTGGTCTGGGATGGAAATCGATAGGAATCGATAGGAATCGATAGCAATCAGGCGGCGGCCGGCACGGTGACGAACGCGGCGCCGCACTGGCGCAGCAGTGCGTGGGCCTGGCGGTCCAGCGCCTCGCGGTGTTCCGGCGCGGCGATGTCGATCATGCGGCGCACGCGCTGCGACAGCGGCAGCCCGCGCAGGTCGGCCACGCCGTATTCGGTGACGATGAGCCCGGCGTCCGATCGGGCCGTGCTGACCGGGCCGGACAACTGGGCGACGATGCGGCTGGCGCCCTTCGCGGTCGCCGGCAGCGCGATGATCGGCAGGCCGCCGTGGCTGCGCGCGGCACCGCGCAGGAAGTCCGCGGCGCCGCCCACGGCGCCCATGTAGACGCCGCCGGCTACCTCGGCATTGATCTGGCCGGTCAGGTCCACCTCGATGGCGCCGTTGATGGCCGCCAGCTTGTACTGGCGCGCCAGTACCTCGGGATCGTGGGTGTACGTGGTTTCGCGCAGCTGCAGCAGCGGGTTGCGATGTGCCCAGCGGCGCAGGCGCTCGCTGCCCATCAGGATGCCGCCGATGCCGACGCCGGTATCGACAGTCTTGCGCGCGTGCGTCAGCGCCCCGGACTCGGCCAGCGCCACCACGCCATCGCCCACGGCGCCGCTGTGCAGGCCCAGGTCACGGTGGCCGTGCAGCGCCGCCAGCACCGCTTCGGGCAGGTTGCCGA
>Ga0209282_1000213_pt1 | contig 30546 bp, 13 predicted proteins | sample Mtrugardesep15_FD_187529 | JGI IMG/M metagenome (GOLD analysis project Ga0209282, IMG submission 187529) | Root nodule microbial communities of legume samples collected from California, USA - M. trunc garden sep15 (SPAdes) (version 2) | ecosystem: Host-associated > Plants > Roots > Nodule...
TGATCATTTCATTAGATTGTACAATATATATGGATTTATTTGTTTTAGCTTATGTATATTATTTTTGTTGTGTTTCAATGCAATTGTTCCACAAATTACGTGTAGTTTGTTTTTATAAGTGATTTGTCTGATAGTGATCAGATAGAAGCAACGGTTACGTGCGGTGTTCTGGTACGGTGGTGGTTGTGTAGTCTTCACAACGGAGCGAAGGGTGTCTACAAGCATGTTAGCACTCCAACGCCCAAGTCAATGTAAGAAATGAGGTTGAATATGTCTAAGTGTAAGTGTAAATGAATCGTCTCTTGAGGGTGACGTTGAGTGCCTGAGTCACCCTTATAGGTGAAAGCGGTGCTAACGGCTTCCGTGAAATGCGACACCTCATAAGGGAGCCGTTGGAGGCCACGTGTACGGTGTAGGAGAGGCGAGGGCGTTTTCCACGACGGTGATCCATCCCAGAACTAGTGTGCTCCCTTAGGACGTTGTGCCCTGTTGTGAGAAGTTAATCCATTTGGTTTTCTGGGATTGGACGTCTTAGCCGGTCCAGAATAATAAGCTTACATGGTTTGATCGTATTCTAGTTTTTGAAATTGTATTAATACCCTTTTTTCTTGCAATTGATTTTTATCTTCCAAAATATTTTTAGATTTTAGTTTTATTCAGATATTGTGCATTTCCTTCAAAAACTTCATTATAATTTCACATTTTATTGGAAACCCATTTTTTTAACTTACAAATATTTGTGTCATGAAAATGTATTATTAATCATTTTTTAAAATCATTAAATCAATCGTATTAGACTCTATCATCAAATTCGAGATATTTGGTAACAATTTTTTGTTTTATTTTTCATTACAATAGAAAAGACAAAAGCACAAAAACAACAAACAAAAAGACTATTGTTTAAGACGATAAGTAACACTCATCTTATTCGTCGTAAGCAACAAAAAAAAAAATTGTTTAAGGATCAAGAACAATCATCAAATTTCTAGTAGACCTTACTTCAAACTTAACTAAATAGTTGACCTTATTTCTTTGTAAAATTATGATTGTTCAAAAACTGTCGATCAAATGGTTGTTCAACTAACACAACTCTAATTATAACATACAATACACGATTTGACATAAAAATTAGTTTATAAGATGAGTGATACATGTTACAATCCAGTTCATCTTTTTATCGATAATTTAAATGAAAATTTCTTTAGAATGTATTTTCTGATGTCATTTTCTTAGTTATCATGGATTGCAGTATGAAACAAGCACAATATGATCCAACATTCAAATGAACTTATCTTGAAAATACTACTAGCATATACCATAATGCCATATGATAATGATTGTATTAACTTATTATCCCAAAAAAAGAAACACAAGAATTATTAGACAATAAAAAAAATATGGGCAAAAAACAATTGGCGTCTGAAGCAGAGTACAGAAACGTGAACGTTTGAAGTACACACGTGGAAATCAAATCCATGGTTGACACGACAAGATGAAAATTCTGGCGCAGAATTTCGACCCTTTCGGTTGGGTCCACATGAAATAATCAATTGTAATTTTTTTAAATAATTAAATAAAATAAAAAGAAGATTATTATTATTATTATTATGTTTTTTTAGACAAGATTATTATCGTCGTTGTTGTGTTCTTGCTTGAAATTTGCATTGCGCCTCGTAGAAGCAGATAGACAAAAATCCATTGTTTGGTTACAAACAAACTCTTCATCTTCATCTTCATCTTCAGGTAATCAATTAATTCTCAAAACTTTACCCAATTTTTCAATTCATGTCACATTCGTTATTTCATTCAATTCATTTGCTTATCTATCTATTTAACTTAATTTTAATGTTTAAAGGATTAATTTTTCCATTTGTTAGTAAAGAATTTTAGGCTAAGTTAGTTATAAATCCCAAATGTTAGAGATTTATTCAGTGTTTTTAATTGCAGATAGCAAAATTTAGTGAATTCTTCAAAGTGTAATTAAAAGCAATAGCTATTTGTTCGAATTCCGCTATGTGTTATGAACTTGTGATGTCTTACATCAGTTTCGGTTATTCCGGAGTTTTAACTATTTTTTATGTGTGTAGAATTAAGCTAAGTGTGTGTTTTTGGTTCTGCAGTGAAAAAAAAAATTGATTTTGAATGAATTGATTTTGTTTAAAAGTGTGTTGAATGTGAACGTATCCTAGATTCAAGTTAGAATTAATTCAACTAAATTAATTTTACACCAAGTAAAGTTTACATGTTTGAAATCGTTAACCTTTGATTGATATCAGTTTAGCTGCAGGAAACTGAGTTGAAAAATTGTCAAAGTCTATCTGCATCAATACATCTCTATCTTTATATAGTATATAGACCTCTGTGTTGAATTGTACCAAAGTCTACAATACTACTACTTGCCCATCAATTTTGATACAATAATGGCTCTTCCTGGTTCCCTGCAATTGTCTCATGGGCTGGGACTTTGCAGGAACCTCAACAGCAATAAAGATCGGGTACTAGAAATATCCTCTTCAGTTCTATGTTCGTTGTTCACGGTTCAGTTTTGAATACTTCTCACCTTTTTTTACCACTTTATGGTTTGCAGAGGGTAAAGGGGAGATGCAAGATGCAGTTATTCAATGCATGCCCTTCCTATCCAGTTTCGGTATGTTCTTAAAACATTGAGATATGTTCATGTTGCTTACTGTTAATTCAACGTGTAATTGGTGTGCCAGCGTTGTTGTAAACGGTTGCCTGGCATGCAACTGTGTCCATTTTCTTTGAAATTTGAATCACAGACTTCGTGGTACTTTTTTATAGGCAAATTTTAGTAAGTTAGTAGCTATATGTTAGTTTTCAGTGATCATACCCTGGACTTCTTGGTACTGTTTGATTTTGATTATATGCAAAAAAAATAAAAAATATCTTTTGTCATTTGCTTGTTTTTACCGATGTGATTTGATCTATAACACACCCATCAGCAAAGGGTGTTATGTGCAGCTGATGGAACAATTGGGTCTTGGGCCTACATGGCTACACCCAACAATTGAGCTAAACAGGAACCCAAGATTCATTAGCTCATCACTACCATAAAATCTCATGATATTTTCTCTTTTTACTTCGATGAATGTCCCATTCAGCACTCTTCCAGTATCTGTATTATTGTCATGCAATAATGTTGTTGTGCTACTTGTAAACCTTATTAATCATGGTTGAATGTCGATAATTTACATATTATTATTGATTCAATGAAAAAGTATGCCTTTTCAAGATTACAGAAATTGCACAACTATTTTCTTTTCACTAGAAAGTAACTGTTAGACAATCTTCCATTGCAGTTCATGAAACAGGAATACAGGAGTCTTCAACACCTCCATCATATAAACAGGTCAACACATAGATTGTCTCGCAAATCACACTCTTTTAAATGTCATTGTTTTTTAGTGCCAGGCGAACGAATTGCACTTCCTTCTGTTAAGGTGGCTACTACCGTACTGACAAGGTGAATTTTGTGATTTTGCAGCCATCAAGCGCATAAGTTTAAGTGCTCTATCTTTTAATTGGTATGCACTAACATACTTTTCTGCAGGTGCTGTAATGTTTTACAAAATAGTCCAGTCATTGTAAAGTTGATTCCCGCTGTTGGCATTATCATTTTTGCAGTATGGGGTGTTGGCCCATTAATGTTTCAGACAAGGAAACTGTTTTTTCAGGTTATTTAGCAATCGTTTTATAATTCAGCTTTGTACTAATGATTCAATTCTTTTGATACGTAAGTCTAACAGTATACACTGTATTCTGCAGAAGAGTGATAATAGTTGGAAAAAAAGTACCACTCATTACATAGTAACTTCATACCTTCGACCACTACTGTTATGGACTGGAGCCGTACTTATTTGCAGGTTTCACTATTACAAAATATTAACTTTATCTGATGATGAATGCGTTATATCTTATTTTGATTAACTTATTCTCCACTTACTAAATAGTTTTTGATAATTGCAGAGCATTTGAGCCAGTAATTCTACCGTCAGAAACTAGCCAGGCTGTTAAGGAACGACTTTTGAATTTTGTTAAATCGTTGTCGACTGTAGTGGCTTTTGCCTATTGTTTATCAAGGTATGCCTATTTCCTTACCTTCAGAATATCTGTTCAAATTGATGAATTGTCTGGTCACTCAGTCCTGCGCCTAGTTAATTAAGTTTTTTCGGGATTTTCATCCCCCTTTCATGAGAAGCCTTATCCGATTGTTTGTGACACCGATTTTTTTGTCTAACTGCTTTGTTTTTGTTTTGCTCTATTGAACAATACGACTGAATGTTTCCAAGATACATCATTATTGTAGCATGCTTTAGAACTTTCCCCAAATCTTTGGATCCAATTTGCATTGCCTATTATGTTTTGCTTCCGTAAACTAATTGTTGTGCGCTATTCTTATGCAGTGTAATTCAACAAGCACAGAAAATTGTAACAGAGAATGTAGATGCAAGCGAGACAAGAAATGTTGGTACCTTTTCTATATGTAAAGGCAACTGGTGTTAGTATGTATCCTATGTGTGTGTGGAGGCATATCAACGGAGAAGAGTAGTTAAAATGAGAGATGAGAGGAGTACATTATAGCCATTAGATCAAATTAATGGTTAGAATTAAATTCAGTTTTAAAGTGTGTTGCCTGGACCCTACTAATCTCTAATCTCTCTCGACACGCCTACGCCTCTTCAGTTTCTGCTTCTTCTCTTCCTGCAAATCACTGCCCAAAATTCACCATCGTCAGTAAGCAAAGGGAATCCATTAAGATTTCTTCTAATCTCCTAGTCCTTTCTCCATTTGACTTAATCATGATTGTGACCGAGAATTATTATTACTTCAAAAAGTTGAGTCTCGATCATTTCTCCTAAATTATGTCGAAAAATGGATTCTTTATATTCCGTTTTTTTCATTGTGTTTATTAATCGTACATATAATCCGATCCTACCTCCCTTTGTTGCAACTAATGAACACTAGTCCCCCTAATGAAAAGGTCTTGGGGGAATAAACATGGCTGATATGGTTCACAACCGCATATCCAAAAAAAAGTAGCAATCAACTCATGATTTTGTTGGGTTGGATCTGCGACGCTTTTCACAAATATTGAAGGGAAGAGAATACGAGGAAAAAAAATCGTAGGTGGCGAGGGAGAAATCAGAAGGGGGCAACACACTTAAAAACTGAATTTAACCCTAACCATTAATTTGATCTAATGGCTATTATGTACTCCTCACATCTCTTATTTTAACTACTCTCACTAGATCAATCCCATATATTAATTGATATTGTTTAGCTGGTAACAAAAGTTGTGCAATATAGTTTGTTACCCATCTATCTACTTTGCCTGGTATTGATTTTTAAGTAAAAATAATCATATTCGGTGATAAAAAAGTAGAAGTAAATCTCAACTAGTTTCACCATATTCAATGACGTCATTCCCGAAATTACATGCATATAATGTATATTTTATTTTCTATGGAACAAGTTCTCATGGAGGGTAGTTTAGAAAATACAATTACTTTTTTTTTTATTACATTAAGAAATATAATTGTAGTTAACTAAAAGTCTTAATTAGGGTGACTTTAGATATTTTTGCTTATAATTGAGACCGGATGAAGTAATGGTGTATTTGTTTAGGTTTCTAGAATTACCATTTATTTCTATTTAGTAGTATCACAGATAGTGACTATTAGCAATTCACTAGAGTAATTTTAATTTACCGAAAGAAAAGCATATAGAACTGGAAGCACTTGAATATAATACATTACAGCTCCCAGGTATAGGAGCTAAAATAATTCATTTTGACTGCATATGTGTTTAGATGAGATATTTTATAGAAGACTAGTAGCTTTGTAACTACTATGTACTGAAGATAACAATTGTAGAAACCTGGATTTCAGTTAATTGCTTGTTTATTAGTCGTGGACCTGTGGTTCAATTTCATACGTATAATAAATTATCTGTTTTTGTCAGATGGGATTCCAATTTGCAGGCAAAGCTGTTTATTCTGCAGTATGGATTGCTGCTTTTTCATTGTTTATGGAATTGCTGGGCTTTTCTACCCAGAAATGGGTTACAGCAGGAGGTTTTGGGACCGTTTTGTTGACTCTTGCTGGTCGTGAGGTTTGAGATTTATCTTTGCTTATTATCATCCCAATTCTTTTGTACTTTACTATTCTAGTGGTAGCTACCTATGATACTGTGGAACTTATTAACACTAAATATTATATGTTTAGATATTTACAAACTTCCTTTCAAGCGCAATGATTCATGCAACTCGGCCTTTTGTGGTAAATGAATGGATTCAAACGAAGATTGAAGGATATGAGGTGTCTGGAACTGTTGAGGTGAGTTAAATTGCACCTTTTAGCTATTGAATGTGGGAATTATATATTAAACATGTATCATGTTCTGTTTAAATAATAATTTTGCAGAAAGAAATTATACAATACGGTGTAGTGATTTTGAGATCTCTCAATAAGGCATGTATGTTTTTCCTGCTATGCAGCATGTTGGCTGGTGGTCACCAACAATCATACGAGGTGAAGATCGTGAAGCTGTACACATTCCAAACCACAAATTTACAGTGAATGTTGTGCGGAACCTCACTCAAAAAACACATTGGAGAATCAAAACTCACCTAGCCATTAGTCATTTGGATGTAAATAAGATTAATGTAAGAAATTATTGTCGTTTATATTGAAATTACTTTTCACCAATATTGTTTAATCATATTTTTCCCAATGACAAATGATTTAATGCTTCTGCAGAACATTGTTGCTGACATGCGGAAAGTATTAGCCAAAAATCCTCAAGTCGAGCAGCAGAGGTTGCACAGGAGAGTGTTTTTGGACAACATAAACCCTGAAAATCAAGCGCTTATGGTATGTATGAACTGGTTACAGTATCTTGCAATCAATGATTCCGTGCTAAATTACAGAGGTCTTAAATACGAATAATTCTTTATTCCTCTTTATAGAAGTTGTTAGCCACAAACATGGTTGCACCATAAAAAATATTAAGGAAAAATTCCTTCTGTTTGTTTAGATTGAGGTAGCTATCAGTACTGGGACAGAATTACGTGTATATTTTAATCTGCAGCCAACGTTCGACGAGTGGTTTCGTTGATTATGCTTTAAATAACATATCCTAGATAGAATCACGTGTAATGCTTTATATTTAGCATACGTGACAATAACATATCCTAAATAACATTTTAACGTGTAATGTTTTACTGCGTACAATACACTAAATGGTGGGATCGCTTTCCAGACCCTGCGTATGCGGGAGCTTTAGTGCACCGGGCTGCCCTGAGGTTACATTGTAAATGCCGTGGTCAAATACTTGGTACTTTTATTTATACTGTATTCACTGCAAAATAGGGTAGATTCGACATTTTTGCATCTAAAACTTAAAAAGATTAATAAGTACTTGAACCAAATAAATTGATAATTTGTACAATTTGGTGTCTAAAGCCTTATAAAAATAAAGAAGTAATAGTACACATTTGAACACTACAGTACATCATATTTGTACAGAGGAGCTTGCATAAACTTAAGCCTGCCTTAATCATGTGTGAATCAACTTGCATAAGCTTGAACAGTTGCACTTGCATCTGTACCTTTCTCTTTTTGTTCTCCCAAATCAGATTTGTGTACCAACATTTCCTGGTAGGAACATTCGTTGGTTATGATCAGATCAAACTATTACCCATATTATCATCAATGTGCTATCTTTTGATAGTCATGTATTTATCTATAAAATATAATATATTCTTTTCTGATTTTCACAGATTCTGATTTCGTGTTTTGTCAAGACCTCACATTTTGAAGAATATTTGTGTGTTAAGGTAAGAATACTTCTTATTTATGTAGAATATGCACTTTTTATGATACTTTCCTCACACAGTCATAACTCAGCTTGCAAATGTGAGTCAAAGAGCTGTTGGAAACTATTGACGGACAGTAAATAATAAGATAAAACAAGTACTTCTCCTGCAAAGCTCTTGATTAGGCTTGAGAATTCCTACAAAATAGATTTGATAATTTGAATAGAGCTCATGAGTAATCAGGCGACAGTCCCTTCCACGTGCCACTCGTTGAACCTTACAATCAACTTTCTAGTGTTGCAACTTGCATCTTGCTTACGCTATTATTTAGTCTAGTAGTAATCAGTAGAAGATGGATATACCATGAGCGATGACTGCTTCATATTTGTAGCTTGAATTTGGCTCCTTTAAATGAGTTATAACTGCTTCACATTTGTAGCTTGGATTTGTCTCCTTTGAATAAGTTATAGCCATTGATAGAAAAATCAACCCATAAAATTGCAGTCATTGATGGTTCAAGATCGGGTGATTCCAACCCTAATTTGCATTATTATATGTTCAATCTTGGGTGTTATTGTTTTGCATTTAAACTTTAGGACTTTAGGATTTAAGATGTAATTCATTTGATGGCTATATGTAGAACTTGATTTCCAATCCTATATCAGATGTTTGAAAGTTTAAATCGTCGTAAATAATTAAAACCATAAATAAGTAAACAACCTCAAAAAAAAAAAAAAAAAAAGAGAAATAAAGAAGTAAGCAATGATGAATTACTCTTTAAATTGTGATGAATTATGATGACATAGCTAAATTTTCCTAGTTTTAGTTTACCAGTTTATAGTGTTCTAGAAGTGTGTTCTTGTTTGTTTGTTGGCTTGACATGATACTACAAATATGATCTTAGTTCTGGCAGCAGTTTATATTTTCTCAAGGATTAAGCTGATTTTCCATCTATTGGATTTTAACAACAGGAAACTATACTATTGGATCTTCTTAGAGTTATCAGCCATCACCGGGCCCGGCTTGCAACACCATTCCGTACCCTGCAGAAAATATATGCTGATGTCGACTTGGACAACATACCATACGCAGATTCCACATTTAATGGTGCTGGACCAGTATCTAACCGTCCATTATTAGTGATTGATTCACCTTACAAGAACAATGCAGATGATAAAACAAAAATTCGATCGGCACGTGCAACTGTTGATCAAGATGACAAGACAACTGTGCGGACTAAACTCGATACCAAGACAGACGATAAGGTTGAACCAATCGGAGCACCAGATACTAAGGTTAAAGGAACTCAAGATGAATCTGAAGTGGATGCAAAAGTCATGGCATCTAACTCGGATGTGGGTGAAAACAAGCCACTGAAATCAAATTTAAACAAGGCAAACGTGGAGGTGCCGGAAATGTCTTCTACTTCTAACTCCAAAGTAACTGGTTTGGAAGTAGATAACTCAACCATGAAGGACATCCATGTCAAACAATCCAAGGGTCAAACAATTAAAAATACCAAGCCGAATGTCGACTCAGACAATCTAGTTTCCTCATCAACAAACAGCACTGACAAAACCAACGGAAATATGCCAACAAAACAGCAAGGAGAAAGGAAATCGGCTGCACCTAGGCCTGTTCTTGAAGAGAATATAGTACTAGGTGTTGCATTGGATGGATCAAAGAGGACACTTCCTATTGATGAGGGGAGTGACACTGTGCCAACTCAAGAGGGAAAGGAAATGGCTGCATCTCATGGTGGAAATGGATCTCCAAAGGCTTCAGATGGGAATGTAAAGTAAGGTTGTAGTTGCTACTAGAGGAATATTTTAGTTATCAGTGAGTTTAACTAGGTAGTTGTTTGAAGGCTTAATCTTCCAACTTTAAGTACACACTGCTGAAAATTTTAGCACATTCTCATCACTGAGAAGCTGTATATACTATCACTTCATGTAATTCATTTACCCCTCAAAGGTCTTTGAGGTTTATTGTCATATTAATTTCAGCAATGCATATATGGTTCTGTTATACTGCCAATTTACTATCATGGATTTTTCTTACTAACCAAGATCAGGAATGAGAAAAAATAATAAAATAAGTTTGGATGTTGTCTTATGTTTAAAAAAGAAACACTGACACTGACATGTCTTGATATATAATTATTTTTAGACCACTCGTCGTCATTTTCCATAATTTTTCGATTATATACAGACATAGACAAATATGGCATTTTTTTTTTATTATAGCGTGAGATTAAAAAAATGAGAAGATTTGCATAAGTACATTTAATATAAGAAGATGCAGATTTGAAGAACAATTATAAGTCACTTTGACAATTTTATACAAATTAAGAAATGTGATTAGTATTATATGATAAAGAGAAATTATGAGTCTCTTTACACAATTACCCTTCTATGAAAAACTTAAGCGATTTCGCACATTAAAAATGCAATTGATATTATATGCAAAAAAGAAATTATGAATGTATTTTGGTATGAGAAAGATGAAAGAAAAGGAAAAAAAAAATGAAGTAATAAATGGTAAAAAAGTAAAATAGAAAAAGAAAGACCGATGTTTTATTGATATTGTAAGACACTTGTAATTCAAGACAAAAAATAAAAAATAAAAAATAAAAAATAAATCTTCCAAGTGAGTTCTCCTATATAGGATATAAACCAAAATGTAACATCTGCTAAGGTACAAAAAATTCATAGAAATACTGTTTAAACTCTTCACCTATTTGGTTGATTTGCAAAGACTGATCAATAGACTCTTTTTCTTGTATTGTTTATTCTACACTATAACGTGATTCAAGCAAAAAAGCATAATAATATATGAATGATAAACAACAATATGACTTCTGTTATTGCATTATAAATAATACTGCTCCTGCTAAGAATGCCATCATCTCATACATACATCTCTCACACAAGACAACTACTATACTACTATACTATTTATCAAGCACTCTTACCAAGAACATCATAAACGTAAAAAATAATCTCGTGAATAGGATTAGTGATAATTATTTTATTAACCAGATGCAGATGTCAAATAATAAGACACTGAACTATATATTATAGAGCCTACTAATCTGTAAGCAATCTATTAAGCTTGGCACATGCAATCAGGAACAGGGTATGTGTATATGGATTGTTTAGGCTTTCTAAGCCTGAGTTGACCTTGTCTACTTTCATGACCTTCAACCACTGCATGCTCAAACTCTGACCACTCCATGGTTTTGTTCAAGAACAGTTGGCCCATCAATGCCATGTTTGGCCTTATAGTCTTCAAGTTCAAGTATGTCCTGTGTCCAACCTATCATCAACAAAGCAATGATTATCATTTATAAATTCAATTCAACTGTTTCAACTGTCTTGCAGTACCATCATAAATATGTTGTCTAGACAGTTCTAAACACAGATTTGTTATAGTGTTACTCCCTCCATCTCATATATTAAGTGTCATTGTCATTTATAGTTATACACACTTTTTAAGAAAATTATTCCGTGTACTAGTAATTTCTATGAAAAAATGTGTTTCATTTACTAAATAAGAGTATATCAGTAAAAAAAAATTAATGTTATATTGGTATTTTAAAATGACAAATAATGTGAGACGGAATAATTATAGGTTGTATGGCCAAATGCATCTCATATGAAAAACTCATTGAGACAGGGAGTAATTAATTGTTATATGACAAACTCATTAATGTCCCATGTTCACAAGAATTCTGTTTGTATGGCCAAATGCATCTCATAATGAATATGAACATGGCCTCAACATGGTTAAGTCAAGGTCCATTATCAGTATTCCAGACTAGTTACTAATATTGGCAATGCATATGCATTGGAGTCATGTATATGGTAAATCTAGAGGCGAACTCACCAATGCATTGTGCATATTTCCTGGGGAAGCAGAAATGAAGATGTCACTGTGTATACTAATATAGTAGTCAAGTGCGGCTAATAGAGAAGCTTTTCCCTTTATCAGAGCACGCTCAAAAGGCAAAGTAAGGCTCTTTTTGTCTTCCATCAGAGGAAACAATTGCTTCAAAGTAGAAATCCTGGCTGCTCCACCATAAACCTGGAAAAGGGAAGATATTTTAGAAAAGGCACTAATAATTAAAATGAATGAGACTCTACTGCTTCAAACTAAAAAATAATATGTTTAAACCTTATGAGAGGCAAGATATAAACGAGTGCTGTTGTCAAATCCCAAAGCAGCTAGCAACAATCCGACTTCCTCGGGAGTCATTGGGCAACGTCCCTGACTTCTCAACTCTTCATCAGTGAATTGGGAATTAAGAACCCTTCCCTGCCAAATCACTTGTCTATACTTTGCAAGAGCCAACTTTTCAGCCTTTCCCCCACCAAAATCACAGGCTGAATGGGCTGCCATATCCTGCCATAAAATATTATTACACAAACTTTCTCAGTTTACAGGCAAATGCATGTAAAAATAGGGCAGGGAGTGTGTTGTTAGCACTACTGTAACGTCAGGATGTAAAAATAGGGCAGGGAGTGTGTTGTTAGCACTACTGTAACGTCAGGATAGTGATACCAACGAAATAGAAAAATCAAGAAACAAACAGAGGCAAAGTTTACAACATTGTATGTACAAATGATGATGATGATGATAAATGAGAAAAAGATAAATACCTTATCAAATCGGAGATGCAGAACAACAAATTTCCCTGCATTTTTATTATCATCTACATTTGTGACCTCTTGAAGGTAGTTGGAGTTCATTTCTTCAGACGAGCGTTGAGGATTGCGAAGGCGGCTGATGAGGGAATCTCCAAGTGCTCTGATATGGGGAACAAAGTCTAAAGCTTGAAAGTTGACTTTACAACGCAGATGTTGGATATCCATAGGCAAGTTATCAAAACTCAGGCGGTGAGAAAATGGAGAGATTGCAGCAACACCATAACTGCATCAAACAAAAACACCATGATATTAGAATTTCAAAATTCAAAGAGAATATACAGAGCTTGCAGCATCCCCGTAATATACACCTTAAACTCGGCCATATCTTCATTTAAAATCAATACAAAGATTATTTAAAGAACAAAGAAGTAATAATCTTCAAAACAATGTTCAGCGCAGGTTCTGTAATTGATAACGTTATATAAATGCTAAAGCAGTTGCAATTGCAATTATGAATAAAAATGTCTACAATCTTAGTCATTGAATCGACTAATGTTAAAGTTATTGGTCCGGAACATTCAAGTCATGAATGCACTAGCATTTAAAAGTACAGATTCAGGTAACTACTAACCTTTGTAGGACAGGCAAAACATTTTCCAGATACCAGTTGGCTGTTGCATGTACAGGTGCAGCCTTGATTCTGGTATCTCGAATAGCCAATGCATAGTACTCCCTAGTGCTCCACGAGTACACTTCAGGAAGCTCTTTAACTATAGAAACGTCATCCTTCAATACATCAATGAAATGATCCACATCAAATATATCCTCGAATGAGCTGCAGAGAAACATAACCAACCTCAATCAGTACATTACATCGTGCACAATCCACGGAACAAAATAATACAATAAATTGTAGTTCTAGTTTCTGACATTACCTTGAATCCTTCCACACAGGATTTAATTCAAGGTATGGGATCACAAGAGTTGCATTCAGTATCTTCGCAACAGCAACTGCATCACATATCTAAAAAAATAATTAAACACCGAGTAAAAATTATAAATCTTTCGCATACACGAAAGAAAAAGTTTGATCTAATTGACTGGCTTTAAAATACGTACCCCCATCCTTTGCTGGTTCAAACCTCCATCAAGAAATACCTGGATGTATCCTTCAGACTTCTCTGGTAATGCTGCTTCAATTCAAGTTCCAGCATAAAATGATTAGATAAAGAAATATACATAACCAAACATCATGTGTTCTCAAAGATAAAATAAAGTAACTTTCACTCACTTGGCCTATTTTCCGATTCATCGCAAGATTTCCATCCTTGATTTTCTAGCGGTGTCCATATTTCGGAAAGCTGTGATATTGGCTTCACGGGGAGAAAACAATAACAAATTATAAAATATATAAAATGAACAACCAAAACTAACAAAAACCAAAATAAAAGTTGTTTAAAGAAAGCATTCGCTGCTAAAATTAACTTACTGTTTCACGCTGCACAGCACTCCTCAGAAGGCGTGAGTGTCTAGGTTTTATAGGATTCATTTCCTACATAAAGCAAGTTCCAAGTTATAAGGTGTGGAAAGCCAATAAACTAAAATCATAACGAGATGTGAAGGCACGAGAGAAAGAAGAAAAAAAACTAGGAATGAAACAACATGAACATGATGATGTTATGCATTCTAATAGATATTGAGCCTGTTTGGATTGGTCTATTTGAGCTTATCTACTAAGATAAGTACTTGTGAGACTGTTTGGAAGAGCTTATAGAAATAGCTTATGACATGTGCATAAGTTGTTTTCAGCTTATTTCCAATCACATCAATTTCAAAATAGCTTATGAGAACAGGTTATAGCTTATACAAGAACAATTTGACTTTAATTTCTCATTTGCTACAGAAATAGCTTACATATAAGCACCATAAGATAAGTGCTTAATTAAGTTGTTTATCTAAGCAGGAATTATGTGACTTTTACAAGGCAAGAACTATGATCATCAGAATAAAAGGCGCGACCCTATCATCAACTTTTTTTTTGCTGAAGAAGTCAAACTAGCCAACCGAAATTGGCACCAGGGAGAATCGAAGACCCCTATTGACAACTTAGTTAAGAAAAAAACTTTCCTGTAGCAAGTTGCAATGTTGATTCCAACACAAGGACCATAAATAAACCAAGCATCATATGGTTTTTTTTTATGATTTTTTTTTCACTAGCATTAGTAAGCCTTCCATTAAAGTTTAAACACAATTTTGTAATACTTACTTAATTAATTCCTAATTCTGCCTCTTCAATTTTATTTTATTTTCCTAATTCCCTTATTTTGTTAATTGAGATTTCCTCAAATTAATTGCAAGTAACAACAAAGAACCTCACCCACCACACCAAAATGAGTAATAGGATGTCCTAAAGCATGTGATCTATAATTAATAGGCTGTTAAATTAGTTACACAAATTTAGCTAACTCAGTCAACCCAATTAATTCCATTATAGTAGTACCTTTCTATCACTACTTTCATTTTCTAAGCTGTTAAATTCAATTTCTTCACAATCCATCCAAAAATTAATCTTAACTCTATACTGCATCAAACAAATAATCTAAACGGTTCATATTATTTTGCCTAATTTCTTCTAAAACAATAATAAATAAATAAACTAAACCCTAAAACACACAAAAATATTGATCAAACAAACCCCAATTTCTAAAATTTTCTAAAATAAAATTTGCCATGAAACTCAAAAGATTTCTGATAATAAAATAAAACCAACTAACAAAAAAAAAATACAAATCAGAAAAAACACTTAACAAAGTAAATTACATAAAGTTGAGCTTTCAATATCAAAAAATTAATTAAACAAACACACACATAAAATAATCCAAGGAAAAAAAAAACATTACTGAAAATGAAATAAAAGACATAACGGTAAAGTTACTGTTCCACCAAAATTAGAAAGAAAAAAAATGAAGATTTATTAAACTCACCGAGTACAAAGAAGATGAAGAGACATGATGAATGAAAAGGAACAAAGAAAGAGAAACAACAACAAGTGTTGCTCCTCTGTTAAGGAAGCTAAGCTCCATGGTTAAGGTAAAAGGAGCTCAACCTCGGATCTAGGTAGAAAATGACGGTTTTGACCTTTCAGAAGAATTTGAGGAATGTGAACGAAGTAATGTTGAAGATGAAGAAGAAAAGAAGAAGAGAAGAGAAGAGAGAAAATCCAAATGAAGATTATAATGATCTTGTATTTATATATATATAGTGTGTTCTTTGGAGTTATGTGAGTGAAATGTTTTTGTGAAAGTAAGTTTTGTGAATATGGACACCTGGCTTAAGTCACCCAATTTAATAATTATAGGGAGGTTGGAGTCTTTATCATGGTGGGCCCCACTATCATAATAACCAGCATAAACTTAGGATTTTCTTTCCTGTGTATAAAAGTCTTGTCGACTCGATGATTGAGCTCATTAGGGTTAGAGCATCTTTAAAGACCAGAGTATGCGTGTGGATTCTCTGCAATTAAGAAAATTTTAAAGTATATAGAGTTGTTCGATCTTGATTGTAAGTCGAGAAAAATGTAAGTTTGTTTTTAAAACATAAAGTTAGATTGTCAAATTAAGATTAGACGACTAAATGATTGCGTCATTTCTTTTATTGTAAAGAATCTCGATCCCTTTAAGTATTGATATGGGTATTTATAAGTTGTTCATCAACGAAAATCTAACAATAAGTACAAAAATTGAACCATAATTTTGTATGAATCCACTTTTTTTATACTAAATTATTGTATGAAATTTTCACTGTTATTATCAATAATTAATCTTCATTCACAAACTTATAACACGCAAGATATGTTCTCTTCTTTTAATCAATTTTTTTTCATAAGCAATAACCAAATATTAAACTTCTAATCATTTACTTTAAAGGAATTAAAGTTAGACTAATATATTGTAGACGAGTTTTATCAACTTTATCGACATATGATAGCTAAAGTTTTATTATTAAATTAATTAATAATGTTAATAACAAAGGTGAGAGAAATAGGAATGACGAAAGAGAGTCACAGGTGTTGAAAGATGATGCATTGTATTTTGGGGTAGTGGTAGATTAGACCGTTGTGTGTGGATGTGGAAATGTTTTTATATTAATTTCACTCACTCACGAGTTTACAACAACACAATGCAATAGGTAACCCCTTTTTCTTTTGTTTGTTGTTTTGTGTGACCACCGACACATCCAAGGTGGTAAAATTGTACACTATCTTTCCACCTTCAACAACCAAGCATGAGAATCTACCCTTTCACTCTGAACGATCACTGTTTTTGTAGTAATGTAGATGGAGCCATTGGTTGTTAGAGGTTGGATTTTAATGAGGCAATAGCTTTCCATTTTTTTAACCTAATGTTATTAGGATAATTCAGTCCATAATAGACACTTTTGGATATTTCTATAATTTACCAATATGTTGGTTGATTGAATGGTATAGAGAGCCCTAACATTTTTAAGTAAATAGATATTCGATTCTTGACTTTTGTACATGAGAGTTCATTTATATTATAAATACTTCATACTTTAACATGGTTGTAAAAATACATATCTTCTATAAACTACTTTTTGTCCCACGAATTATATTTGGAAATGGATAAAGATCAAAATATGAGTAATAACAAGATAAATGTTAACAAATATTTCAAAGGCACTTGTTTATAACTTCAAGAAAAAAAATCAATCTTGTATATTCAACACATTAAAACTTTAAATATAATTCCTTTTTACATAAGATTTCTAGATATTTTTTCATTTAAATTCTTAACAAATATCTTTAATACACTTGTTAGCGTAACCCACATAAAATAATATCATTCATTTCCACCGTTTTTATAAAACTTAATTTAACCTAATCGATAAAGGATGAAAGAGAGTCTCTAATGACAATCTACACGACTTTTAAAAAAGTTTCTTTAGCGAAACATCCTGTAAATTTTTGTTTACCAATGTACCAGCACTAGAGAAATTGTGGAAGTTTGTACACTTTTGAATAGATTATTGATTTGAAGAAAAGTTCAATGTCTTAGTCTTTTTGTACACATGACATGAAGGTAATCGAAATTTATTTTATTTTGAGAGTACATTTTAACACATCTCAATGAGATCAATCAAATATATCAACGTTCTCCCTCCCCGTGCATAAATAATATATTCATCATTATTATAGACACAAACGTTAAAAGTACAAGAAAAACTTTCAATGGAGACATTCACAAATATTGTTTAGTACCCTTATATGAAATGAAAAAAATTTAAGAAAAATTATTTAGTCGTGTCAATTAGCATTATTCAATTTTATTCTCTTTTATTTATTTTTTTGGTTTTGTGTATGTGTCCAAATATATTTATTTAGGCTTGTGTTTAAACAAGTATAAATAGATCAATTAGGGAAGATCCAATAGTATTTATTAATTACTAGTAGTACAAGTTTGAAGGAAAAATGTTTATTTTAGAACTATTTAAATGAATCACTTGGTTTGAAACAACTATGAATAATAAAAAAGAAGCATGTGTATAGAGTTTAAAAAAAGTGTATGCATACATCTATACATATTTTTTTAAAGTTCTAAAGAGTCTAAATAGAGGAGTCATATAGACTAAGTGTAAAGAGCCACACACCAAAGTCAATGGTGATAGATGTGAAGGTGTGTATTGGAAAAATCTCTATCTCCTATAAAATAGAGTTATATATGAAGATCATATCTGAAATGAGTTCATAAGGAATGACACCATCTTATGCAAAAATCAATTACGTAGTCAATAATATCTTAAAATAAATAGTTACACCTACCAAACTAATATATAGTTAGAAATATAAATGTGTCACAATTCATAAAATGTATATTTTAAATTAATAATGTTGAACATCTTTTTATACTATTCTCAAGTTTTAAGAATTCCGTACCATACACTGAATTGTTTAATAATTATTTATTCTTTCACATGCCCCATACAAGAGTCCAAGTTCAATTTCAACGATCTGAATCAGATCCTGGACTATTATTTTCAGTATTTAGTGCATTAAAATCAGAAGCAGGTCAAGATCTTTTCCCAAATACAAAGAATAATAGTAACATATTTAATTTATATCTCTCCGTTTCTTTATAATTGTCACTTTTGCATAAACTTTTTGTTTCTAATTAACTGTCGTTTTCAAAGTCCAATGTATCATTAAATGTGGTTTTACCTATATTACCCTTAGATATTTATTACAGAGAGAGAAATATATAAAATGAGGTATTAAATGATTAAGGTTATTATAGAAAAAAGATAAATTGTTGTATCAAAAGTAGTAAAAATATTTGTCGTCTTGATTTGTATAAAATGTCAAAATATAACAATTAAAAAGGAACAGAGGGAGTATTTAATATGAACAGACACGATATAGTATCATGCTAGATTGCTAGTGAAGTTCCGGGAAGGTCCACATTTGTCAACTACATTCATTGATAATGTTTTTATAAATACGATCTGTTACATTTTTTTTGACAGTGTATATGAGCTATTAGTAAGTTGGCACATTAATGGAATGGTTGCATATTTTATGGCTTGAGTAAGATGCAAAATAAATCTGCATGTGGTGACCAATTGACAGATGTTGTGAGTGAGTGTGAAAACTGTAGCTGTAAGCAATGAATTAATGAGATCTTTCTTTTTTTTTATTCAACAATGAATTAATGATTTGTCGTTTCTGTTTTGTGTTTGTTGATCATAGTAATAATAAAGGGGTAACATGATTTGTTTACCTTTTACTCTTTTTTGAGACATTTGCGCTGCCTTTTTCTTTATTTAGAAAGCAAAGCAATGGAAGATGCTCATGTAAATTTGTAATAGTGTTCATACCGTTGATTTTTTACATAAAATATCAGACAATTATGATTGTTTTGAGCAAAGTTTTTTTGAGTAAAAGCAAGTTTTTTTTACTGAGAAGCATTTAGGTTAAAAGTCTAGGGTAAAGAGTGTGGCATTAATTAGGAATAAAGTAAGATATTTTTAATGGTCTAACGATTGTAAGTTGAATGAGAGTGTAAAATCTTTATGCTAAATATAAAAAAATTCTCATTTTATAGGAATCGTGAACATTACTTACGAGTTTTAGAAATATTACATTAAAAGAAAATTATAGGGAATTCTCTCATTTTATAGGAATCGTGAACAATACTTACAAATTTTAGAAATATTACATTAAAAGGAAAATTAAAGGGAATCCTCTCATTTTATAGGAATCGTGAACAATACTTACAAATCTTAGAAATATTAAATTAAAAGGAAAATAATAGGGAATAAAGATAATTGTACATGACTAAAAACTATGCAGTTTTGAATTTACTATCTTTTACACAACAGTGATGATGACTGAAATGGATTTTATTTTATTTTATTTTATTCCATGCATATTGCACGAGTAATACTACTACTACATCCTAGTTGAAGTACTCAAGTTATGGAAAATGTGAGATACGCATTATTGATGTAAAAATGGAATGTTGTGTGTTCTCTTTTTGTTTGCAGGATCTTCATGGCTAGATATACATACATTGCCCCTTGTCCACAATATGGGTCCTCTTTGTAGGGACGATAGAGTTCCAATCAAAGACTATTATGTAACCAAAATTTATTGAAGATTAGAGGTTGATGGGTCAATTTGTTGCAAGCTGGTGGTGCCCACGTTAGATACTATTTTTATCATACATAAGGAATGCATGGGGTCCTAGTTTTATCATATTAATTCATTCAACAAATTATTTTTTAAACACTAGATATTATTGTTATAGTTCCTTCAAAAAAAAAAATATTATTGTTATAGTGTACATTTTTATACCGACATCTAATATATTATATGTTTTTAAATAATATTTTTTTTGACAAGAAATAATATATTATATCATGATATATTTATTTTTTAAACATCTTTCCAAATATCTATAAGATGAAGTAATTTGAACATTGTGAAAACTTTTGTTACATCAATTTTTTAAATGATAAAATTTTACATTATTTAGCCATTGCGAGTTTTTTATAAAGTGTATTGCACCTCACGTTTTTCTTTTATAAGTTTAACTCCGTTAGTAAGAATATTGTATAATATACGCAAGCGAGCGGATAAGACCATAAATATCCAAAGAATTTGTTGGATCAAATTTAAACAAAACTTATTCGTTGGGAAAGCGCTTTCGGATAATGATTAAATTAATTAATTAATTTAATATATTTTCAAGTGATAAAAAATATATATCTTTTTGTCCCAAGCTCGGCTCTACCGAACGGCAGCAGCGTCGCGCATGTGATTATATATATATATATATATATATATATATATATATATATATATATAGTTTGTTGGATCAGATTTAAATGAAACTTATTCATTAAGAAAATGCTTTCAAATAATTATTAAGTTATCCCTAGCCCAAGCACGGCCCAAATGACGACGTCACATGTGTGATATATATTTTCTTGAGCGCTCTCTCTGTTCACAAAAGTGAGTATGCTAATGGCACATCCTTGGGAGTGGCTCCCCTCTTATATAAACACTACTAATGTGTATTCTATATCATATCTAGAACTTCTTTTTTTTCAATTCACATAACAATAGTTCTATTCAATGTGGGACTTTGTTTTTACTCTTTCAACTTTCAATCATTTGCTCTAGTGTTCCAACAGATTTTGCTTCACTTTAATTTATTTATCGATTTTTCTTTGGTTTTTACAATTATTGGGTGCTAGAGTTTTGATGACAACTCTTGTCCAATTGATTTCATGATTCAATTGCGTTTTAGATATGATCATAGTGATACTTTGAACTTTTCAACATGTACAAATTTGCACATGATAGAAAAATTATATTATCAATACTCAATTAAAATTCCAAAACAGAAACAAACTATAAATTATCGATAATTAGTTATCAAACTATCATGACAAAAATAAAAAACAAATAGTGGCAAACATCGATACATTTTTCATGTACATAGGTTAAAGAACAATACACATAGGTTAACGAACAATACACATTTAATTAATTTGTGGAACATCAATACAATTTTCATGTACATGGTTTGAAGAACAATACACATTTAATGCAATATTCATGGACATATGTTAAAGAACAACACACATTTATTTAATTAGTCATGTTAACTTGTGCTCTTAGGGCATATGGTAAGCATTAAATTCTTGCCACTAATGGTAAGTATTAATTGAAAAAAAATTAATATTAAATTTATTGAGTAATAAATTAACACAATTTCTGATACATAATTTCTATTAGTGCAATTCTTAACATGTGTCTTAAAGACACAAATTAACATTTCTCTTATTTAATTAGTGGTCTAGTAATGCATGAATTGTTAGAACGGAAGGATTCGAATCTAAAACCTATAGAAGAACACACTCCTATGTTCTCAACCTTACACCACTCGGCCACCCCTTAGGGTTAACCTCTTTAAATGTTACTGCACACTATATTTAAATGATTTAGTCAATTAAATGAAAAGTAAACAGTCATTAAAAAAACTAATAAGGTTAACAACACACACTACCTAACACATATTTCTCAAGATATACAATCTTATTTGTTAAAATTTAATGAGTGTCAACAATTTATGTGGAAACTACATATTTTAGTAAGACATTCATGTTAGAATTTCAATAAGTAGGACTAATTAGGTACCCAAAAAAAAAACATGTTGAACTTGCATTGTTTAGTTTGTAATTTGTCCCTCAATAAAAATGTATGTGATTGTAAGAAGGAGAAATCTTGAATTGGAGTGTCTTGAACAAGAAATTAAAATTAAGTAAGAAAGTGATAATAGATAAGGCTCACATTATGACACATTTCTTAGCCTATTTAATTAATTAGATATCATATAAAATTAAAACTTATAGCTACTTGCACCTTTCGATGAGGTATGAGCTAGACATGTTTTGCATGGGAGACATGTGAAATAGAAGCACCATTACTCCTACCTTCTTACACTTCCATGATTGTTTTAATGGTATTCATGTTCAAATAGATACCCTTCAACAACAAGACTTTCCTTATAAAAAAAAAACAACTAGACTTGAAACCTTGTTATCCAACACATGAATAAATAATCAACAAAACTTGAAAAGTTTTACCTTAGATGAAAAACTAAGGTGAAGGGATATAGTTAAAATGAGGGGGCAGTGCGTGATATATGTTTCAAGAATAATGTTATTTGAACATTTAAAAATCAACGACTATTTGACAATCGTATAATCATTTTTAATTATTGATATGATTATGAACAACTAATAAAAAATGAAATAGTATGTATAATGTATATACATTCGGTCTTGAAGATCTATTTTTATTTTTATTTTTAGATTTGAACATCTAAAAAGTTATAAACATAACATTCTCATATCTTATAAGAGAAATAAAATATATTCAAGAAGCCTTATAGTAACAAAAAGCAAAAGGATTTTTCTAGCAGAAAGTATATGTATGAAATATAAGTAATAATCTGGCATCCACCTACTCCTAAAAGGGAAAATTCACTCAAACCGATCAACATTCAACAACTTTTTTTATTAATTTTTTATTTTCATTACTTCAAGTCTTCAACCATTGATTTGTTTGAAGTTATTACTCAATATTTATATAATTTTATATAATTAAAAACTAATTGATTATTTATCTTTTAAAATCTAAGTAGATGATTTCTTTTAAGAAGCCAAACAATCTAAGTAAATGTTGATTATATATAATTTAATATAGCTATAAAGTTATAATTTATTTAAATTTCAAGATTGTACTCTTCATGTAATTAAATCTTGTGATCAATAGTTGGATTATTTAGATTTACTTTTGATTTTTTTTACTAATTATATTTACATTTGATAAAAATTCTAAATAAAGTTTTCATGTGAACCGAGTATTCTCTATGCACAACTATAAAGAGTAATCCCTAAGTTGGATATGACTGCAATGGGTGACAAAGCTCCCTCAATATGTTTAAAATTGCTGCACTCAGAATTGAATTTGAACTCAAGACAAGACTTTTACTTAAGCTAAAAGAGATCTATTATCATCTTATCAAAGCTCTCTCGAGTAAATAAAACAAGTAGATATGACCGACTTACTCATAAAGTATATATGGATATTCTACAATACATTATCTTTTTTTAAAAGAACTATTATAAATTATCTTAAAAATTCAATTTTGAAATCTACATATTATCGTTTTTCTGAATTTAGCTTCATTGATTAAATATACACCAAGATCCTTGTAAGGTGATAGAAACTAGTAACAATATAACACTTTATTGAGTAACAACTATTTATCGTTGAACAAATCTCTAGAGGAAGGTTTTCAATCCGAGATAAAATATACAACTAATAACTTGAACAAGAATGAAATGTTGCATAGAACAGACATACAAATATTCTATGATGACTATGTCTTGTCTTTCCTTATTTATTCATAGTTCAAAATATACACAAACTGTAGTAACTACAGCTGCTATTAAATAATTAATAACAGTTGTTATAAGTACGTTTCCTTACTTCCTCATTTTGTAAAAACTGGGTCCACTCCATGTGCATTTTCATAGTATGAAGTATACTTGCCTTGAAGTGATCATAATCAGGACTAACGATGGAATCAACATCATCATAAGAGTTTGGTTCTTGGACAATTTTGTAATACGAAGTGGGGTTGTGAGATTCAAAAATCAAAGTTGGACGATATGCCAAATTGAGTGATACAAGGCGAGGCTTGGTACCAAAATCTGACAGTAGGTACAATATATTGGAAGAATGGAAGACAATGAATCAGAATCTACAATGAAATTAGTGTCGACATAAGGATCTGATTCTTTTACCATTTCTCCTTCAAAGATGAATCCTTAGTTTCTCATCTTCGACATCCTCTGCCCTACTTATCGCCCGTTAGCGGCAAAACTTATCGATGCTCTACTTTAAAACACCACAGAAAGGCAGTTAGAAATGATTTTCAACCTGAATGTGGATGACGTTAGTGCCACCAACGACGAGCACATCCACGCATCGCAGTCACAACTTGTGCCAATTTCTCCGTCTCCGATGCCCTTTGCAACAAAATATTTATTGGTGCAAAATACCCACCAGTAGGCATTGTTGACACCGTCAAACACTAAAATACGCATTTCTAGCATGATGTACCACAATTTCAAGGTTGATGATCTGATACCAATTGATAGAAACTGGTGCCAATATCATACATTCACTCAAATATTCTAGGATGACTGACTATGTCTTGTCTTTCCTTATTTATTCCTAGCAAACAAATAATACAAACTGCAAAGTAACTACTTATAATAACTGCAATTAAGTAATTAATAACTACCCAGAAACTGCCAGGATCAAATTATTTTCCTCTCATAATACTTCTTAATAAGAAGGTAGTAGTTTCCTTTTGAAATGGTATACAATTAACACAGTTCCATACTTTGCTGGAGCTGCGGTCTAACATGTAATTCATAAACGCGTGTCAGTATATGTGCAATGCACATATCAAAAAACTTAGTATACAAACTACTTAAAGGCTTCAATAAATTAATTGAATACTATAACAATCCATCTGTATTTAACAGTTATTTTGGCAGCTCAGGTATAATTTTACCACAAAAATGTGTGCTGAAAGAAGTACCAGCTTTTCATCAGCACTCTATTCGAACAGCACCACTCTCCGACTTAATAAACTTGGGCTTCCTAACTACTTGTTCTAAGCACTGTATAACATCACCAATCTGAAAATCACAACAGTTACTGATTACTAGTCCACACTCATTTCCTTTCTTCACAGAATCCACATCCTGCTTCTCCCTCTTAAGTGACGAACAAGGTCCTTCAAACACCATTTCACCACTCCTTAGAAGCCTCATGGTTGCTGACCTGTTCACAAAACCTTCAACAACTTTGCAACCAGCTATTTTCACATCAGGTCCCTTAGATTTGCTCCCTTTCACTTCAAAGATATTCAGCACTTCTGCTTGCCCAGCCACCTGAGTCTCGGGTGTACCTGGGGCCTTCTCTATTATCAAATTGGCTACGTCTTCCAATACGTGGTAAATCACACGGTGCATAATTACCTACAAACCAAACCAAACAGATATCAAATAGAAATAAAAAAATTCAATCACTAAATAGCTAACTGAGTAAATCACCAATTTAGTCTTTAAAATTGTATGGCGTCAATTCAGTACCTGAATTTTATTAATAAAAATAATGTGACTGGAAATTTTCAAATTTAGGAATATTTTGAAACTTTGCTAATTTCAGAGATTAAGTTGACGTCTTATAATCTTAGGGACAAAATCAGTGATTACTCATAGTTAAATACGGGAAAAGGCTTAAAATACCTTGATACTAGCACGAGTTGCTGCTTGTGTAAGAGAAATAGGTGGACTCTTGACATTGAATCCAACTATGCATGCACCACAAGCCTGTGCTAGGTCCACGTCGGATTGAGAAATAGGCCCCACGCCAACATGGACAACATTCACAGAAACCTAACAATGAAATTACAGAATGGTTATTTTATATAGCAACAAATAGCAAAATAAAACAACACTAAACTTAATCAGAATTTTTTATTTATATCTCAACATTTGGACACAGGCTTCTAATAACTTGATCAAAGATGCTTCAACAGAAAAAAAGGGAAAAAGGTTAAGCTCTTACGTCCATGCTGATTAATGTGATCTTAGTTAAATATCACAAACACTTATGTTTAAAACCTACTGTTTTATATGAGTTGAGATCCTCTCCATTTACAATTCTCTCCATTCCCTCCATTTAGAAAGATAAAGACACAAAAAATCTTGAAAAGTGTATACAATAATTAATGATGGTGGGACCCATTTATTGAAAGCATTCATTATCTCTTTTTTGTGTCTATCTCTCTCCAAATTGTATACTCCATTTACTTTGACAAATGGAGAGGATCCTTACTCGTTTTATATTTACTTGTAACTGATGTAATGATTTCCAATTAATACAATATCTGTTGGTGACGGCCTTCCACGTCCTTGTTCTTTGTGCGGGCGAGCATGTACGTGTATGCAAAAAGAAAAGTTTACCATATTATAGTTATAATAACCATCACATACCTGAGGACTATTCAAAGTTGTCAATGCATCTGTAACAGCTTGAACAGTTCCCTGAACATCTCCTTTTACAATTACTGCCATTTCAACCCTCTTTGGAACCTCCTCAGTATCATCTGAAGTAGTTGGGATATGCACTATCTTACCCCTAAGCCTGTCCTCTTCAAATTTCTTTTTCCTACCAGAACTAAGCATTCTAGCCCGCTCCTCAGAATGAACAACAATGACATCGTCACCGGCCATTGGCAGCCCTCGAAGCCCTTCAATCTCCACAGGCATTGCCGGAGTTGCTCGTTGAGTTAACCTCCCTGCTGCATCTTTAATAGCTCTTATTTTTCCCCACTGCGAGCCTACAACCACATGCTGTCCACAACCTAGAGTCCCTGCCTTCACTATAGTAGTCACCAATGGACCCCGTCCTTTGTCAAGTCTTGCTTCAACCACATATGCTTGAGCAGGACCATCAAATCGTGCTTTAAGATCCATCATATCAGCCTGAAGGAGTAAAGCTTCCTCTAGGTTATCCAGTCCAGTCTTTTTAAGCGCGGAAACTTCAACAACCTGAATATCCCCACCCATCTCCTCTAACAGCAAGCCCTCTGAAGCAAGCTGTAGTTTTACTTTTTCAGGATTTGCACCTGGTTTATCACATTTATTGACTGCAACTACAACTGGTACATTAGCTGATTTTGCATGGGACACAGCTTCAAGTGTTTGGGGCATTACACCGTCATCTGCAGCAACAACTAGCACTACTATATCTGTGACTGCTGCACCTCTTGCTCGCATGGCACTAAATGCAGCGTGACCAGGAGTGTCGAGAAATGTGATTGATGCTCCTGATGACATGCCCACCACAAAGGCACCTAGATGCTGAGTAATGCCACCAGCTTCCTTGGCTGCCACTGACGTTTGACGCAAAGCATCAAGAAGGGAAGTTTTTCCGTGATCAACATGACCCATCACTGTTACAACTGGAGGACGTGGTAAAACTTCTTTACCTTCAGTTGAATGTAACCTCTTAACATTGACGCCAACTTCCTGCAACAGAAATGAACAAATTAAGTGAAAGAAAACAAATATCCACAAACAGGAACCTAAAAAATCATCATGTAGTTCAAAACAAAAAGGAGGAGGGGGGGGTTGGAGAGTGGTGGAGACACTTGTGAGTCAATGATCTAGAAATAAGGCAAACAAAAAAAGGTGTAAGAATACCCAAGTATAATAATGCTACAATGATGGATTGAAACTAAATATTTCCCCAAACCTACCTACCAAGTCTCTAGGCCTAGTACTATCGATTACTTGTTTTCCTTTTACTTTCCTATGCATATTGTGCCTTACGACAAATAGGGAGATGCACAAAATCTACCAATGCCAACTATCAATTTAAGGAAAAGTATATCTCAAACTCCATTGATTTCCATCAAAACATTGCTAGCAGCCTTTATCTCAAGCAACTAAAAAATTATTAAAGATAACTTTGAATCCTATATCCTCCAAGCGAAGCAGAACAAGTGTATGAGCAAAATATTTTTTTTTCCCTAACAAGCTGTCGTTTACAAATGGGAAAAGGCTAACAAACAAGTATTGGAATCAAAAGACGATACTGGTTTCCTATATTCACTGATTTAACATCATCTATGACTAAGAAGGATATACCATTGCAGCAAGCTCAGAAATATCCATACTGAGAGGCTCAAACTCAGATTGAATTTTTTCACCAACAGTTGTGAGAATATCTTGCAAAGAAGATACTGATTTTCCAGAACGCTTTGCCAGTTCAACAAGGGTCATGCCTTCAAATATTTCTATCGTTTTATCGGGATTAGATTTGGTTGCAGTGACTTTACAAGGGATGTGTGGAGCGTCAACAGGAGGCTGGTTTCTACTGCCTTTTCTCACATACTTCTCCCTTTTTGGGGGCTTCAAACCATACGCTGCATCACTTCTTGACCAGACTTGTGAGCTAGCATGGAAGCACCTGCCAACATAAAACAAAACTAATTACATCTAGCATTTTGTTTTTACAATTGTCCAGCTTTTTACGTATAAGTACCAAATTTTCATCTGATGTCACTTCTTTCTTCCATGTGCAATCACACAAATTTTAGCAATGGCATTTTCGTCTACAGCCAAGAGATGCTTGAAAATTTCAGGACCATTTATTACAGTATTATTAGCATGTAAATAAACCCAACCCAATCTACCAATCAGGAATATTATCACCGATGTAGTATACCTATCAACTCACAAAGCAGTACATAAATTACGGGCTTAATAGCAGTTTTAGCCCCCTAACTTTCCCAAAGTTGCGATTCTGGCCCCTTAAGAAAAAAAAACTACAAAACCGCCCCCTAAGTTATGCACCTGTGGCAGTTTTGGCCCCCAATGCCGATTTTGACTCGGTCTACGCTGACGTGGCACCCTAAGTGAGGTGCCACGTGTTATTTTTTATTTATTTTTTGCCTTGGGGGGCCAAAACTGCTACAGTTGCAAAACTTAGGGGGCGGTTTTGTAGTTTTTTTTCTTAGGGGGCCAAAATCGCAACTTCGTGGAAGTTGAGGGGCAAAAACTGCTATTAAGCCTAAATTACGGCCTCTTAAAAGTGTTCCCATCCTTCTGTAATTTTATGCATATCTTTAAAAGTAAACTAACTTCTCCTAGCCCTACTCACCATGCATAGGCTAAATGATGATATCATCCTTAAACCACCTAAACGGTAACGCTATCAATTGTTCATTTTAAAACTTGAAATTCGAGTACTATCTCACCGTATTCCACATTCTTTAGTCCCACTACTAAAACCAGCCACACCTATACATGAGTGATTGATGAAATCTGCATCAGGTAATGTGAAGTACGTGTAAGTATAATAGCATACAATAAACAAGTGCTGGAAATGAAACATTATAAGCATAAATGACGTCAATTACCAGGCATGCATCTTGCTGATGCATAAACAGATTGTGAAGCAAATATAGATGCAAAACTTGACCCTACCACATGCCTACATGGTGTTGTAGCCAAAGCTCTGGTAAAGTTCATATATATTCTCTGCATTCAGATAATAAAAAGGGTATTACCAGAAACTTAATGAGCTATATACACTAATTATTACAGGAAAAATAAAACCCCCTGCAACATGGATAATTGTGGTATTTTACACAATTTAAAATGAAAGGAGCTGGTGCTTATTATAAAAGTCAACTTACCTTCTTTCCAAGCTTCAGCAAAGCCGCCATTCATAAGCATATAACTCTGCAGATTTAGGCCAAATGCAAATTATTTACAAAAAAGATAGAGACGGAATATGACATCTAACTTTAAATCAAAAATTCTTGTAAAATAACTTAAACAAGATAATAAATTTTGAAGCTACATAATTCTTCTATGAATATCTTAAAGGAAAAATCTTGTAAAAACATAAAAATAGTTTAAATACTTCAACAAACTTCCTTCCACTTCAAATGAAACTTAATAATTTTATTTTTATTTTTTTTTACAAAACCATTGAAAGTGAAGGGTACAATATGAAGACCCTAACCCTAGACTCAAACTGTGATCCAGCTCCGACTAACACATTGGATGGCTAACGAGTCTCTTGTGTACTCTTCAGTCCTCCAATGAATTAATACCTGAAAATAAACAACAACATGTGATGAGATTTACTATCTCAGTGAGTTCCCAAAGAGGGATGAAGTATAAATTTCTCCTTAGAAAATCATTAGTTAAAACTCATAGATAAAATTAAATCTTCTTTCTATCAAAGTATACATTAGTTAACTGTGTGCTTTGAGTTTAACGAAGAACATAGACATATCTCATAATCTGATCGTAAGATTTATTCGTTCTTTCGTTCATTAGTAATTGTGTTCGTAACTTCTCCCGAGTGTG
>Ga0209282_1000214_pt1 | contig 30272 bp, 17 predicted proteins | sample Mtrugardesep15_FD_187529 | JGI IMG/M metagenome (GOLD analysis project Ga0209282, IMG submission 187529) | Root nodule microbial communities of legume samples collected from California, USA - M. trunc garden sep15 (SPAdes) (version 2) | ecosystem: Host-associated > Plants > Roots > Nodule...
TTTAAGTATACTTTCTTCTTTTTTCAATTTTGAAAGCTCTGCCTCATCCTTCTCCAGAGCTAAATGTGCGTGTTCAATTGCTTGCTTTCTCACTTTAACGCCCTCTTGATATGTGGCAATCTTTTTTCTCAGCTTTTCTCGTGCAGCTTTCCCAGCCTCCCAGCATGTATTTGGGCACTTCGCTTTACCATCATATTCATCACTTCCATCACAGCAATCTAGACATAACGGCAGGAAAGTGAAGTAAATAACTTCATAGATAATGAAACAAAAAAGTCTAGAAAACTGCACAAACTACAGACTAACAGTTAATTGGGTATCAATGTTTTTTAACAATGACGCTCACAGTACTTTTAGAGCATGGTGAGATAATAACGGTTTAAGAGCTGTTAAGCAGCTGAACAGTGTAAGTGACTGATAACAACATAAGGTGCTTGCCATACTCGTCTTGTTGCACTGCAACGTGACTTGAAATATATGGAAATTCTATACTTACTGCGGATTGAAATAAGAGAATATACAAATAACTTTTGCAATGTAGAAACAATCTCTATGCCATAGGTCTAGGTATCTACATTATAGAAGACTCTAATATTGTCAGAGAAAATAACAAAGTAAAATGTAAGTTCACATCAATTGTGCAGTGGATCCTTAATTTGCGATTGCAAAAAAAAAAAAGTACGCCAGTTCCAAAAATGTTCACTTTCAACACCAAAATTAATGTCAAAAAGTAACCAATAAAAGCATATTCAGTGTTCGAACATGTACTTCTAAATCTATAAGTATAGGATCTTGCGCGCCTATGCATATCTATACCTATCCAATATGGATTTTTTCTTCTTCTTACAACTTAATTACCCATGTCCCTAGTTTTAGGTTTGTGGTTAAAGTCGGGTTTTTAAATAAAGGTCCGTAACCACAATCTGTGCTGTGTGATATGGTGGTAACTTAAGTTATCAAAAACGCAATTGAGGCCACATTTGACCCCAATTTTCCACGATAACCATTATCACTATGTAAAACCCTGTCTAAAGCACTAAAGTTTAACTAGACATGCATGCAATTAACAAAAACACATTAAGCTCACCGCAAATTCCATCATTGACTCGAGACGAAAACAGAGACAGAGGGGAATGCCCAGCATTACGACAATAAAATTTTCCACGCGGACACGCCGATGTACCTTCAATACCAAAGCCACATGAATAAACAATTATCAATGATTCAACACGAAACAAATAAAATTAATCAAATAAAAAGAGAGAGAGAAAAATGAAACCAGGTTCATCGGTGCCATCGGGGCAATCGCAGAAATCGTCATTGAGCTGATCTTTGTTAAAATTTGCGGATCCATCTTTACATCTTATTACATCGGAAGATTTGTAATATTTTTCATCTGCGAAAATAACCAGTAACCGTCATCGTCATTTCTATAACAATAATTTAGATAAAAATGTGTAAAAAAATCGTAACAGTGAGATGAACCTTGGGGAGCGATTCCGAGGAATGGGTCTTTGGGTTTCGAAGAAGAAGAAGAAGAAAATGGGACGAGAGACGCGAGGAGAAGGGAAATGAGGAAGATTCGAAGCTGCAGCTTCATGTTGATTGTTAGATCGAATGTGTTTAGAAATTGAACAAAAAAGGGGTGTAGATAGCGACAGAACCGTCCGGTTATGGACACTGGCGTATCGAGCAGCTACTGCTACTGACTCGTCGTGAAATTAGATAGATTTCAGAATCCTCATTCAAGATCATCACCAAATTCGTACCAATTTTGTCAGACTTTTTATGTCTATCAAAATTTGAAGTTAAATTTCTCGAAAAATTAAATTCCTAATATTACTTAGTTTTATAAGGATTTATTTTAAAATATAAACATCTTTTAAATTACTATATGCATTTGTTTTTTTAATAAAATATAAATCCTAATTAACATTTTTTATTTATTCATAAAAAACAATTTAGTATTACCATGTCCAATGAGCCTATTGAAAGCATGATTCAATATGTTGAACCATTAGAGTGAGGGTTGTTGAAAATGACGTGGAGGAAAGAGGTGATGAATATGTTAAACATGTTGAAATATATCTCGGTCAGGCCACGTGGCGCGTTTCGGTTGGACAAAGCTGGCGTGTGAGATGCACGCGCCGACAGGACGCGTGTGAGGGTTGGGAAGGCGGAGAGAGAAATTGTTTTGGATAAAGCTGTGACACTTGGCATGTTTTTATTGGCTGCTTGGATTTTTACTTCTTAATAATTTGGACTCAACTATTTCATTGCAAATAATTTTTTTTTATATACCAAAATTCGTGATTTTTTTCTCTATAAATAGAGACCTGGATCATTTGATTTAGACACAGAAAAAAAACAAGTTTTTCACTCTCTTAATCTTATTATTAGCTTTTCTTTTGAAGTTTTAGTCTTTATTAAATGAAATGGATCCCAATAATAATCAATTCAACACCCATAATTCTTTTGATTACCCATTTAGCTACCAAAATCCAAACAATCATCAACACCCAAATCAATTTCCCAACCAACATCCTCAAAACCCAAATCAATTTCCGAACCAACATCCTCAAAATCTAAATCAATTTCCCAACCCACATCCTCAAAACATGCCTAATTTTGGTTTTGCATTTTAAGTTATTTGTGTGTCGTATACGTAGTTTGTTGTATTGCATTTTAAGTTAAGAAAATAAAAATAAATTAGTTTACAAAATTTGTTTTTCCAAAAAAACTAAAAAATAAATTGTTAATTGTATTATTTTAATTTAATTATAATCGATAATTATAATTTTATGTAATTATAAAAACAAAAATTAAATAAGAAATAAAAAGTGGTGTGATAGAGTGTTGAATGAAAAACTATTAGAGAGAGTAAAAGTTGGATAGTGTTAAATTAAGAGAGAAAAAAAATGATGTGAAGTGTTGGAAATTGAAAAAGTGGATATTGAAAGAAAAAAACTATTGGGGGTGGTCTTACGCACAAAACACAAATATTAATTACACTACCGGCTTTTGTGAACATGTGTGATATACATAATGAGTGTTTAACTATGCAGAGATTCATTGGTAAAGAAAGACTTTGTGTACAAGTTTTTTTTTCATATGAGAATTTTAGGTTATCATGTTGTAAAAGTCTTAACACATTTTGTCCAACACATCCTCAATTGACACTGATGTTGCTGAATGTGAAAATAAATGAAGTTTGCATGATCGTATCAAGATCTAATGGGAGTTTTTGTCTTGAAAAAAAATATATGCATGAGTTATCTTTCATTCAAAACTTACCGACAATTACATCTTATGAGACTTTGTGTACGTTATGGTAGGCAACCTCTTCTGCATGTTCTAGTTCCAAAACTCAAATTCTTAATTCAATGTTCTTCTTCTTCCTTCCAATTTGAGTTTGATCAAATTGACATCGAAAGGATACATATTTCTTCTTATTTTTAATAAGAGTCAATTTAATATTGTTTGATTGTTGAGCAAAATATGGTATATATAGTTTGTATTGGAATGTGATACATGACTACCCGAACACAGTGACTCAACATGCTCCTAAAAAGATTAAGACCAATTAGTTGTTGATGAAAGATGAGATCAGGCGAGGTCGGTTGCGTTTTCTTATTTTATTATTCTACTTGCTTTAAGTGATTAACTACGAGGGAAGAACTTTGTAGAGTGTTAGGTACGATTGTTTTGAATTTTGAGTCAAACTAAAACATGCATAGATAAGCGTAGTGTTCACAATGTCATTATTACCTATTGGGCAAACAACGTGTCCTACAGACTATTGTGTGTAACCCCTATATTATGCGATAACACTTTGGTAGCAGGATTGTGACACCATCACGTTTTGGTTCAACTTTCTCACTTCAACATTACATGTTGACAAAGTCCTTTTGTGCGTATCTTTACCATAAATTGTGTCTCTTCCCTCATTCCTCATAATAATTACTGACACCGAGAGCATAGGTCGTGGGTAATGCATCATTATCCAGTTCCATTACGCTTGTGACTGAGCTTCCAGCCTTTAACAAGCTATGTTTTGAGTTAATGATTTTGAGAAAGAATTTACACCCTCACTTGACTGCTCTAGCATCACTTATTTGTCAAATTCAGCTATCAAAGTTATTAATTTTAAGTGTAAACAAATATTCATGTGTTGTATCGTCAGTTATCATTAACAAATTAAACGATACGACACAAATATTTATCATGATTGTGCCGCAATGTAGGTGTTCAAACCTTATTTAGATTAAGGTCAAATATAATTACTTCTTTTCTGTTATATTTAACACTACATTTTTTTATTTACATATATACTCCTTATATTTTTAAATATAAACAAATTTGCTTTTTAGGTTTATTTATTTAACTTCATTTATCTGCTGTAATAGTTTTTCAAAATATAAAAGCTAAAAACGCATTTTCAATCCAATTATTATCACCGTTATCTATCTACAACAATGGAGGGAGCCTTACTTCCCCTCTCATCACCTTCAACTTCTTCTTCCAAACTCAACCACCGCTTTTGCTTCCCCTCATCACTTCTAAACCACCACCGTTACTCTCACTTCCCCAAATTCCTTCCCAAACCCAAAATTAACACCGTTAATTCATCACCGTTATCTCTTAAATGCTCTCTCCGTGGTTCCACTTTAGCACTCGACAAAGACGAAGCTTCTGTCTCAGAAACAACAGATACCTCTTCGATTTCTTTGCCTAAACTCGATAAAACCGGCCGGTTTTGTAGTCCTAGAGCCGCTAGAGAACTTGCTCTGTAAGTACATTACAGTATTACAATTGTCTACTGAATTTGAGTATTTTGAATTAACGTTAACGGTTTTTGATTTTTGCAGGTCTATAATTTATGCTTCGTGTTTGGAGGGATTGGACCCGGTTCGGTTATTTGAGAAACGGATGAATGAGCGTAGAGGTAATTGTTAACTGTTTTGGCTTTGGTTGTTGTTGGTATTGTGGTGACTGGTGAGAATTGAAGTGAATGTGTTTGTTTGTTTGTTATAGAGGCTGGTTATGAATTTAACAAGGATAAATTGTTGGAGTATAATCACATGAGTTTCGGAGGGCCACCTGTTACCGTTAAAACAGATGAAGAAGCTAATGAACTTCTAAGGAACATTCAACTTGAGTCTGCAATCGGTAACGATATATAATAACAATAGCTTCTAAACTAATTGTGTTTTAAAGTTGTACGCTTGATATTTTTCTTTGCACACTTTCATGACTAATATATATGATTGGTTAATTTGATTTGCTGCTCAAAATTGAATTTAATTGGTCATTGGAAATTAAAGTTGGTCATTTCTTTATGTATGGTGATTCATTTGCTAATAGATTGAGGTTTGAAAGTAAGCTTCAGTAGAAAAATTTATTGACTATTCATGAGAATTCTAACTTTTAAGTTGTAGCATGTCTGAATGAATAATACTTAGCACTAGGAGTGTGTTATGAAACTGTAGTTGTGTTGCGGCTAATGCAGTCTGAAGTGTGCCAATTGCAGACTGGAGCAAAGCCGTTTCACACTGTTATCTAATCACTATCCGATATTTTCTTTTTTCCACACCAGGTTGGAATATTTTAATTACATTAAAATTGAAAACCCAAAATTAATCCTTATAACTACTTGGATCTACTTTATTTCTGGCCCTCCCACAGGGCATCCCTCTTCGCTGTGTCGTTTTTCACCACCTTCCTCTTTGCTTTGTTGATTTTCATCGCCTCCCTCACTGCTGTACACAATCACCCTCATCTCAACTACCCGTTACCAACAACCAATGATTATAAGTTATTAGCAGCACGGGCAAATATTATAAAGTTAATTATTTATAACAATTCCATGAATTTTTTAAAAGATATTTTCCAAATTTAAGTTGAATCAAGAATAAGTTTTTTTTTTGTTTATACATGACACATATGGATGTGCCCCTCCGTAGTAATTGTTAACTGTCGTGTATCCGCTGATAACATATAAACACAGGCTAACCGACGTATAGAACTTGGATTATTAAAAAAGTCACTATATGGTACAATGTTCCAGCTTCCAACAACCTTCCCTAATTACGATATGCTTTTCTTTTCCATTTATCACACGCTTCATAGCTGTGTAACATCTCCATAATCACTAGTTAGGAACATTCGCTGGGACGTGAGAACTAGGATGATGATGAACTGCGTGAGGGATTGGCCAATTAGGTTTTTTTTAGGCATGTTTTCATTTTAATTCAATTAAAACATGTTAAACTGATGTGTCAAAAAAAAAAAACATTCAGTACGCTACATATAAATTGAACTCCTTGAGTGGCAGCCTGATATTACTGCTGCACTACGTGATCTGGTCTTTCATTTAAAACCTTGCATAGGAATGCAGCATCAAACTTTTTACCTTGGTAGCCATGAGACAACATCAAACTTTTTACCTCGGTATCCATGAGAACAAAAATTTACAGCGAGTTTTATATTGGTTCTCACTGCAGCAGTTTGGAGATTTAGCAATTTGATGTTGTAAGTTGGCCTCAAAGTAGTAGTTCTAACGAGGGGTACATCCATATGGCCACTCAACCATTGCAATGTTTCTCTCTTAAAAAAAATTCTGTTTTCGTTTTACGGCCTGTATATCTATGACAGATTAATTTATACGGACTTTAATACAGGAATCATCTGCCACTGGTTAAAAATGTATGATTAATTGATTATGGTATTATATCTTAGGTATACTTTTGTGCAGCCTTCCTTATTATGTTACACAATTTCATATGACAGAAGTCTTTGTGTGGCACTTGTATGCCCAGGAAAAGTTTTGACTTGGTTATAATATATTTATTATGTTCACAGTTTATAATTTCCTTTTGTAACTTGTTATATTCTGTTGCATGCCAGAAGAAGAAGTCCTTGCAGCTCCCCCAAAGCTGGTATATAGCAGATTGATTTTGAGGTAAATGTAGACCCTTTACATATAATGCATGCATCAGACTTATACTTGTAACTAAAGCTTGTCATTTGTCATCAAACACTGCACGATTGAGTGCTCTTGTGCGTATGAGTTTGTTTTTTGGTTTTGTTTTTTTAATGACAAATGTTGATCATTAAATGTTAGAAATCTTAGTGAGGGGAATTGAACCGTCAACTCCTTATTCCAATGGAAGCTAATAATCTAGCACTGTGCCATATCTGCAGGTTCACTAGGAAACTATTGGTTGCCGTCAGGGATACATGGGACAGTCACGTCCCTGTTATTAACAAAGTTATCCCACCAAATTGGCAGGTACACGAAATGAAATAGCTTTTGCACACAATTTATTATCACCCCTGCATCCGTAACAAAATGAAGCAATAGATATGCATATAGTAAATGCTTTATCTTATTTCATAGAATTTTGGCTAGACCTTACTCAAAATTCTGAGTTAGGTCAAGAGGCGAGGATTGTCCAAGCTTTATAATGACTACTTTGGCCATAATTTTTGTCAATGTGGCATCTCACCGTTATTTAACCCCTGCTATCTTTATCAATTATCATCCTTCGAAACAATGCCATAATTAGAATTTCAAAGTTCAAGTTTACAAAGACATACGTTGCCTAGAGTTAGGCAAAGAAGAATAAATGTATCATGTTAAAACTGTTCAACCTAAATTTACAAGGTCCGAGAGGCAAGACTTCCTGTTATGCCTTTTTCCTTCCACATTATCTTGAACAAAAAAAAACTCTTCCCACTAGGTACAAAAAGGTTTTTCTCCCATTACTGACGTAGAACAGTGGTCCTAGGGTACTCCTTTGACTTTGGTTTTATATGCTCTCTATACTGGAATGAGATAATCCAAAATAGGATATAATTCCTAACTCCTAAGTAACAACTAACGAATCAGAAACCTTGATTACTGATCAGTTGGAAATAGTAATGGTATTGAGTGTTTTGTTGGATTTATTAGGATCATTAAACAGTGTTTTGTTGGATTTATTAGGATCATTAAACAGTTACTGTTGGGTATAACAATTTTAACAAACGATATGAGTTAATAGAGCATTGGAAATTTAGGATCGTACAAAATAGTTTTATTCTTATTCTGTTATTATAAATACGAGATGAATTTACACTCAAATGCAGGTAAATTCAGCCTGCTGGGTGCAAGTTACTAAATCATTGATACTATATTTTTTCAAAACCAAAGACTGGTCACTTTCATTTTGATGACGTAATTAATTTATTTACTCATTACTGATAAATGCCTTTACAGTTTCACTTGTATTATTTACATTGAATTTAGAAACCCTTGCATACTGCATAGTACAGTACACTACCATTTTTAGGTTGATAGTTTCTCAAACTGTCTTATCGGCGATCTAGTAGTATATTGGTATCACAGTCTACATGATATAGTAGATAGCTTTGTATTTTTACCGGTTTAATAATCTTTTGATGATACTTGTTTGCATCTACTTCTAAGTCATAGAGAATTCCAACTAAAGTTCGAATCTGGCTTGTAACAAGGGCGACCATCGTTATGGTGTGCGGTGGCCAAGGCCACCCCAATTTTTTGTTTTTATTTTTGGATATGCATACATAAGGCATCAAAAGTAAAATGTTTATACAAATGTCAAGGTTACAAAACAACAAAAGTAACCACGGCTACACCAAATTTTACGTAATGATAGTGAAATGTTTATATACATTTGTTAATTATTTTGCCATCTCTAAATAATCAACCAAGCTCCCCCACTGCTTGTAACTATTTCTTTCTGTTTTGTCCCTAGCATATACACACACCCTCCTCCACTCACACTTGTATAATTTTAATTATTAGACAACTTTGTTTGTTAATGGCCATAGTATGCATATTGTTTGTTGATGCATTCCAGGAAGAACCAGCAGGGAAGATTTTAGAGCTTTCTATTCTTCACTTAGCAATGTCTGAAATAGCCATGCTAGACACCAGACACCAAATCGTCATTAACGAGGTACATCTTAATCATTGACTTTTTATTTTTATTTTTGTGGGTGTTAGGGGAACTATTGTTTTCAACATATGACAGTGTCAATTTTTTCTACCATTGAAATGAACTTTGAATAATGTGTATCACCAATAGCACAAAAATTATACTAGCTAATAAGGGACTGAGTCATGATACTTGCAGATTGCTTATACATTCACACACTTTCACATGAGCACAATTTAACAAGCAATAAAAAACTTAAATCATGTGCTATGTTTGTTTTGAAGGCGGTGGATCTGGCTAAACGGTTCTGTGATGGAGCAGCCCCTCGTATCATTAATGGCTGTCTACGCACATTTTACAGAGATCTGCAGGCATCAAATAATAGGGTTTAGTTGATCTCTGTGTACATTATTTGTATGCTTATTGCTTTAGATTGTTGAAAATATTGCCGTGGATTTGAGGAATATCACCTATGCTGGTCTTATAAGTTAGAGAAATGTTGAACCATTATTATAGGTTGGTGCAACTGGCAAGATCATAAGTAGGGGTTATGTTTGTAAGTGGTTGATGAACTTTAGTCTTTAGATGATTTCCCACAAGTAGTGAATATGAGCATTGTTTTCAAATTTCAAGGTCTATCCAACTATATATCAACAATCGCATATCAAATTTTTGTAATAAATACGTATAATTTTTTTACCAAACTAGCGAAGATGTATTGTTAATTTACTTTTTTTTTTTAAAAAAAGTTAAATCAATCCATCAAAATTGACATCCGGTAAAATTGAACACGAAATCTTGACAAGAGCCTACACTAAGTCTTAAGCCAACACACCAAAGTTTTGTCAGGAAAAAAAAAACACCAACACCAAAGTATTATTTTATTTTATTTGATTAAAAATTAACAATTCACAAACACAAGATAGATATAATGATATTTATGGAAAAAAGTGTTCATCCTTGGCATTTTAATTGTTTTCAAATAAAAAATGCAAAGAAGTGTTCTCTTTCAATATTGGACATTGTAAAAAGGTGTATTTTGATCTTATATAAAGAAGACTTAAATGCGCAATTTGTTTCTTAACTTGATTTCAAGTATCAGTTTGGTCTCATAAGTAATAAAATGTCCGTTTAGGTCCCTTAACTTTATTTAAAGTATCGGTTTAGTTCCTTCTGTTAATTTAATTAAAAAAACGTTAAATTTTGGTCTCTTAACTTATTTAATTAGTATTAGTTTGGTCCCGTAACTTATTTAACTAGTATTATTTTGGTCCCTAAATTAACGTTTTTTTTTATAATTAAATTAAGAGAATGGACCAAACTGATACTTTAAATGAAGTTAAGGGACCTAAACAGACCTTTTGTTACTTATGAGACCAAACCGATACTTGAAATCAAGTTAAGGGATTAATTGAGCATTTAGCCTATAAAAAATATTGTACTTTGATATAAGATTTTCCTTACCATTGATTATCTTTTACCATTTTATTGTTTACTGTTATTGTTAATAAAAGCAAAAAGATGTGCGGGTTAATGTTCACCTTGATGTTAGTAATAATAAAAAGGCTAAATTATACTATGAGTCTTTTAAGTTTGAGGTTTGTGAAAGATTGGTCATAAGTTATTTTGGAAGTTTGAAGTTTGTAACATATTGATCCTTTAAAATATCTTGGTTATGCATAAGTCCTTTAAGTTTGTAAACGTTTTCGATTTAGTCATTCTACCACATCAACATTTGGTTAGCACAAGGATTAAATTGAAAACGTTTACAAACTTAAAGGACTTATGTGTGACCAAAATAACTTAAAGACCAATTTGTTACAAACTTCAAACTTAAAGACTTATGTGTGACCAAAGATGAACCTATTACAAACTTTAAACTTAAATGACCTCTATGTAATTTAGCCTAATAAAAAGTATGATAAGTTGTTGTTTTAGGAATAACAATATGCTCATATAAAATAAAGAGCCAGTTTGTTATAGTTTTTTAAGAAAAAAATCACTTATTTAAAAAAAATAATCACTTTTCATAGTAGTACATCTGTTTGTTACAGATTTTTTAAAAAATCAAAATCTGAAAATAATCTAAAAACAGCTTCTTCAAATGAGAAGCTGTTAGTAGGAATTTCTCAAAAAATAGATTTTTTTAGAGGAGAAAGAAAATATGATTCAAAAGATTGAATTAATTTTGTAACAAAAAATCCCTTTTATATAGTTGAATTCAAACAAACTAAATTATTTGTTTAAAATAAATGATTTTTATTATAATAAACAAACGCAAAATAAATTTTAATTTTTCATAAAATTCTTAAAAAATAATCTCTAAATTATATCATTTGAAAATAAGGAAATAAAGCTATTCAATTTTTCATATCACAAGAAAGTTATTATTATTTTTTGTTATAAAAAGTTAAAATGATAAAGCAAGTGTGAAAAAATAAAGAATCATAAACCTCTCCTCGTCGAGAAAATCAGTAGGTACCGATAGCAGTAGGAAACAGTGTCTCTGCGTTTCACTCCGTCGTATTAAATCAAATCCCTAATCCAAAACACCGTTTCTGTGTTTGCGTCGGAGCTTCGAAATGTTGGGTGGGTTATACGGAGACCTACCTCCACCCTCTTCCGCCGAAGAAGATAAACCAACCACCAATGTCTGGTCATCCAGCACCAAAATGGCCCCCGCCACTCTCCGTAAACCCTCCTCTTCTCATTTAACACCTCCCCATACTCTTCTTCGATCCCAAAACAAACCTAAAATCGTCAATTCCACCAAAACTATTCTCTCTCCTGCACCACAGCCGATTCTTGCTTCGGACGACGTCGTTGTTCAACCGGCTCTTGTAGGAGTACAGTCGACGGTGATGGAGGAGTACGATCCGGCGAGACCAAATGATTACGAAGAGTATCGGAGGGAGAAGAAGAGGAAGGCTAGAGAAGCGGAGATGATGAGGGAGCTGGAGAGACGGAGGGAGGAGGAGGAGGAGAGGGAGAAAGAGAGGGAGAGGGAGAGAGAAAGGGAGAGAGATAGAGATAGGGAGAGAGATCAGGGAGATTCCAGATTGAATATTTCCGGCGAGGAAGCGTGGAGGAGGCGTGTAGGGATGAGTGGAGGAGGTGGTGGTGGAGGGGGTGTGCCGAGGTCACCATCGCCTCCTGGGAATGTGGATGGATTTAGTATTGGGAAGTCGGAGACGGTTGGGTTGGGAGTTGGTGCTGGTGGGCAGATGACTGCTGCTCAGAGGATGATGGCAAAGATGGGGTGGAAACAAGGGCAAGGGCTTGGGAAACAAGAGCAAGGGATTACCACTCCTTTGATGGCGAAGAAAACCGATAGACGAGCTGGGGTTATTGTTAATGCTAGTGATAGTAAGTCTGATAAGAAAGTCAAGAGTGTTAACATCAATGGGGTGCCTACCCGAGTTCTGCTACTTAGAAACATGGTATGCACATTTTCACATGTTAACTGCTGGTTTGGTTTTAGTGTTTATGTGCTTGTTAATAATGCTGAGAGGTTTCATGAACTTTATGAATCATGTGATCATGTTTTATATTTCAGCTGCATTGTTTTGATGAGTGTTTTTAAGCATAGTACATGTTTTGTTTTTTGTTATGATATAGATTTTTGTTCTGTGTTCTGTTTAGTTTTAATTTGAAAATAGCTCAGGCTAATGAATATTTGGCATATGATGGGGCCTCTGATGTTTTGAATCGCCGGTTACTGGATATAGTGATCTCTCAATTATATATGGATTTTTCTTCTAACTTAATAAGCTACAATCAGCTTATATCATCAGCATTATTAAAATAAACACATCACACTTTTTACTAGGATTTCTTTAACTGTTTTATGAGTTAGAAATTGTCTTGGTGAGTGGTGACAGTTAGTGAATAATTGACTATTCCTCCATTGTGATTCTGAAGATGCATATTAAATATCTGTTAACATTATATATTACATTAGAAGAAAGGAGGTCCAAGTGGGCTGGCCTCTGTTAGTTAGACATTGTTGGTTAGAACTTGAAACTGTTAGAGAAGCTGTGGCCAGACATGTTAGTTAGCCTTCCCTAACACAATAGTAGAGGTAGTAGTATATAAAGAGGGGGGAATGTAGTTGAGAGATGTTAGTTGGTCAGTTAGTGTTTGGTGGCAGAGACTAGGCTCTTGATTTTTGAGAAATGTTCTTAATCACACAGGTTTTTAAGTCACAGTTCCCATTGCTCAAGACTTGGCTTCTACACTTAATTTGGAAGCCGTTGGTTTGCTTTTTAGTGTCTACGATATCAGATTTTCCAGAAAGAACACAGTAATCTCATGTGGAATATCTTTCTGGAGAAATTAGCTTGACTGCTATAAGATCAGTGATGTTCTATGAACAAATGTTAGGAAGTGAAATGTGAACAAGAGTAGAAAATAAATGTTGTAAATATGAGAATAGATAGATGAACAGACATAGAAGACAAGATAAGAATGATAATATCTGAAATAAAGTTGTAGTAACCAATGTCAAGGATATAAGTAAATGTCCATGATAAATACTGGTCCAGAGAATATAGAAACGTTGAATGAAAAGGTTGGAGAAAAAAATGAGTGCAGTCAGTTGTTCCTTTCAGGATTTTGAGACCCTGAAATCTTTCCTTCTAAAACCAATCTCCAACAAAACATAAAACCCCAAATCTTCTCTCCCTTCTCTTTGTAGCCTATCCCTGCCAATCCTGTTGGATTCTAACCAACTCTATCCGTGCTGACTAGCAAACCAGCTCATTGGGTGTCCTGACAATACTCCACCCTGAAATTTTCCCTTCTCCTCAAGCTAACTTCAGGAGAGTACTCCTTCATCCATTGTCATGCAGCAATCTCTCACCTTATCCTTCCCTTGGATATTCCTCCATCAATATCACGTGGAATTTCATTCTTGCAAACACAGGCTTACAATAGTTCTCATCACTAAAGTAACCCCTTCTTGACTTCTGTAATTATGCCTCAGAAAATCTCCATTGGGTTCTTTCCATAATAACTAGCTGGTGTGAGTGTGAATTCTGTATTCCCAGACTCATGTTCCTATTAGATGAGCCGATGAGGGATAACTGATGTGCGAAATTCCTCAGTTGCTGTCAATACATTCCTTACCTTTGTCAGGTACCCTATTAGTGGAAACCTAATCCTATAAATCTCCAACCAATTTGAAAAGGGTCTGACTCGTTACATTTGCAAGAGGCTTTGTTGGGTACCTTGTTCTTCTCACAAATATCCGGACATAGTCCATAATTTCTGCCAAATACTTTGCTAGGTGTAACTTCAACTCTACTCTAATCTCATCTTTTAGTCCTTTCAAGCAAAATTCTAGTGGTTTGTGTCTGTACCTCAAAGGGACCAGCATACTCTCTTACTCCTCCACAAGAATCACTTGTTTCAAGCCCAAGAGTAATTCACAGGGATTCTGCAACACGGAGGAGGGAAACCTCCTAATTAGTGCTGCTCTGAATTCTGCCCATACAAGGGATTCTGATTTCTGAGAACATAAATCTCGCCACAAAAACAAGTACAAAGCCCAACCCTCATGGCCAACATAATTGCTTTGTAACATTTCATGGCCAACATATGCATCTCCCCTGAGAATGAGGCTTTTGCCTCTGCTGTCCATTCTTCTCTTGTTCAGAGGAGATTCGGAAGGTGAATATTGATTTTTTTCCTTCCCTTACAAGTTTCGTTACATGATTGAGGATGTCGTCTCAATAAATTTGAAGAATTGGCCACTTATGGGAAACATCACGAATATTGACGTAGTCAGAAATGATAAAAATTCATATTTATATACCATATAGACAGACACATAGTTTTATGGTTTAGTTTAGAATGAAGGGTGTGCTTGCAAGTAATACCATTTTCATAACAATCAAGCATGCATCTATGGTACAACACGTTCCATTCTTTTTATTGTCGTTGAAATTGGCAGTGATACATGGATCTCTCTCTCTCTCTTATTGTCTTTTCAAGTGTTGGATAATCAGCAATGCCATTGGTCTGGTGTATGTAGCATGGTTAATTTTTTGATTATATGACTTGATGTATCTTGGTTAATCACTTTTCCTCCCGCCGTGGATGTGTAACTGTTTTTCAATGTCCTGTTCTTAGAATGGCAGTCAAGTTTGGGTAATGCCTTTTAAGAATTACAATTTTTTTTTAAGGAGGAATTACGGTTATTTGAGTTAAGTAATAAGTATGCATGGTATAGTTTCTTTCTTGGGGGTGTTCGCTCCTTTCAAACTGATTTGTATCACTCTGTGATGCTGATGGAGTTTATATTGTACTTACCAAAGCCAAATGAGCTTATTTTCATTGAGAGCGGGCCTGGGAGTTGAGTTTCCTTTCATAATTATTTGAAGGAATTGAAAAAATTTCAGTTCCTTTTTTGTAGTTTTTAAATTCTTTTTCATTCTTCAGGGAATTTTATGGAGATAAGTTCCTTTTGACTTTGTGCCTGCATTGTAATGGTGGATAAATATTTGCTGAAACACTTAATACCATGTGTCTGTTTTAAACTGTTTAGGCACGGGGGTGGAACATAGAGGTGTGCACTGTTTTTTCCTCATTTGCATATTATTAATGCTGAGAATGATCACAATTTCCAAAGCAATAGATCAGATTTAATTGTTTATCTGAAGTTGCCTTTGTTTGACATTTTGATCAACAGAAGAAATTTACTTAGAAAGAGGAGGGGGAATGAGCAGTCTTTCCTAAGAAAGAAAGAAATAATACAATCCCCCACCCCCTCTCCTGCACAAAAACTTAAAACAAAAGTCTTGTGACACGGCCCTCTGTAAAGAGCTCTCCGATCCTGAAAATTGGAATGTTCAATGATACGTTAATCTTTATCTCTTCTAGTCACATTCGACTTCTTGTTGGTTTGAACTGAAGTTGATGCAGTAGTTGTGATTTCGACTACATGTCTAGTATTGAGCAGAGATAGATCATATATCATAAAAAGCCTGTGCGTGTATACTGGAACTTTAGGTTGTTCTCCAGAATTCCTGATGAACTTTATTTAGTACACAAGTGCTCTGCGACTCTGCGTGCTTTGAGCCCTTGTTGTTCATCTTTTGTCATTAAAAGCTCAACAGTGGCTGTATTATTTCATCCTAAAATGATGTTTAATTTATTATATTTGAACATGACTCATTGTTGCTTTGTTTTGAAGGTGGGGCCTGGCGAGGTAGATGATGAGCTAGAAGATGAGGTAGGATCAGAATGTGCCAAGTATGGAACAGTAACCCGAGTTCTGATATTTGAGATTACAGAGCCAAATTTTCCCACCGACGAAGCAGTAAGAATCTTTGTGCAGTTTGAAAGATCCGAAGAAACAACTAAAGCGCTTGTTGACCTTGATGGTCGATACTTTGGGGGTAGAATAGTGCGTGCCACATTTTACGATGAGGACAAGTTTAGCAAGAATGAGTTAGCTCCAATGCCAGGAGAAATTCCTGGCTTCACCTAGAAGAACAGAACGTCTATGATTTTCGTCAAGTTGTTCTCAGTGATTACGCTGAAGACTTGAAATTGGAGTTTAATATTTTTAATTACATGATAGTTGAGCATTTGGTTAAGCTCCAATCTTGGTCTAAATGTGTTTGTAACAGTGACTAAGGGTTGTTGCTTAGGAAATTATTGTGATGTCCACACTGAAAACTCCTTACTTGCACTAATGTCGCCACTGTACATTGTTGAACATGAACGTTCCTTAATATTATGATCACTTGGAGATTGAGATACCATCAAATAAGTTGTTTGTTTATGCGTGTATTAAAATCCATCCATGATACTTGCATCCCCGAACACGTGTGTTTGAAAGTATGATGGTGATCGAAATAAAATGCAAGTGTTTAATCTAAAAGGAGGATATGGGACTAGCTATGCTACTCAAAGCCTGTTGGCTCATGAATTTCATTTCTCTCCTCTGTTAGGAACCAAAAAATGTTACTTTTTTTTTTATAACCAAAAAAATGTTACTTATAAACTCTAAACAAGTAATAGATAATAGATTGTCTTGAATAGCTTCAAGAGAAGAAAAGGGTCAAAAGTGAAGATGTATTCAAATTCTTGAAGCCTCACCATTGTTATTTTACGTTTATTTTTGTGTTTGGATTCTCAAACTCTTATTTTTCTTTTGCGGCTAGAATTTCATGTATTGCCCATGAAATTATATTTTACTTTGTGTAAAAGGGGACACGAGTAAATAGATACAAGTGTTAGTTTAATTTGTTTGTGCAGATTGTAAAGATACTTCTTGGACAGACAAGTGCTCTTAATTGATCTAATAATGAGCGGGGGAGAATTCTAATTTTGGATACTTAAGTGGATTTTACGTTTACACATTGTAACAAAATTACTAAATCATTTGTCAATAGGTTATATTATTAAATTTCAATATTTTACTATGAAAATGATGTGGAACTTGTAGAGAAAGAAAGACCTCTACTCAATAAGCTCTCTTCCATTTTTCTTCTCAATGACGATACCTATCTGATACCGAGGCTTATGAAGCTAAGCCTCACCCGTTGGGGATGGCCTTAGTAGACTGTTCCATGATGTTGGTTAAAGCCATGCTGTTAGAAATAACTAGGTATTGAGACTTCAGAGTGCCAAAGTCATCAAGCTACAACAAGGTACTACAAAATGGGTCAATGAGTATTAATTCCATTCCATCCCTTTTAGTCAAACCAAATAATGGACCATGGCATCATTCCTTTCCCCAAAATTCAAGTATAATCCAAACATTCCTGAAAAGTTAAAAGGTTCATACCTTTACACTTCAATAATAAAATATATTCTTAACATAACCCTGAGTTAATCAAGAAAATCGCATTCAGAGTTAACCACCAAATTAATTCTAAAGCAATATGTTTCTCTGATTGGTTAAATTTTACTGGCATTTAACTAGCAAAATGTAGAGCATTGTACCAGTACATAACTTCACTATTCCTAACACCAAAGTCTATACTCTAACCTACTCAGAAAACAAAAGTATCTTGCAACCTTGAACAATCCCACAAAGGTAGGTGGATTTCAAGCCAAGAAAGGTTAGCTTCAGCTAGTTTCAGAAAGAAAAGGAAAATTAAGTGTTACATTAGATTACTAATCTATGATAAATGGCGCATCCCTCTCACCGGTTCCAGGAAATTCGGATAGAACAATTGGATCTTCTTCACCTCTAAGAATTTGAACTTTGAATTCGATTTCCTCTTCACTGTTTTTCATGAGCTCAAAAACACAAGCGTCTCCAAGCTTCAAATAATTTTCTTCAGCAAATTTTTCCCAGCCAACACTATCAAACAGTTTGGTTTTGTTCTGCCCATTATAATCCATGCACCACTTCTTACCACGATATTTGAGAATAGTCGTAACCGCTTTAGAAGGAAGGCGTTCGCATATGCTGCTGCTCGGCCCCTATATGCCAACAATACAAGATTTAATTGATTTTGCAATGTAACTTTCCAAAACCTTCATTTACCGATAGTATGTAATAGAGGATAACAAAATTTAGTTTCATCAACAAAGCAAAGGATAGTATTGTTCTGCTTAAAGTGTGATACTATATTCTTTCTTCCATTTGTGAAATCAAGTATGAAATTACCATTCCATAACGGGAACTAAGATGTGTTTTCGAAAGGACCACATGAAAGTATGGCTCTCCTGTAAGCGGTTCAATTCCACCCGTTTGCATATTTGTCGAAGGAACAGAAGGTGATGGTAACGAGGCTCGATTTCCCACAGCAACTCGACTGCTACTCACTGAAAATAAATGTGAAATTAGTGATAGACGGTGTAGATGAAATTTAATTCATGTACTGAGGAAGATGAGTTATCATAGAAGGAAACCATATGAAAAATAAGTAGTAACTTTAATTTCTATACTTAGAACTTAAACTTTTCATTGGTTTAAGTTGTTTCCTATAATTGGATCCATCTCTAAGTTCAATTCACATTATCATGCATGAATCAAGATTTGTGAATCTCTGACAATCATAGACATATTGCTACGACTTTGCTACTTGAATAAAAATATGTCAAAAGACTAATGAGTGGATTTTCCTATCCTTCAAATCAAACATTACGGGGGGGACAATGCAGGAATGTAATTTATAGTAACAGTTCCAGCTCAAGTAAGTGATAAAGTTAAAAAGATTACCTTTTTCACCTGACTTTGAAGATGACATTCTGAGAGAGGAGAGAAACTTGTGGCCTTGTAGGTAGGGATGGACAATCCAATCGAAACGACCTTCACTGGGCTCTTGAGAGAGAAGAGTGTAAGGACTCAGACTCAGAAAATTAAAGTTTGTTCTTGGGGTACTGTTTGTTGCAACTTTTAATACTACTCCATCCGTTTCAAAATAGATGTCCATTTTGGAGATTAATTTTGTTTCACAATACTTATCCATTTCAAGTTTCAATGCAACATTAATTATTGTCTTGTCAATAATACCCTTATATATTTATTATAGAGAGAGAAAAAATAGAATGAAATAATAAATGGTTAAAGGTATTATAGAAAATACACACATAATTTCATCAAAAGTAACAAAATTTATTTGGCTTCTTGGTTACAATAATTTTTCCAAAATAGACATGTATTTTGAAACGGAAGGAGTAGTTACTAGTGACAAAGTTTGAGTTGTCTAGTCAAACCTCAACACCTTAGATCATTTATAATGGTTTTTTCATTCAACAACACCACTTAACACCGTTTTTTCAATTTCCAACACTCCTATCATTTTCTTTCTTTTATTCAATACTCATTCAACTTTTATCCTCACCAATAGTTTTTCATTCCACATTTTACCCCACCACTTTTTATTTTTTTATTCTTATTTAATTTTATATTTTTTTTTTATAATTACATAAAATTACAATTATCGACTATAATTAAATTAAAATAAAAAACACTTAACAAATTATTTTTTAGTTTTTTGTAAAAAAAAAATATATATTTATTTTCTTAACTTAAAAGAAGATTAAAACTTCAAAAAAAAACTAATATAAATATAATAATAATATTAAAATAGTGAAAAACTTCGTTTTTTTTCTTGTCCAAATCAAATAAACCAAATCTCTATTTATAGACAAAAAAAAGTCATGAATTTTGGAAGAAAAAAAAATTAATTTGCAATGAAATAATTGAGTTCAAATTATTAAAATGAGATAAATCCATACAGCTAATCAAGATGCACCACGTGTTGCGCTTTATTCTCTCACCTCTTCTCTCTCCGCGTCCCATTGTCCTCCACTCGCACATGTCGGTGCATGCATCTCACTCGCCCGTTTCAGCCAACAGAAACGCGACACATGGCATCCCGATCTGACAGTATTCAGAACTCAACATAGTTGAATGCTTTCATCACCTCTTTCCTCCATCTCATTTCTCAGCAAACTTCAACACTCCATTGCAAGGCTTCAACATGTTGAATGTGACTTTCAACACTACCATTGTATATTGTATATGGTCTTAGAATAGCATTAGAGGAAGTTAAAATCCTCTCCATTTATATCATTCTCCATTTCTACCATTTGGAGAGATATAGAGACACAAGGTTTTGAAAAAAATAATTAATAATGATGAGACCCAATTAATTGTAGAACCCACGTTCTATTTTTTGTGTATATCTCTTTCTAAATGATATCCTCCATTTATTCTCATGAATTGAGAAGATCCTTACTCCATTAGAGGAGTATGGACAATGCATGATGGTCACATTCAGTTTTTAATGGACTCACTAGAAACATAAAAAGCTCACATGAAAATCCGATGACCTGTTAAAACCCACCTGTTTGTTCGTTTTGACACTCGATTTACCAGTTTCGGGTTATGGTCTACCCCTACTTGTAGGTGCCACCTCTAATCTATTTAGCCAAAAAAAAAAAAAAATTATTCCTACAGCAAAAATTAACTTTTTAGGTTCATTCAATAAATGATGTATGTGGTCTATATATATAGACTACATATATTATTTATTGATGAATCTAAAAAGTAAACTTTTGCTTCGAACAGCGACCGGAAGGAATAGTTATTTTGATGTATAACAAATAGTTACTAATAAAATAATCTTTAATTATGCATAGTTAAAATATTCTACTAAATTAAAATGGTCTCTCAATAATGATATGACTTTTTTTACATAAGGATCGATATGACAATAAGTATATTGAAAAAATATTAATGAAATTTTTTAACATAAAAAACTATTTTGACGGACATAGTGAACAATCAAAGACAATTATGCTCTCGTGAGCTCAACTAAGTTGGTAGGGACAATACATAATATATGCAAGGTTCGGGGTTCAAATGTCGACAGAAAAAAAAAGATTGTTTTAAAGTTTTGATACATTGAATGACTGTTATGACAACTTATTAGAGATCAAATCAAAGTGACTATTTTTCCTTTTATTTTTAAGATGTGTTATTTTAATTTAAGTAAATAAATAATCCTTGTAAAAATATGTAGAATTTTGTTTTGTTAAACAAAAAACAAAATTCTTTATCAATATTCATAAGGATTGTAGAACCGCAATTGATGGCAATGCTGTCTCAAAAAGTTTATATATTATAATAACATATTAAAGGATATAAATACGACACGTCATCGTCGTTTTATAAATTGGTAAAAAGAAATTTATTTATCAACTAAAATGACTTTAATCTTCAATTTAGAATAGGCTCTTACTTATGAGTTAACACTTGAATTAAAAGAAGACAGAAAAAATAGAGACATCTAACCTCAATGAGCTAGCACCTTATATGTCTAAATTAAGGATTTTATATAATTTAAATATCAACTATCAATCTTTTTTGTCTCTTTTTCTTTCTATAAAGAAACGAGTAGTCTTGTATCTTATAGATAAGTAGAGAATCTAGAGTTTAAAACTTGTCAATACATATTATATGTGTTTTTTTCGTGAACAGGTTGAGAGAAATTTCTTTTAGGTGTAAACATAATATCCCCTTCGTACAAGTAGAGAGATTAAATTGTTAGTTGATTATTTCTTTAAAAACAAAATATGTTGAGCTAATAATAACACGGTGACAACAATTTTAAAGTTGTTATTTTCAAAGTTACGCTTGAACTAATACATCTATTTCCTTTGTCTCAAAATAATATTTGTTTAAGGTTTATGCATAATTTTTAAGAAAATGATTAATTGTGTTGATTTTAATAGTAAAATTAGTATCATTTATTAAAACATTCTTATGAACTGTAGTAGAGTATTTAAGTTTGATAAAATTCAATAAATAAATATATAATAGTGGAAAAAATGATGATATTCTAAAGTGACAATTATTTCAAAACTTAAAAAAATAATATTAAAATGACAATTATTTTAAGATGGATAGAGTAATATAAATGGAAGAGAACCAAATCATATTAATTTTTTATGTCCACAAAAGCAAATGTATACTATTTAAGTGCACACTAAGAAACACTTATCCCTTATTTAAAAAGAAACACATTCCCCCAAAAAAATTAAATCAATTTTTGGTTTCTAGAAAAAAAATGTTGTTGGGCATGTGTTTAAAAATTATATACTTGTCTTCAACAAAAAAAAAATTATATATTTGTTCTCGTGTTCGTACATGATTAGCTCTCCAAATTATGTAGCCAAAACTCTTTTAGATGAATTTTATAGATTTTAATTATGAAGGGTGAAAACATTCTTTTTTTCAACGTTTATTCTACCTAGAACTGTTAAAATGGATTAATTTGTATATGTTGGTCCGTTAAACCTGATTAATTACAGGGTTTAGACTTTAAATTCTTTTTAGGTGTAAACCTAATATCCCCTTCATACAAATAGGGATTAATATGTTGAATTGAGTTAAGCTAATAATAGTAACACAATGACAACAATTTTAAAGTTAATATTCAAAAGTTACAATTGAACTCATACATGAAAAAAACAAAATCAGAGCTAATTTTATATTGCCACAAGAAAAAATGTACTAATGCTTTAGAATTTGTATCATAATGATAAAAAGGCTTGTAGGCCATTGGTGTGGAGTATTTGGTGTTTTGACATATTTGTGTTTTAGAAAGCAAATTGCATATTAATTATACAGCACGGCTCTTTTTTTTTTTTTTTACACAATTGGCAAGAGATTGTCGGTGACACTTATATTAATAGTAGTTTAATGACAACCTTAACATGGTTACCCTAAAATACGACGGAATAAATCAAACTCAGCTATGTGTATCACGGTGTTCATGTGGCAAGCTCATCCAAAATACCCTCTCCTCCTCTTACTAAACAGAGACGAATTCCATTCTCGGTACTAATCATCAATAATAACTTACATATTTTCCTTTTTCACGCAAACACTTTATTAATTGTTTATATTGAATATGACAAAGGCCTACAGAACCTTTGGCATGGTGGAACGGCGAAACAATCTTAGGCGGTAGAGATGTACTCTGCGGTGGCACGTGGTTGGCTTCTTCCAAAAATGGTAGGTTAGCTTTTCTCACCAATTTTAGAGAACTCGAAAACATTCCACAGCCCAACACTAGAGGCGATCTCCCCCTTCGTTTTCTTCAGGTCATTTCATGCACTCCATCTGTTTGTCTGTCACAAGTTTACTCTTCAAATGTGTCTTCTGTTATCTTTGGGTCGGATACCGAGTTTTTTTTTTTTTTTTTTTTTTAAAAAAAAAGTCTTATGTTAGTTAATGGTTTATATTTTGTTGGCAACAGAGCAATAAGAGTCCCGAAGAGTTTGCAGAGGAAGTGCTCAAAGAGGCTCATCTATACAATGGATTCAACCTCATATTAGCTGATATTTGCACCTCCACAATGGTTTATGTCTTCAATAGACCAAATCATGGTTATCTTTCTGTTACCCCTGGAATTCACGTCTTGACTAATGCACCATTGGATGCTCCTTGGACAAAGGTATACACATGGTTACTAGTAATAATTGATTCTTGTATGCAAATTAATTTACACCACCTCAATTTTGACACTACTAACTACATTTTTCATTAAGGCTGAAAGGTTGCGCCATAGTTTCAAAGAACTTGTTGATCAGTATGGTGACTGTGAGTTTCCTATAAAAGAAATGGTTGAGAAACTAATGACAAACACGGTTAAAGATGATGAAGAGTGCTTGCTACCAGGGATTCGTCCTCCAGAATTTGAATTTCCTTTGAGTTCGATATTTGTTGACACACAATTTCCTTCGGTGGTAAGTGGTAACTAATTAACACATTCCACTTTTTTGCATGCTTAAGCCTAACCTGGATTTTACATTTGACACTGGCGGAAAATTTGCTTGTGCTTAGGGGCCATATGGTACTAGGAGCACCTCTGCTTTGTTTGTTACATCAAACAAAGAAGTCACATTCTATGAGAAACATCTGGATCAGAAGCAATGGAAAGAGAACATGGTAACTTATCAGATCAGTGAAGCATAGTGAATGGCAAGGATGTGGTTCAATTCTGCTGCTTAAAAGAATGTTTAGTTAGTTAGATACTATGGTTTAGCCACTCACTAGCACCTTGTCAATATGAATAAAGTGGTTTTCTCCTCACGAATTTAATCAACCAGTCCAGTCTTACCCTGTTTAGTGAGGATTGGATCAGTTGGTTATTTTTGTCAACTTGTTTTTCACATTTTTCCCTCACGGAATATTTTGATGTTGTTGTTGACCTTTATACGTTATAGTGATACCTGCACTGGTTTCAGAATGAGCACATGCTCACCTTGGGGCTAGCTTGCTTTTATGATGTATAATTAGTATAAGTAGAATGTTAACTGTGCCCTCCTTATAAATAAAAGTTCAGCGTGGAACACACTTCTTTTTTTCCCTTATGCTATCAATTAAATTCAGATTGTCACATCTGATTTGGGTTGCCATTATAATGTCACTGTGCAATTTGAATTTTATATAATTTTGCTTAGTCGTCACAAAATAAGAAATTGGAACCCTCTGCAATTGTGTAGAAAGTTGCGGATAGCTGCCATAAATCATCCAACTCCGGGTAAGATACATTTCCCCTACTGGAATTTAACCTCTGAGGGAAATTTCACTTTGAGATTTACCTATAAAGTTCTGCATAGCAAGGATAACCAGCCTGCCTAAGAGGACCTTTTAATTGAAGGATCATATTAATCAAGACACTAGTAGCATATTCTTTAGCCTTGGCTTTCATGATTGAATTGATTGAAAAATATCTACAAGTGACACTGACCAGTGGTAGGGAGATTGATACATGTTCTTCGGTATTGTACCCTACTAAATTGAAAGATTGAAATAATCCAGTGTTCTCTCATGACACAAAAACTTGTAAGGAATTATCTCTATGAAGTTCTAATCAAGTAAGGTTGATTGCACTTCTAAACCAGAATCCTTCAAGCAACAATGCCTTCAGAGTGAAGAGATCAATTCATGTGGCATGGGACTCCCTCCCTATGATTGTTACAGAGTCAATACAGATGGCTCTCATAGAGCCTATTTTGGTCGTGCTGCATTCGGAGGTTTAATCGAAGATGTTCATTTAAAGTTTGTGAAATGGTTATATTTCGATAAGGCAACGGAAAGGTTTTTTGTTGATTTGGCACGCCACTATTTGGTTGATTTGGAAGTAAAGAAATGCAAGGATTTTTAATAACATAGAAAAGGAGGTTGAGGAGCTAGTGGATGAGATTAAAGCGGTTTCTTGGGTGTGGATGTTGAGTAGATTGAAGATAGCATCGTTCCTCTTTTACGAGTGGACTTGGAATCCTAGAGAGTGCCTAAATAGAAGATGAAAGGTGCTGTCTTTTGGATCTGTATTGTTGGTTTTTGTGGCTCGGCTTCCTCTGTTTTGCTAGTGCAGGTGATTTTTATTGGTTTAGTTATAGGAAGGATCTTGGTATAGATTGTTTTTTGGCTTCTTTGTCCTTTCCTGTGGCTGCTCTGTGCTGCTTCTAGCTTTGCTTGCTGCTGGCTTTTTCGCACAGTAGGCAAGCTTTTGTATTTCTCTGTAGCCACTTTGCACTTCTGGTGCGTGGTGTTATAATATATATGCCGATTCAAAAAAGAAAGAAAGATAGGCTCCTCCAATGCAATATGATTGTTTGTGTAATTTTCAGTCAAAATAGAGGTCATATGTGCTGAATGTGGTATGGTTCAGCAACTACCCCGATTAAATTATTTGGTCCTACTCTTTATCGATGGGATTAGAGACACTTCAAGCAAGAAATATACTGAAGAGGTGTGAATTTCCTAAAAGGCCAGCTTTCTTCTTTTATTTTGAAATAAATTTAAGGTGAAGAGATAGTTCTCTATTTTAAGGAAGGGGCGACTTTAAAGTTTAAAGAATCCTTACAAATTTACATTTATGTTACATCTTCTTATTATCTATTATAAAAGAACACACAAATGTTTTTAATAAATTGGTCTCCATGATATAATGACGTGATGTTTAGAATATTTTTTCCTGACCTTAAAAGGAAAAAGAAAAACATATATCAGTACGATCTGCTATGAGATTTATTTATCAAAAATATATCAGTACGATCTGCGTGACACATTAAGTTTTTTTTGGCGTTACACCTTTTTTACTTATTTCTTTTTGTTTTTTAAGATTGTTTTTTAATCAAACCGGCGATATTTGAAGTTATAGAAATATACGAGATATTAAATGGTTCAGACTTGTATATATCAGATAAGTAATAGAAGAAATTTACAAGATAAGTAATTTTTTATGAAATGTATTTATTTAAATTATGTAAATCCAACACTTTTTTTTAGAGCAATTCAACATCATATAAAATGGAGTAACTATTTAAAATAATTTTATAAAACTAGAAGAAGAATAAGATGTTATATTGCATATTGTTACCAAAAAAAAAAGGAAAGATGTTATATTGCATATCACCTCAAAATTCTATAGGTCCTAATATCTTTTTTTCCTGGGAGAAGGAGGAAGAGGTTGTGTTACCTGTAGCAATCGTTACTTCCACAGTCGTGTGTATGGTCAATTCACTGAACTGAATTCTCAATTTTCCATTGAAACGATGGAGTTCACTGTTGAAGCGGTGGGAAGCATAGATAACTGTTTCGTATCTCTCCCCTTACCTCTAATCCAAACTCTCCAATCAACACGCTCATCATCTCTCCCACCAATCCTCGCACTCGAGCTTCGTTCTCCCTCTCACTCTCCTCTCTCCTGGTTCGTTGCTTGGTCCGGCGCCACTTCCTCTTCCTCTTCCTCCATTCAAATCTCTCAACAATTCGCTGAATGCATTTCTCTACCGATTCATTCTCCAATTCAAGTTAAAGTCGCTTCTAACGTCCGTCACGCTTCTTCCGTTTCTATTGAGCCGGATACCGAGGATGATTGGGAGATTTTGGAACTTAATTCTCAACAAGCTGAGGATCAAATTCTCAATCAGGTTTCTTATTTAACTAATGGAATTCGATTTTAGAACAATTATTATAAAATGAATCAAATTCTCAAACGGTGATGATTTGTTTGTTGCAGGTTAGGATTGTTCATGAAGGGATGAGGTTTCCTTTACGGTTGAATCATCATACTGTTGTCACATTTCACGTTGTTTCTGTTCTTCCGAAGAATGCGGTGGGTAAGAATTATTATGCCTATTGCCTTTTACATATCATAATTCATGCTCTTTTAAATTAAAGTTAAACTAGTTCACTAAGACTCTGTTTAGAGAAAAAAAAGATAGCAAATAACTGTTAAGCTAGTTGACAACTGATTAGAGGATAAAGTAATGATTGAATTTTTAGTGTCTGGTAAAATTAGCTGTTGAAATAGCTTAAAAATATGAAATGACACAAAAAATATATGTTTAACTAATATTTAATTTGTTTCAATTAAGATAATAGGGATAAAATTGAGACAAAAAAAATGATAGGCTATAAGCTACTTGAAGCAGCTTACCAAAAAACACTATAAACTAGTAAAAATAAGCTCGTGAGAACGTTACGGTTAACGAACGGACTCTTTTTAGTCATATGAGCCTATAAGCTAGTTTGTTGTGCTTGCCAAATAGGTCCTTAGGCTGTTGTGGATGGATGATTTTAGTGTTTAAACCAAGCATTTGGATAATATTATATATATATATATATATTTTTTTTTGTTTTTTTTTTTTTTTTTTTTTTTTGAAGAAGCCAAACTAACCCACTGAAATTGGCACGGGGGAGAATCAAACATGAGACCTCGAGAGGAGCACACTCCAAGGTCCGAGGCCAACACCACTAGACCAACCCTAGTATAATATTATATTATTGACACATCATTTTGTGTGCGTGTGGATGAAATGGCTTGCTATGAACCATTGTCTAAGTGGTTTTAAACCTAATAAGTAATAAAAACTTAGTTAAATGCATATGCACTTTATATTTTGTTAGGAAAATGCATACTTACTATTTACTCAATATTTTTTAGAGGTACTATTTACTCAATTTTTCTCTCATAGGTATTTATTTTCGGTATTAATATAAAACAGGATTTTGGAACACTTTAAATATTATAAAGTAGGAAGATATCACATGTTGTGGGTGAGGTAGGCAGTATGATGCTTAGTCATTTGTTATTCTTTTCCTCAGTGGATTTTTACAAGTCTAGTGTAAACAAGTCTATTTTGAATTGTTGAGCAAATTATTGTTATATCTAGAGTGTGAGACATGTCTAACACGTGAAACTTTATCAGTACAACTGATGCCCGGAACTGAAGTTGAGGTTGCTCCAAAGACGCGCAAAAAAAATTCGGATTCAGCTGGAAATTCACATGTAGGTTCCAATTGTAAAGATCATACTGCAAAGATGCTGCTCCGTTTACAAGAACCAAATGAGTTATGTCGTACCAGTACTCATGTCAAAGGTGTTGAGCTTCATGTAGGTCTTACTTCGGTTGCTTTTGTTCATCCAGAAACAGCCAAGCACTTCTCATTTAACATGCTTCAGTTGGTTTCCATAGTGCCAAGAGTATCCAAAGGAAATGTTAGTAAATCCAGAAGCAAATCCAATGTTATGAAAGCCAAAGGTGGTTCAGCTGTTAGTGAAGTTGAGAATGGAAATACTGACAAGAAGGAACATCGACAAGCAGTTGTTCATCTGTTGATTTCAGAATCCGTGGCTAAAGGACATGTAATGCTAGCTAAGTCTCTTCGCCTTTATTTGAGAGCTAGCCTGCATTCATGTACGTTAAGTTGTCCTAATATTCATCCTACTTAAACAACAATATATTAGAACCAATCACATGCATGCTCATAAAATTAAATGTGCAGGATATTGAGCTTAGGAAATTGTTATTAAATGTATTTGAAGTTGGTTTTTGTTTTTATCTGTTTTTTTAGTTAGGAAACCAGCAGTTCCTAATTCTTGTATTTCAGTACTGCATCATGCTATCAAGCATGATAATCAGTGAATAAGTTATTTGTTATTTTTATAAGCAGTGGATTTGCTCTGGTATTTAAACTTATATTTTTGAAATTTACATGGCATCAGGAGAGAAGTGTAAGGCTTTATGGAAGTTTGCTCTTGTTTCTGGTGGATGTTATGCTAAAAGTATGCTATATTTTCTTTGCGTGATAAATTAAAAAAACTTGCTTTGCTGCTATAGCCTGAGTTATCATCTTTATATTGGTGGGTTGTGTGTCATACTTTGACGATTTCTTTTGCTTTTTAAATTATATTTCAGATGAATAATCTGACCATCCTTTCAATTTCAGTGCCAGATTTTAAACGAGAACATTGTTTTTGTGATTGTGCAGGGGTTTATTTGAAGGCATGTGATATTATTTTGGAAAAAAGTATTCCTTCCATTTCTCTCTGTCCTTGTCGATTCAAACTGTTAAGGCAAGAGAGTGCTGTTGAGAAAGATGGTCTAGATGATTATCACAGCCACAGGAATCACAATGATGAAAATATACATAGAAAAGCTACTTCTGGTCTCTTTTTGGATACCATTAATTGGTCGATCCACAGTGAAGTTGTTGCGGCTCTTTCTGATGAATCTAGTTACAGAGAAGAGGAAGTGGTTGCAAACCAATCTCAGAATCATAAGGGATTACAAAGTCTTGTACGACTATGGTATATTGCGCACCTTGAGGCAATTACTTCCATTACGGGGATAGAAGTTAATTCATTGGTTATCAGTAGTAAAACCTTGCTTCATTTTGAATTAAGCTGTTACAAGATTGGGAGCGATGAGAAGCTTCGACTGACTTCTTCAGAAAACAGTGGCAATGCGGTTGAAATGTTATTTTTATTGACCTTTGGTGAAGGAGATCCGCATTATGGAAAACTTAATGCCTATGAA
>Ga0209282_1000216_pt1 | contig 30081 bp, 27 predicted proteins | sample Mtrugardesep15_FD_187529 | JGI IMG/M metagenome (GOLD analysis project Ga0209282, IMG submission 187529) | Root nodule microbial communities of legume samples collected from California, USA - M. trunc garden sep15 (SPAdes) (version 2) | ecosystem: Host-associated > Plants > Roots > Nodule...
AGGAGGCAGGCAAGCCCTTCAAGGTCGTCATCATTGCGCTTGCCCGCAAATTGCTCGCCATCGCAAACGCCATCATCAGGGACAAAACAACCTTCCGACGAACCACCTGACAAACACAGTTGCCAGCCAGACCAAGTCATTGGGCTGAAAAGACCCTTCCCACTCGCAGACCCATCGCTGCCGACAATGTGCACAGAGATGAGCGAAGAGGAGAGACCTCGCCTGGCTAGTTTCTGCCATCGTTCGGCCTTGCCTTGTCCCCCTTCTTCTTTACCGTCGTCGCTGTTTTGGCATCCGGTTCCTGTCCGTAATAAGTGCCGCCCAGATGACCGCCGCCGCTCGTGTTCTCGGCCTGTTTTCGCGCGTCCTTCTGGGCCTGTTCGACATCGGTTTTGCTCATTTCGACAACCTCCTGTGATTTCGGCTGGCTGTGTAACCACAGGCGAGCGCATCTGTTCCGGCACCGCCGCCGCGCGGCTTGATCGCCGGTTCGGCAGCTCCTTAAGAAAGCCGGTATTGCTGGAAGACCTGCAGGAAGAGTTCGCGCTCGGTTGTGATGTCCAGCTTTTCATAGATGCGCGCCCGGTGGTTCTTGACCGTGCCCGGTGCGATCCCGAGCCTGGACGCGATCGTGGCGTTCGGATGCCCTTGCAGAATGAGATCGACGAGTTCCCGCTCCCGTGCCGTCAGGCCCGGCCACAGGATGAGGGAAGCCTGGACGGCGTTCACCGGCGCTTCTCCCATGGCTTCGGGCATGCTGGTCCGCCTGAGATTGGGGTCGCGCGTGCGGGTATCGGTTGCATGAAGTGCTTCGAAAACCGGAAAGCGGCCGGACAGCGCCGCGACCTCGCCATCGCTGAACATCGATGTGGAGCGGTCGAGAAATATGCCGAGGCACCAGTCGTCGCCGTCTTCCAGCAATATGCCGACCTCGTCGCAGATTTCGGATTGCGCCAGGAACTCCGCTATGTAGCGGCCGCGTTTGGGAGCGCCGTCCGCCAGGCTCTTGAGGGGCACGATCCCTGCGCGCCTGGTCAGGCGCCAATAGGCATAGAAGGGATCGAACACATAATAGGTATCGAGGTAACGCGCCACCATCTCGTCGGAGTAACCGCGGTGCTTAATGAATTCCGGCCTGCGGGTGGCGGAATAGCGCGTGACCGTGATGAGGTTCTGCGGCACCACAGCGCCGACCATGTCGATCAGCCGGTCGACATGCCTATCGGTGCCGGTGGCGCTGATCGCTTGCGCCAGGATATTCCAGAACACATCGCCGCTCATATGTTCGTCTACCACTGTTCCCCCTGCCGGTCATTGTGCCTTTTGGCACATTTCGCAGCTGTAAATTCGCATCTACGCTCCCCCCATCAGCAAAGCCATGGAGGGCAGGACCTTGGAAAACCCAATCGTGATCGGCATCGACGCGGGCGGTACGATGACCGACACCATCCTTGTCGATCAAAACGGGCACTTCAAGATCGGCAAGGCCGCCACCACACCGAAAAACGAGGCGGAGGGCTTCATTTCCTCCGCCGCCGATGCCGCGGACGCCTGGGGTATCTCCCTCGATAGTCTTTTCTCCGGACTCGACGTGGTGCTTTATTCCGGCACCGGCATGCTCAACACGCTGCTCTCGCGCACCGGCCGCAAGCTGGGGCTGATCACCACCAAGGGCTTGGAGGACATGGTGCTGATGGGCCGCGGACTGCAGGCCTGGGCCGACTATTCCTATGCCGACCGGCTCCACGCCGTCACTCACGCCCACCCCGATCCGCTGGTGCCGCGCCGCCGCACCCATGGCGTCACAGAGCGCGTCGATCATTTCGGAGATATCGTCCTGCCCCTCTACGAGCATGAGGTGACGGCCGCAGCCCGTGCTCTGATCCGCGACAAGGTCGATGCCATCTGCATCATGACGATCTTCAGCCACGTCAATCCCGTCCATGAGAAGCGCATCGCCGAGATATGCCGGGAGGAGGTTGCCGCCGCCGGTGCCGAGATCAACATCTATACCAGCCATGAGGTTCGCCCGGTCATCCGCGAACAATCGCGGCTGAACTCGGTGCTGATCGAAGCTTATGCGACATCGCGCGGGCGCAAGCAGCTCAGGGGTATTCAGGAGGCGTCGCAGAAATACGGATTCAAGTACGGCGTACAGACATTGCTCTCGTTCGGAGGCCTGACGTCGATCAACCATCCGCGTCTGCATGAGACGATGATCTCGGGCCCGATCGGCGGAATTCTCGGCGCGGCCTATATCGGCAAGCTGATCGGAAATGACTCGCTGATCTGTTCGGATATGGGCGGAACCTCCTTCGACATGGGCGTCATCTCGCGCGGTCAGACCCGCATTGAAAACGAACCGCTGATGGATCGCTTCAAGCTCAATGTGCCGACGCTTCATCTCGATACGATCGGTGCCGGCGCCGGCATGATTCTCAAGGTCGATCCCCTGACGAGGAAGGTCTCGCTCGGGCCGGAAAGCGCCGGCGCCGATCCGGGCCCGATCTGTTTTGCCAAAGGCGGCACCGACCCGACAATCGCCGACTGCGATGCGATCCTCGGCCGGTTGAACCCGCATTACTTTCTTGGGGGCAAGGTGGTGCTCGAGGTCGAAAAAGCCCGTGCGGCCTTCAAGGAAAAATGTGCGGATGTGCTCGGTGTCGGTTTGGAAGAAGCAGCGGAGGGCATGATCGAGATGCTCGAGCAGGATGCCAACAATGCGTTGCGGCGCGTCATTTCGGGTCAGGGCATTCACCCGTCCGAGTTCACGCTTCTCTCCTATGGCGGTTCGGGTCCGCTGCATCTTGCCGGCTGCTCGAGAGGCATCGGCTTCAAGGATATCATCACGTTTCAGTTCGCTGCCGCCTTCTCCGCCTTCGGCTGCACCACTGCCGACTATATGCGCCGGCATTCGGTCTCGACCCAGATCGATATCGGCGCCCATGCCTCCGACGACAGGCTTGCTGCAGCCGGCGCGCAGGTCACCCAGGTGTGGAAGGACCTCGAAAAAGCCGCTGTCGACGAGATGCTGATCGACGGCCATGCGCGGGAGAAGATCAAGGCCGTTCCCTTCTTCATGGCCCGTTACACCGGCCAGCTGGAGGACGTCGAGGTGCTGGCGCCGCTGCCTTCGATCGACACTGCGGGCGACATGCGCGCGGTCCTGGCGCAATTCGAAGACGTCTACGCCAAGGCCAATCACCGCGTCTCGAAATACGGCGAGGCGGGCTTCTCGCTGATGGAGCTCGGCGTGATCGCCACCGCCGAAAAGATCAAGCCGGTGCTCGTCAGGCGGCCTCTCGGGACCGCCGATCCGCGATCCGCCCACAAGGGCATGCGCGAAGCCTATATCGGTGGCCGCTGGCACAAGGCCGATCTTTACGAGATGGATCTGCTCGAGCCCGGACACGAAGTGATCGGTCCCGCGATCATCGAACATCCGGCGACGACGCTGGTGGTGCATCCGAACGACCGCGTCTTCATCGATGAATGGACGCTGCTTCACTACAACCACGCCTGAGCTGAAGGATGACAAACATGCTGGACAAAACGGCAAATCCCCTGCAGCGGCGGCTGCTCGAATCCGAACGCCTGATGGAGGAGACCGGCTGCTATGACGGCATCACCGAACTTCGCCTGCGCGGGCAGGACCCGCTGAAATTCGAGACGCTGCATACGAAACTGCGTGCCTATTGCGTCTCGGCGCGCGAAATGGCGCGCCGCATCTCTGCCTCCCCGGGCGTGCGGGAAGTCGGCGAAATGGTGGTGGCGATCTACACGCCGGAAGGCGATGCAATCGCACTTTCGAACGGCATCATGGTGCATGTGCACACGATGAGCCGGTTCATCAAATGGATGATCAGAAACGGATACGAGCAGAATCCTTGCATCCGCGACGGAGACATCTTCGCCAACAACGATGCCTTCATCGGTACGGTCCAGGTCCCCGACGTCATGGATGTGGTGCCGATATTTCACGAGGGCACGCTGGTCGGCTGGGCCGGTGCCGTCTGCCACGAACTCGAAGCGGGGGGCATCACGCCCGGCGGCGATGTCTGCCTTGCTCAGGAACGCTTCACCGAGGGCCTGTTCGTTTGTGCCGAGAAAATCGGCGAAAACGACGAGATTCGCCGCGACTACGTGATCCGCTGCGAGCGCAATCTGCGCATGCCGATTTACTGGGTGCTGGATGAGAAGGCCAAGGTCGCCGCCTGCATCGACATGCGCGAGAACGTCAAGCAGCTCATCGAAGAGATCGGCCTGGAATATTGGCAGCGGCTTTCCAAGGAATTCATCGAGGAAGGCAGGAGAGCGCAGCTTGCCCGGACGCGCCAGCTCACGGTGCCCGGAATTTATCGCGGCCACACCTTTTATGGTCATGTGACCGAGGGTAAGCCCGGCTTTCAGCCACTCGCCGATCCGAACTGGCTCTACAATATTCCGATCGAGATGGAGATCACCAGCGAAGGCAAGATCAGGCTCGACTTCGACGGCACGCAGCCCTGGGGCTATCATTCGATGAACTGCACCCCGGCCGGCATGGACGGCGGTATGTTCGTGACGCTGACCCAGCACATGAACTTCGAGGGGCTGGTCAATGACGGCGCCTGGTTGGCGACTGAGATCAACATTCCCCACGGCACCTGGACGAACCCCGACAACGAGATGGCGGCGACAGCAACCTCCTGGGCATTGCTGCTTCCTGCTTACGGAGTCTTCCAGCGGCTGCTCTCGCGCGGTTTCATCGCGCGGGGATTCGTCGAGGAAGCCTTTGTCGGTCAGGTGAATTCACCGATGATCGAGATGGGGGGCACCAGCCAGTACGGCACCGGTTTCGGCATGGCGCATTTCGAATGTGCTGCCGCCGGCTCCGGAGCGCTGGCGATCAAGGACGGACTCGATACTGCCTATGTCGGCTGGAATCCGGAATCGGACATGGGCAATATCGAGATCTGGGAACAGAACATGCCGATGGTCTATATCGGGCGCTCGATCGTGCCGAACTCCGGCGGCGCCGGGAAGTACCGGGGCGGCTGCGCCTTCATCTCGACCTGGCTCATCAACAAGACCGATCACCTTCGCCTCGTAACATCGGAGCATTCCTCGCGCGTGTTCGACAATGGCGGATTGTGCGGCGGCTATCCGGCGCCCACCTGCGAAAAACATCACGCGGTCAGGAATTCCGATATTCACGAACGCGCCGAACGCCGGGAGCCGCTGGCACATACGCCGGGCACCGATCCGCTGGTCTCGGATTTCGAGCGCATCTATAAGGGAGAACAGGTCTGGGAGGAGGGTCCCTATATCACCCGGCCGCACAAGGCAGGCGACATTTTCAGCCATGCCTATAATGGCGGCGGTGGCTTCGGCGACGTGCTGGAGCGCGACCCGATCAAGACGGCGTGGGACGTGGAAAACGGCTTCCTGACGCGCGAAGCCGCCGAGAAGGTGTTCGGCATCATCCTGAAGGAGGATGCCGAGGGTTATCCGCAGGCCGACATCGATGCCACCGTCGCCCGCCGTGCCGAAATCCGCAGGGAACGGATGAGGAAGGCCATTCCCGTGTCCGAGTGGATGGTCAGGGAGCAACTGCGCGTGAAGGCTTCGGATTTCGCTCCCGAGGTCGCCAAGATGTATCGTAGCGCGATGAAGCTCTCGCCGCGCTTCTCCAAGGACTTCAGGGAATTCTGGGGGCTTGCCTCCGATTTCACCATCGCTGGGGAGAATTGAGCCATGACCACATATTCGAAGGAAATCATCAACGACCTCGTCAACGGAACGCTCCCCTGGCCGCAGACGCGGCGGATCATGAGCGCCTACAAGGACGACGACCGATTCTTCAAGTATCTGGCAGTGCTGCAGGACCGCGTGGCCTGGGCCGAGGCCGTCCTGCTGCCGGTCGGCGATCGCCTCTTCATCTGCGACAGCGCCGAGGGTCGGATCACCCGCTGCGAGTGCGGCTATTCCTTCGGCGACTATCGCAAAAACTGGAAACTGAAAGCGGCGATCAACGTTCGCGACACCGAGGAGAGCTTGCGGGAAATCTACCCCAACAGCGATATCCCGGATTCTCAGTGGATGGAGATCCGAGAGTTCTTCTGCCCCGAATGCGCGCATCTGCACGAAGTCGAAGCGGCAGCCCCCGGCTACCCGATCGTCCATGATTTCGAGCCGGACCTCGAAGGGTTCTATCGCGACTGGCTCGGCAAGCCATTGAAGGATCAGTCATGACAGGCAGGCTCAAGGGCCGCAGCGCGGTCATCACAGGCGGCTTGACGGGGCAGGGGCTGGCGATCGCGGAGGCGTTTGCTGCCGACGGCGCCAATGTCGCCGTCGGCTCCTTCGTCCGCGAAGCGTCCGGCCGTCAGGGCGATGCCGCTGCCTATCCCGATCCGCGGGAGATCGCCGAGATCCGGGTGCGGCTCGCCGCTGCCGGCACGGCGGTTCACGCCGGCCACCTGGACGTTCGTGACAGCGAGGCGATCGAGCAATTCGTCGCGGCGGCGGAGGCCGCATGCGGCCCCACCGACATTCTCGTCAATGCCGCCGGTACGACTGCAGAGCAGCCGGTGTCGGGCCATTCCGACGAATTATGGCTGAAGATCATAGATACCAATCTGAACGGCGCATTCCGTATGACCCGGAGACTGCTGCCCGGAATGATCGGGCGCAAATGGGGTCGGATCATCAATATAGGCTCGACGGCTGCCACTGTCGGCTGGAAGGACAATCCGGCCTATTGCGCCTCGAAGTCGGGATTGCTCGGGCTCACCCGCTGCGTGGCGCTCGAAGGGGCGCCGCATGGTGTCACCTGCGTGATGATCAGCCCGACCTGGGTGGAAACGGAACTGATGCGCCGCAACGTCAGGCAGGTCGTCGAACGGGAGGGCAGCGGCCGGACTACGGAGGAGGCGATGGCCGATATCGCCGCCCAGAACCCGCAGAACCGGATCATCCAGCCCGACGAGATAGCAGCCCTTGCCGCCTTCCTCTGCGGCGAGGGGGCAAGGGGTATCACCATGGAGAACATACAGATCACGGGCGGCGCACTTTGGTGAGCCGCCTTTCTGGTCTTTTGACGTGTGTTTCGCAGTGCATACAGAACCTAAGAAGAGGGAACATGACAATGCTGAAACAGATCACTGCAATGACCACCGGACTGCTCATGACGATCGGCGTCGCCAATGCCGCTGAGCCGGAGAGCTGCAAGACCGTCCGCTTCTCCGATGTCGGCTGGACCGACATCACGTCTACGACGGCTGTCGCCTCGACCATTCTCGAAGCGCTCGGCTATGCGCCGGAAAGCAAGCTGCTATCGATCCCCGTCACCTATGCGAGCATGAAGAACAAGGACATCGACGTCTATCTCGGCGATTGGCAGCCGAGCATGGAAGCCGACCGCAAGTCTTTCCTAGAGGACAAGTCGATCGAAGTGATCGGCCCGAACCTCACCGGCGCCAAATATACATTCGCCGTGCCGAAATACGTCGCGGACGCAGGCGTCAAGGACATTTCCGATCTCCAGAAGTTCGCCGACAAGTTCGGCCGGAAGATCTACGGGATCGAACCCGGCAACAACGGCAACCGCATGATCCTCGACATGATCAATAAGGGTGACTTCGGGCTGACCGGCTGGGAGCTCGTCGAGTCATCCGAGCAGGGCATGCTTGCCGAGGTCGAAAGAGCAACAAAGGACGAGCAGTGGATCGTCTTTCTCGGATGGGCTCCGCATCCGATGAATACGCGCTACCGGATCGATTATCTCTCGGGCGCGGACGCCTATTTCGGCCCGAATTACGGGGGCGCCGATATCTATACCAACATTCGGGCCGGCTATGCGCAGGAATGTCCGAATGTCGCGAGATTTGTGACGAATCTTCGCTTCACCCTGGACATGGAAAACGAGATCATGAACGGGATATTGAACGACGGAAAGGACCCGAAGGAAGCCGCAGCCGATTGGTTGAAGGCTCATCCGGATGCAGTCGCTCCGTGGCTTGAAGGTGTGACGACATACGATGGCGGGCCGGCAGCGGGCGCGGTCGAGATGGCGCTGAAAAGCTAGGGCGGGAGGAGGAAAAGTCTGCGCGGTTTTCCGCCCGCATCCCGCAGCCGCGCGGCAGTGAGCTCACCATGCGAGCGCCGGCCTTGTGATCATGAGCCAGAAGATCGCGACGACGGCGCCGAAAGCCGGAAAACCGAAGGCGAACCAGAGGCGGAAGAGCTGGTGGTAACGCTTAGGTAAGGGGTTCCCGGCTTTGCTTGCGGCTTCGGCGAGCCGTCGCATCTCCATCTGCATCCACACGACGGGCAGCCAGAATGCACCGGTGATCAGGTATAGGAAAATCGAGAGCACGATCCAGCCTTCGGCCAGGGAGTAGCCTACGTTCCAGGCAAGCGCGATCCCTGTGACCGGCTGCAGGACGACGGCGGTTGCGGTGAAAAGAAAGTCGGCGATAACGACGATGCGTGCAACGGCCGCGACCGTTTCCGTACGGCCGGTCCGATGCGCCAGAAGCATGAAGAATGCAATCCCGGCGCCCGTACCGAGGAGCACGGAGGCGCCGATGATGTGCAAAAACTTGAGAACGAAGTAAAGCATCAACGCTCCTCCAGGATAGCCAGGGCAGCGAGATGGAGGACAAGGATAGGCCAGATCTTCAGGAGCGGTCCAAGCGGCTCGTTCCAAAGTTCCGGGAGCAGGACCGTCCCGGCGACCGCGTAGAACAGAGAAAGGGCGACGGCGCCATAGAGGCCGATCCGGCTGGTGCGGCGAAGCGCGATCGCCGTGCCGATGAGGATATCCGCGAGCGCCCCGGCGATCACGCTGGGTCCGGCGAGAACGCCGGCGCCTCCCCGTTCCATCAGATCAACGCCGATTTCATATCCTGATGTGAGCGAGATGACGCCCGTCATGATCCAGAACAGGGAAAGGACGATGAAGATGACGGGCTTGAGCAGATAGAGCTTGGCGAACCAGCGTTCCTGGACGGAGACCGGCGTTCTCGTCAGCGCGTCTGAGAGCGCCAGCGGTTCTATTCCGGTCTTTTCGATCCATGCCCGGGCGTCGCCGACGGCGCCGCGCACGATCTCTTTCTGCGCGGTACTGCGGGTCGGCGGTCGCCAGCCCAGGGCCCCGGCGAGATCACTCAGGCTGTAGGTGAGACCCGCTAAGGGGGTAGGTACGTTCACGACAGGCGCAGCGGGCCAGCCGAACCAGCGCCTGTACGTGCTCACGACGTCCTTGAACGTGAGAGCCTCCGGGCCCGCGACCTCGAGCGCGAGGCGCGCGGGAGCATCCGGGCCGACGAATAGCGCCACTGTGCGCACCACGTCTTCAAGGCGCACGACCTGAAGCAATCCGGTATTCGGCATTAAGGGGAGCCACGGCAGCGCGGCGAGACCCCGGAAAAGCGCGCTGGCGCCGTAGGCGCCGGGGCCGAGCACGACGGAGGGGCGCAGGATGACCCAGTCGAGATCACATGCCATCAACGCTTCATCGCCCTCGAGCTTGGTGCGCGAGAACGGTGAAGGCTGCGCCTTGTCTACTCCCATTGCCGAAAAATGGACCACGCGGCGCACGCCGGCCTGCTCGCATGCCCTGAAAAGCGAGGCAGGACCTCGCGCGTGGACCGCTTCCGTGTCCTCACCCGGTCCGTCCTGGAGCGTTCCCGCGCAATTGACCACGGCGTCGATGTCAGGGAGATGCGGTCGCCAGGCTTCCGGGCCGGCGTTTCGAAGGTCGACTTCGAGGGTCTGGCCAGCAGTGGCGGAGCTCGGTGCCGATCCGGGCCGGACCACGCGGACGACCTCCATCCCGCGTTCATGGAGCCCCGCGCAAACCGCCGAGCCGATCAGGCCGGAGGCGCCCACTACAAGCACTCTCATCATTCGTCCTCACGATCACCGGCGGAGCCGTTACCGGCATTCGCCGCCCATGCCCAAAACAACGGCGGCAAGGAAGATGTTCCTTTTCACTTGAGCCTTCGATTTCTATGCGGCACTCTCCATCGGTGAGTCTTAAGACCATTTGGGGAAGGGCTCTCGACAATCGGCAGCCTTACCCTATTTGGTTCGGCGGGGTGCCGGATGCATAGAGATGGCTGATAAGCACTTTGATTTGGCTGCATGTTTTTTCGTCCTGGACCGGCTGGTCAAGGAAATGTGCGGTGGAGAAGAATGCCGGGTCGCTCGCTTGATATTGGGAGTATCTGTGAGCGGCGCGGGTGTGGACGCGTACAAGGGAGGAGAATGCCATGCGAGTGATTTCCATTTCCACGACAATGGCCGTCGTCGGCTTCGCTGTTCAGGCGCAGGCCGCCACCGAACTGCAGTGGTGGCATGCAATGACGGGCGCCAACAACGAAATGATCGAGGAGCTCACCAAGGAGTTCAACGCGAGCCAGAGCACCTACAAAGTGGTGCCTGTCTTCAAGGGCACCTATCCCGAAACTCTGAATGCGGGGATTGCGGCCTTCCGCTCGAAGCAGCCGCCGGCGATCATTCAGGTATTCGATGCCGGCAGCGGCACGATGATGGCGGCCGAGGGCGCGATCGTGCCGGCCGCCGAGATCCTCCAGAAGGGCGGCTTCACCTTCGATAAATCGCAGTATCTTCCCGGGATCGTTGCCTATTATTCGAAGCCGGATGGAACGATGCTGTCCTTTCCGTATAACTCTTCCTCGCCGATTCTTTACTACAATAAGGACGCTTTTCAGAAAGCAGGCTTGAACGTAGACAATCCGCCGAAGACATGGCCGGAAGTCTTCGAAGCCGCGAAGAAGATCAAGACGAGCGGTGCGGCACCTTGCGGGATGACGTCGACCTGGTTGACCTGGATCCAGACGGAGAACTTCGCCGCCTGGAACAATATGCCCTACGGAACCAATGAAAACGGGCTCGGCGGCACCGATGTGCAGCTGAAGATCAACGCGCCCCTTTACGTGGAGCATTTCCAGGCCATAGCGAACCTCGCCAAGGACGGCGCCTTTCGTTATGGGGGGCGCACCTCCGAGGCAAAGCAGCTCTTTACATCAGGCGAATGTGCCATCCTGACCGAATCCTCGGGCGGTCTCGGCGACATCGCCAAGAGCGGCGTCAACTACGGGATCGGTCAACTGCCCTATTACGAGGGTCACGGTCCGCAGAACACGATCCCCGGTGGAGCGAGCCTCTGGGTGTTCGCCGGCAAGTCCGACGAGGAATACAAGGGCATTGCCGAGTTCTTCAACTTCCTTTCACAGACAGAAATCCAAGCCAAGCTGCATCAGGTCTCGGGTTATATGCCGGTCACGATGGCTGCCTACGAGGAAACCAAGAAGTCCGGCTTCTACGAGAAGAACCCCGGGCGTGAGACGCCACTCCTGCAGATGATGGGCAAGGCGCCGACCGAAAACTCGAAGGGTGTCCGGCTGGTCAACCTGCCGCAGGTTCGGGACATCCTCAACGAGGAGTTCGAAGCGATGCTGTCGGGACAACAGGATGCCAAGACGGCGCTCGATAAAGCGGTCGAGCGGGGCGACGCCGCGATCGCAGCAGCAATCAGCAATTGATCGAAGCAGGTGCCGCGCGCCCTCTTGCGATGGCGAGCGGCATTCTGCGGTCATGCCACCCTGACGTGATCCCGGGCCGATCCGGCCCGAGACCATCGTGACCCAGGAGATTGCTCGTGCAGCGTGTCGTCTTTCCGAACAAAATCCTCCCCTATTTGCTCGTCGCTCCGCAGATCGCGTTGACGATCGTCTTCTTTTTCTGGCCCGCAAGCCAGGCGCTCTACCAATCGGTGATCCGGGAAGATCCGTTCGGCTTAAAGAGCGGTTTCGTAGGATTTGCGAATTTCAGTGCCGTGCTTTCGGAGCCGAACTATCTCAACTCTCTGAAGGTCACGGTGATCTTCAGCGTGTTGACCGCGCTGCTTGCAATGGCCGTAGCCCTGCTTCTGGCTACGGCCGCCGACCGCGTCGTGCGCGGGCAGGCCTTCTATCGCACCCTGCTGATCTGGCCCTATGCCGTCGCACCGGCCGTCGCCGGCATGCTCTGGCTCTTCATGTTCAACCCGGCGATGGGCACCTTCGCCTATATGCTCAGACGCAGCGGTTTCCATTGGGACCCGTTGCTCAACGGCAATCATGCCATGATCCTGATCGTCGTCGCGGCGGCCTGGAAACAGATCAGCTATAATTTTCTCTTCTTTGTGGCCGGGCTCCAGGCCATACCCAAGTCGCTCATCGAAGCGGCCGCGATCGATGGAGCGCGCGGCACCCGGCGGTTCTGGACGATCGTGTTTCCGCTGCTGGCGCCGACGACCTTCTTCCTGCTGGTGGTCAACACCGTCTATGCCTTCTTCGATACGTTCGGGATCATCCACTCGGTGACTGGCGGCGGGCCGGCGAGGGCGACGGAAACGCTGGTTTACAAGGTCTATAACGACGGCTTCGTCAATTTGAACCTCGGCTCATCCGCCGCTCAGTCGGTGATCCTCATGGCGATCGTCATCGGACTGACCGCCTTTCAGTTCCGGTTCGTCGAAAAGCGCGTCCACTATGGTTGAGATCGCCAATGATTGAGAAGCGCCCTATCTCCAGCCTGATCGGGCACCTGATGCTGATCATTGGCGTCATCATCGTGGTCTTTCCGATCTACTACACCTTCGTCGCATCGAGCATGAGCTCGGTCGAGATCATCCGCCCGCCGATGCCGCTCGTTCCCGGCTCGCGGCTTATCGAGAATTATAGCGAAGCGCTCTCCGGCGGCGTCGAGCGAGTCGTCGGCGTCAGCCTCGAACGGTTGCTGTTCAATACGTTCGTGGTGGCGGTTGCGATCGCTGCCGGCAAGATCGTCATTTCCTTTCTCTCGGCCTTCGCCATCGTGTTCTTTCGCTTCCCGCTGCGGATGGTGTTTTTCTGGATGATCTTCATCACCCTGATGCTCCCGGTCGAGGTGCGGATTCTGCCGACCTACAAGGTGATCGTCGATCTCGGACTGATCGATACCTATGCCGGACTAACGTTGCCCTTGATGGCATCGGCAACGGCGACCTTCCTGTTCAGGCAGTTCTTTCTGACGATCCCGGGCGAGCTCGTGGAAGCGGCGCGGATCGACAATGCGGGTCCGTTCCGATTCATGCGGGATATCCTGCTGCCGCTTTCCAAGACCAATATCGCGGCGCTTTTCGTAATCCTCTTCATCTACGGCTGGACGCAGTATCTCTGGCCGCTGCTGGTGACGAACGACAGTCGTATGAACACGATCATCATCGGCCTCAGGAAGATGGTCGATTTCACCGATGCGTCGACCCCGTGGAACTACGTCATGGTGACGGCGATCCTCGCGATTATCCCGCCGGTCGCCGTGGTCGTCCTGATGCAGCGCTGGTTCGTCAAGGGTCTGGTCGAAACGGAGAAGTAATGGCAACGATCAATCTTACGGATGTCCACAAGACCTATCAGGGCGACATCGCCGCGATCCGCGGCGTTTCGCTTGCGATTGCCGATGGCGAGTTCATCGTGCTCGTCGGGCCTTCCGGCTGCGGGAAGTCGACGCTGCTGAGGATGATCGCCGGGCTCGAAAGCATCACCTCCGGCGAGGTCTCCATCGGCGACCGCGTCGTCAACGGGCTCGAGCCTTCCGAGCGAGACATTGCGATGGTCTTTCAGAACTACGCGCTCTATCCGCACATGACGGTCCGCCAGAACCTCAGCTATGGCCTGAAGAACCGCAACACGCCGAAGGACGAGATCGAGCGTCGGATAGCCAAGGCGGCGAAGTCCCTGGAAATAGAACCTTTCCTGGATCGAAAGCCGCGGCAGCTTTCAGGCGGTCAGCGCCAGCGTGTGGCGATGGGGCGGGCGATTGTCCGGGAACCCGCCGCCTTTCTCTTCGATGAACCGCTTTCGAACCTGGACGCAAAGCTCAGGGTCCAGATGCGCGTCGAGATCAGGCGCCTTCAGCGGGCTCTTGCCACGACGAGCGTCTATGTCACGCACGACCAGCTCGAGGCGATGACGCTCGCCGATCGCCTCGTCGTTCTGAACGGCGGCAGGATCGAGCAGGTGGGGACGCCCATCGAGCTCTACGAGAAACCGGCGACGGCATTCGTCGCGACCTTCATCGGTTCACCGTCGATGAACCTGCTCGATATCGGGAGCCACGATTCTGCGTGGACCGTTCCGGGGGGGCTGGTCGGGAAACCGGGGCTTGCGACAATCGGCATCCGGCCGGAGGACATCACACTCGCGGATGGTTCGGCCGGAGGCGATCGTTTCAGAGCCCGGGTTCGCGTCGGTGCCGTGGAGCTGGTCGGCGCCGAAAGTTACGTGCACGGTACTTTGACCAACGGCGAGCCGCTCGTCTTCAGAGTTGCCGGCCGTTCCCGCACGGCAATCGACGAGGAGCTCGAGGTCGCAGCGGAACCGGAAAGCCTGCATTGGTTCGACGCCGCCGGCCGCCGCCTGTAGGCGCGCGGCCAATGCGTGGCTCGCCAGATTTTTTGCGACCGCCTGTCGGCTCGAAGGTCCCGCCAGCGTCCTTTGATAGCGACTACGCAATTTCAACGATTGGACAGCAAGCAGGAGAACCAAGATGATGAAACTGTATGGATTGGGTCCGACCCGTTCGCTTCGCGCGCTTTGGGCCCTGCGGGAACTCGATGCCGAGTTCGAGTTCGTACCCGTCAACATCTTGGGTGGCGAAGCCCGGCACCCGGACTTCCTGCGCCTCAACCCTGCCGGCAAGCTTCCGGTGCTGGTCGACGGTGACTTCATCCTCACGGAATCCGCCGCGATCGTTATGTATCTGGCGGAGAAATATGGTGCCAAAGGCTTGATGCCCACGGATCTGAAGGAGCGGGCGCAGGCTTATCGTTGGACTCTTTTTGCGGTTACCGAGCTTGAACAGCCCCTCTGGCGAATAGCCAAGCACGAATTTCTGTATCCCGAAAACAAGCGCTTACCGGAAGATGTGGCGCTCGCCCGAGAAGAGTTCCTGGCGATGGCAGCAGTGCTCGAACGCCACATGGACGGGCGCGAGTTCATTGTCGGCGAGAGGATGACCATAGCCGATTGCGTCACGGCTTATGTGCTGGACTGGGGCAACGAAAATGCGTTGATCGACGGCTTTTCCAATCTCAAGGCATATTTTGAGCGGATGTATGCGCGTCCCAGGGCCCCGCAGCGAATTGCCGAAGCGATGGCGGATCTCCAGCAGGTCGCCTGAGAAGTTCCTCATTCCCGTGCTTTTTGTCACGGGAAAGAGGACAGCATCCGCTCAATCAGGCACGACCACGAGCTTGCCGACGAAGTTCTTCGCCATGAAGTCTGTCTGCGCCCGATGGAATTGCGAAAGGCGATAGACGCCGCCGACGAGCGGCCGGATCTTCTTCTCCTCGATATAGCGGACGAGGCGGAGGAAATCGGCCCGGCTGCCCTGGCTCGATCCGTGCAGCTCCAATTGCTTCAGGTACATCGTCCTGAGATCGAGTTGCACGACCGGCCCGGCGATCGCCCCGGCGGTGGTATAGCGGCCTTCCGGGCGCAGGATCTTCAGAAGGTCGTTGAAGAGGGGGCCGCCCACAAGGTCGGCGACCACATCGATCGGCCGGCCGCCGCCTGCCGTCTCAACAGCCTCGGCGAGGTTGCCCTGGCCTCGGGTCACCACGGCTTCGGCGCCGATTTCGAGCATCGCTGCTTCCTTGCCCGGTCCGGCAACGGCGATCGGAACGGCGCCGCGCGCGCGGGCAAGCTGAATGATCGCCGAGCCGACGCCTCCCGAGGCACCGGTCACGAGCACGGTCTCGCCGGCGGCAAGCCGCGCCCGTTCCAGCATGCGCTCGCCGGTGAGATAGGCACAGCAGAAGGTGGCAAGCTCTATGTCGGTCAGGTCGGTTGCGACCACGTGAGCGTTTTCTGCCGGAAGCGCCATATACTCGGCATAGCCGCCATCGCGGCCATGGCCCATATAGTCGATGTCGGCAAGACTGTCGTCGTCGCGGTTGTAGATCGAGAAATCGACCATGACGCGTTCGCCTATGCGTGCCTCGTCCACACCTTCGCCGACCGCCACGATGTGCCCGACCGTGTCCGTACCCTGGATGCGCGGGAAGGTCAGGGTATTGCCCTGGCGGCGCCAGGTCGAGACGGCGGACGGGTCGTCTTCCGTTCCATAGGCGCCTTCGCGCACCCATACGTCGGTATTGTTCATGCCGCAGGCGGTGACTTTGATCAGCACCTCGCCTGCGGCCGGAGCCGGGACTGGAACGTCCCGGCTGTAGACGAGCTTGTCCAATCCGCCATGGCCGGTCAGCCGCACTGCCGCCATGGCGTCAGGAATGGAACCTATCATATGCGTCCTCCTCAGCGGTCGAATACGGACTGGATGGCATCGGTCGCCGCCTTGACGACGATGTCGGCTTCATCACGCGTCAAGCAGAGCGGCGGTGCAAAGCCGAGAATGTCGCCCTGCGGCATGGCACGGCCGATGACGCCGCGTTCGAGGAGCGCTGTTGCCACCTGCGGCCCGATCTTGCGGCCCGGGTCGAAGAAGGCGCGGTCGTCCCGGTCCTCAACGAACTCGATCGCCGCCATCAACCCGTCGCCGCGCACTTCGCCAACATTGCGGTGATCGCCGATAGCCTTCTGCAGTTCTTCGCGGAAATAGGCGCCCGTCGTACCGGCATTCTCCACGATGCCGAGTTCGTCGATCAGCTCGAGATTGGCAATGCCGGCTGCGGCGCAGATCGGATGCGCGGAATAAGTCCAGCCATGGCCGATGGCACCGAGCTCATTCGATCCCTTTACCAGCACCTGCCAGACCTTGTCGGCGACGATCGTGCCGGACAGCGGGGCGTAGGCCGAGGTCAACCCCTTCGCGATGGTGATGAGGTCCGGCTTGATGCCGTAGTGGTCGGAACCGAACATGGTACCGAGACGGCCGAAACCTGTCACCACCTCATCGGCAACCAGGAGGATATCGTATTTCTGAAGAACGCCCTGGATCTTCTCCCAGTAGCCTTTCGGCGGCGGCACGATCCCGCCCGTGCCGAGGATCGGCTCGCCGATGAAGGCGGCAACGGTGTCGGGACCCTCTGCGAGGATCATCTCCTCCAGCTTCTCGGCGCAATATTGCGAGAATTGCTCCTCGCTCATCGAACGGTCCGGGCGGCGGAAATAATAGGGTGCTTCGGTGTGCAGGATCGGCGCGCGCGGCAGATCGAAAGCATTGTGGAAGAGGTGAAGACCGGTCAGCGAGCCGGTCATCACGCCCGAGCCGTGATAGCCCCGCCAGCGCGAGATGATCTTCTTCTTCTCCGGCCGGCCAAGAATGTTATTGTAGTACCAGATCAGCTTGATGTTGGTTTCGTTGGCGTCCGAACCTGACAGACCGAAATAGACGCGCGACATGCCTTCCGGTGCCCGGTCGATAATCATTTTGGAAAGCCGGATCGAGGCCTCCGTGCCGTGGCCCACATAGGCATGATAATAGGCGAGGTTCTTCGCCTGTTCCGCAATCGCATCGGCGATCTTCTGACGGCCGTAGCCGACATTGACGCAGTAGAGGCCTGCAAAGGCATCGAGGCTCCGCTTGCCGGAAATATCGGTTATGTAGACGCCTTCGCCGCCCCCGATCACACGGGTCGGGGTCTCGCCGCGCGCGTGCATTCCCATATGGGTCGAGGGATGGAAGAAGTGGTCGCGGTCCCAGGCAGTGAGTTCGTTGCTATTCTCGAGCATGGTATTTCCTTTCATGAATCTAGCGCAAGTTTTACGCAATGCCGGATGCAAACCGCTATGCACTTTTGTCGAAATGCAATGATCAGGCGGCGGTGTCGATGCAGAGATATTTGAGTTCGGTGAAAGCCTCCATGCCGTGGCGGGAGCCTTCGCGGCCGAGGCCCGATTGCTTCCAGCCACCGAAGGGGATCGGCCCACCGGTGATCTTCACCCGATTGATCGCTACCATGCCGTATTCGAGGGCGCGGGCGAGCCGCATCTGGCGGGCGCCGTTATCGGTTACGACATAGGCGACAAGCCCGTATTCCGTGTCGTTCGCCCGCGCGACCACTTCGTCTTCGCTATCGAAGGCGGAGATGGCCGCAACAGGGCCGAAGGTCTCCTCGCGCATGATCAGCGCGTCGTCCGGCACATCCGTCAGAAGGGTCGGCTGGAAGAAGAGCGGCCCGGCGGCGTGTCGCTTGCCGCCGGCGGAAAGCCTGGCGCCCGATTTCAATGCGTCCGCAACTTGTTCCTCTACCTTGGCGACGGCACGTTCGTGCATGAGCGGTCCGATATCCGTACCCGGTTCCATCCCGGACCCGACTTCCAAACGGGCAATCCGCGCGGCAAAGGCTTCCTGGAATGCCTTGAGCACGGGCCGTTCGACGTAGATCCGATTGGCGGCAAGGCAATCCTGGCCGGAAGTGGCGAATTTCGCGGCTATCGCAATATCGGCAGCCTTTTCGACATTCGCATCGGCGAAGACAATAAGGGGGGCATGACCGCCGAGCTCCATCACCAGCCGCTTCATCGTCGGCGCGCATTGCGAGGCGATCAGGCGGCCGATTTCGGTCGAGCCGGTGAAGCTCATGGCGCGCACCCGTGCGTCCTCGCACATTCGTCCGACGATCGTTGCCGCCTTGCCGGTGACGACATTGAAGACGCCAGCCGGAAGCCCGGCCCGCTCTCCGAGTTCGGCCAGAGCGAGCGCCGAGAGGGGCGTCTCGGACGAGGGGTGCGCCACCACGGTGCAGCCTGCAGCAAGGGCCGCGGCCGCCTTGCGCGTGATCATCGCGGAAGGGAAGTTCCAGGGCGTGACGATGCCAACGACTCCGAGTGCTTCGCGTCGCACGATCATTTCGGCATCGGCCAGATGGCTCGTCACGCTTTCGGCATTGAGGCGCTTGCCCTCTTCGGCATACCACTCGATGAACGAAGCCGCATACTCGATCTCGCCGCGCGACTCGGCGAGCGGCTTGCCTTGCTCCAGGGTCATCAAAAGAGCGAGATCCTCCCGGGCGTCGAGCATGAGGCCGTGCCATTTGCGCAGAATCGCAGCGCGTGCTTGCGGCAGCATGTTACGCCAGGAGCTGAACGCTTTTTCCGCCGCGTCGATCGCTTCCGACGTCTGTGCAGCGTCGAGCGAGGCGACGAAGGCGAGTGACGCGCCGCTGGCCGGATCGCTCACCTCAAGGCTGGAACCCTCCCGTCCGGCAACCCAGCGGCCGCCGACATAGGCAAGCTCCCGCAGCAATTGGCGGTCGTTCAGTTTTTTCAACGCATCGTGAAAGGCTGTGCGCGCAAAAATGGCGGTCATAAGGGTTCTCCTCGACTGTTGAGAGAAGAGTGCCACCGTTGTGGAGAGAGATTGTCCAAACGGACAGGGCAGGGGAGAGACTTTGACCAAAGTGGGGGCAATGGGGGGAGAGATTGACTATCTCGAGCGCCGTTGCCTGGGCTGCGCCCGGTGTCGCCTAATCCTGCCCAGCCGACGCTTGCGGCAACAGCGAGCCGAGCGGCAGGACGGTCTCGTCCTTGACCGTCTTCGTGACGATGTAGGTGAAATATCGATCGATGCCGAGTTCCCTTTCGAGAAGCCCGTCGACCAAGCGCTGGTAGGCGTCGATGTCCGCCGTCATGATCTTGAGGATATAGTCGACCCCGCCGCCGACGGACCAGCAGGCGACGATCTCGGGGATCGCGGCAATGGCCCGCTCGAAACGATCGAAATCGGCCTGCCGGTGGTTGCCGAGCGTGATCTCCATCATGACGCTGGCGACAGGTGCCACCCGCCTCAGTGCCACGCGGGCGTGATAGCCGGTGACGATGCCGGCTTTCTCAAGCTTTCTGAGCCGCATCCAGCAGGGCGTCGGCGACAGGCCCGCCTTCTCGGCAAGTGCCAATTTGGTGATACGCCCATCGGCCTGGATCGCCTCGAGAATGCGCAGGTCGATCGCATCGAGCTTCATAAACAGGTCCTTCCGTCGGTGCTGGTCATATCAAAGTCAGGAAATGACATTGGGTGCTCACTTTTGCATTGTCAATTGAGCTGATTTTGATCACTGTTCAAATCATGACAAATTGGACGCCCGACACGACACTTCTGCGCCGCCCTGCCTATCTTTCGCTGGCGGATCAATTCGCCCGCGCCATTCAGGAAGGAAGGCTCCAGAACGGTGCAAGGCTGCCGACGCACCGCAAGCTTGCCGACGATCTGAAGCTCTCGGTTCAGACGGTAAGCCGCGCCTATGACGAGCTCATCCGGCGCGGGCTGATCTCCGGTGAGGTCGGGCGTGGCAGTTTCGTGCAGACGCGGCCGCGCGAGCCGGAGCCGCCCTATCTGCCGGAGCGTCTGGGCGAATTGATCGATCTTTCGATTCTCAAGCCGGTCTGCGAGCAATACCATCTGGAGAAGATGCGGCAGGGCTTTGCCTGGCTTGCCGAAAACCTGCCTGCAAGTTCGGCGCTTTCCTTTCGTCCGAACATGGTCTTCCCGCGGCACCGCAACATCGCGGCTGAATGGCTGTTACGCTGCGGCCTGGACGTCTCTCCGCTCAACATCAATCTGACCAACGGTGCGACTTCGGCCATGACCGTGGCGCTGATGAGCGTGGCGCCGCCCGGCTCGACCGTCGCAACCGAGGCGATCAGTCACCACACTCTGGTGCCGCTTTCGAGCTATCTCGGAATCCACCTCAACGGCATCGCCATCGACCGCGACGGCATGATTCCGGATGCCCTGGACGAGGCATGCCGCAAGGGCGTGGTTCGCGCGGTCTTCCTGCAGCCTTCGGTGATCAACCCGACCGCGACCCTGATGAGCGCGGAGCGGCGGGCGGCGCTGGCGGAGGTGGCGCGGCGGCACGACATCGCCATCATCGAGAACGATATCCTCGGGCCCCTGGTCGAGGAGCGCTTGCCCCCGGTCGCCGCATTGGCTCCGGAGCGTACGCTCTACGTGACGAGCTTCACCAAGATAACCGTGCCCGGCCTCAGGATCGGCTACCTGGTGGCCCCCGACCGTTATGTGGCCGCGGTTGCCAACAGGCATCTCGTTTCCAACTGGATGGCGACTCCGGCGATTGCGGAGATCGCGACGCAGTGGGTGAGCGACGGCACGGCGATCGAACTCGTGAACTGGCAGCGCCGCGCGCTCGCCTCGCGCCATGTGATCGCCAAGGAGGTGCTCGGAAGTCTTGCTCATCACACGCACCCGCAGAGCCTGCATGTCTGGCTGCCGCTGCCCGAAGGTCATATGGAGGACGCCTTCGTCTCTCAGGCACGCCTGCGCGGCGTGGCGATCGCACCGGGTGCATCCTTCCGAACGGCGGACAGCGGCTGGCGTCCGGCCGTCAGAATATCGCTCGGCTCGACGACCGAGCAGGAACTCAGGTCCGGGCTTGGCATTGTCGCCTCCCTGGCGCTTGGCCAGCCGGAGGCATTATTGCTCGTCATTTGACTGGGAATGCTCCGCTTTTAGGCATATTCCGAATAATTGTCATGATATTATAATTGAGATTGACATGATTTTGGAACCGGATCATCGTTAGGACATCAACGAACGGCGCCTGAATGCTCAGCGGCCAAGCGCATCGGAAATCTCGAAGGGAGAGGCGTGAATGTCCCAGCCGATCATTCGCATCGACAATATCGTCAAGCGATACGGTCCTCTGACTGTGCTCGACGGTTTGTCGATGGAGGTGATGCCGGGCGAGAAGCTGGCGCTCATCGGTCCATCGGGTTCGGGCAAGACGACCATCCTGCGTATTCTGATGACGCTCGAGACGATCAGCGAGGGCTTCATTCAGGTCGAAGGCGAAGAGCTCTATCATGTGAAGAAGGCGGGGAACCTCGTTCCCGCCGACGAGCGGCACCTCCACAAGATGCGCGAGAAGATCGGCATGGTCTTCCAGCACTTCAACCTCTTTCCCCATAAATGCGTTCTCGACAACGTGACCCTGGCGCCGATGCTGACAAAGGGCATGGCCCGCGCTGATGCGCAGAAACGCGCGATGGAGCTGCTCGACATGGTTGGCCTCGCCGACAAGGCCAAGAGCATGCCGGCGCAGCTTTCCGGTGGGCAGAAGCAGCGCGTTGCGATTGCTCGCGCCCTGGCGCTCTCTCCTAAGATCATGCTTTTCGACGAGGTCACCTCCGCGCTCGATCCCGAGCTCGTGGAGGAGGTCCTGAACGTCATGCGCAAACTCGCGGCAGAGACGGACATGACGATGCTGCTCGTCACCCACGAGATGGGCTTTGCCCATGATTTCGCCGACCGGGTGCTTTTCTTCGATCGCGGCAAGATCGTGGAAGAGGGAAAGCCCGAAGAGATTTTCCGGCATCCCAAACAGGAACGCACACAGACATTCCTGCGCAAGATCATAGCGGCAGGGCACCGCGTCTAAGCCTTACGGCCGGCATTGCCTCAAGGAAAACATCGAGAGAACAGAGGAGTTGGGAACGATGAAACTGAGAGATTGGATGGCGATGGCGGCAGGCGCCACGGCATTGATGGCAGTTGCTGCGGCGACGCCTGCCACGGCAGATGAGAACAAGCTCGATGAGCTGAAGGAACAGGGCTTCGCGCGCATTGCCATTGCCAACGAACCGCCCTTTACCGCCGTCGGAGCCGACGGCAAGGTCTCCGGTGCAGCACCGGATGTTGCCCGCGAAGTCTTCAAGCGGCTCGGCGTCGCCGATGTCGTAGCCTCCATTTCCGAATATGGCGCGATGATCCCGGGCTTGCAGGCCGGCCGCCATGACGCGATCACCGCCGGCCTTTTCATGAAGCCGGAGCGCTGCGCCGCCGTCGCCTATTCCGAGCCGATCCTCTGCGATGCCGAGGCCTTCGCGCTGAAGAAAGGCAATCCGCTCGGTCTCAAGAGCTACAAGGACATCGCCGACAATCCGGACGCCAAGATCGGCGCGCCGGGCGGTGGTACCGAGGAGAAGCTGGCGCTCGAAGCGGGCGTACCGCGCGACCGCGTCATCGTGGTACCGGATGGCCAGAGCGGGATGAAGATGCTGCAGGACGGCCGCATCGACGTCTATTCGCTTCCGGTCCTTTCGATCAACGATCTCGTCTCCAAGGCGAACGACCCCAATATCGAGGTTGTCGCGCCGGTCGAGGGTGCGCCGGTCTATTGCGATGGCGCGGCCTTCAAGAAGGGCGACGAGGCGCTCCGCGACGCCTTCGATGTCGAGCTCGCCAAACTGAAGGAATCGGGCGAATTCGCGAAGATCATCGAGCCCTATGGCTTCTCGGCCAAGGCTGCAATGTCAACCACCCGCGAGAAGCTCTGCGCCGCGAAATAAGCCCCGGCTGGGGTTCCCGGCCGCCTTCCGTTCGCATCGTGCGATGGGAAGGCGGTGTGGGCGGCGGCAACCAGGCCCAAATTCTGACTGGAACAACGAAACGATGATCGACTGGTCCGGCTATATCGGATTGATCCTGCAGGGCGCCTGGGTGACCGTGCAACTGACCCTCATGGGCTCGGCGCTGGCCGTCGTGGTGGCTTTCGCGGCCGGTCTCGGGCGGCTCAGCCGGTTCATGGCCGTTCGTGCGCTCGCCACCACATATATAGAATTCTTCCGCGGCACCTCGATTTTCGTGCAACTGTTCTGGGCTTATTTCGTCCTGCCTTTTGCCGGCATCACGCTGACGCCGCTGCAGGCAGGTGTGCTCGCTCTCGGGCTGAATGTCGGCGCCTATGGCGCTGAGGTCGTGCGGGGAGCGGTGAAAGCGATCGGCCGCGAGCAGCGTGAGGCCTGCATCGCGCTCAATCTCACGCGTTTTCAGGCGATGCGCCACATCATCCTGCCCCAAGCGCTCCCGCTGATGCTGCCGACCTTCGGCAACAATGCCATCGAGCTCTTGAAAGGAACTGCGGTGGTTTCTCTGATTTCGCTCACCGACATGACCTTTCAGGCTCAGGTGGTGCGCGCCCAAACCGGCAGCACGCTGATCCCCTTCGCGACCATCCTGCTGCTTTACTTCGCCATGGCCTGGCTGATCTCGATGGGCATGCGCTGGCTCGAGAGGCGCGTCAGTCGCGGCCTCGACGGTGTGAGGGTCTGATCATGGAATGGGATTGGGAATTCGTCCGCCAGATCATGCCGACCCTCATCGAGGGGCTGAAGATCACGATTCTTGCCACCGCGCTCGGCGCGGTCGTTGCCGCGGTGATCGGCCTTGTCTTCGCCATCCTGCGGATGACTGCGCCGAAGCCGATCGCGCGCGCCACGAGCTTCATCGTCGAGTTCATCCGCGGCACGCCGCTGCTCGTGCAGCTCTACTTCATCTTCTACGTGCTTCCGGACGTCGGAATCCGCCTGCCTGCTCTGGTCGCCGGCGTCATCGGGCTCGGAATACACTACGGCACCTATGCCGCCGAGGTTTACCGTGCCGGCATTGAAAACGTGCCGCGCGGACAATGGGAAGCGGCCAAGGCAACAAACCTGACCGCTCGCCAGACCTGGATCCACGTCATCCTGCCGCAGGCGATCCCGCCGATGATTCCCGCCCTCGCAAACTACCTGATCGCCATGTTCAAGGAGACGCCGCTGCTGTCGGCGATCACCGTGCTTGAACTGATGAATCAGGCCAAGAGCATCGCCAACAGCAACTATCGCTATATCGAGCCGATGACGCTGGTGGGCGTATTCTTCCTGATCATGAGCCTGATCTCGGTCGTGTTCCTGCGCTGGCTGGAAGAGCGTTATTCCCGTGTGGAGCAACGCTGATGAAATCCCCCGTTGCGCTATCGCTTGCCTCGCGGAGCCCGCGGCTCGACGCCCGACCCGTCAATAGACGGATCGGGCTCGTCATCCTCGCCACCGATCATACGACGGAGGTCGATTTTCAACGGATGGTCGCATCGGACCGGATCGGGGTCTATGTCACCCGTATCCCCTATGCCAATCCGGTGACGCCGGAGAACCTGCGGGCAATGCAGCCGTCGCTAACCGAAGCCGCGGCCCTGATCCTGCCCGACGAGACCCTCGACGTCGTCATGTATTCCTGTACCTCGGCCTCCGTGGTCATTGGAGACGAGGAGGTGGCTGCGGCGATAACAGCCGCGAAGCCGGGGGCGACCGTCGTCACGCCGACCGATGCCTCGGTCCGGGGTCTGAGGGCTCTGGGCGCCAAGAACATTTCGGTTCTTACCCCTTACACGATCGAGACCAGCAGGCCCATGGCCGGCTATTTCGCTGAGCGTGGATTCGCTATCGACAGGTTTACCTGCCTGGGTCTCACGGACGATCGCGAGATGGCGCGGATCCGGCCCGAGGAGATCGTGGCCTTCGCGAAGGAAGCCGCAGCAGCGGAATCGGATGCGCTCTTCATCTCCTGCACCGCTGTGCGCGCGGCAGTCAAAATCGCCGAAATCGAACAGGCGATCGGGAAGCCGGTCGTCAGCAGCAATTACGCCACCGCCTGGGCCTGCCTGCGTCTTTGCGGCGACCAGGAAGCACGCCCGCATCTCGGCCGGCTGATGGAGCTGCCGCTCGAAGGAGAACGACTGTGAGCGTTTCTCTTCCTGTGACGATAGACGACATCGAGGCGGCGGCGCGGCGCATTTCCGGCCGCGTACGGACCACGCCGCTGGTAGACTCGGCATCCTTGAGTGAACGCATTGGTGTGCCGGTCGGCCTCAAGCTCGAGCACCACCAGACGACCGGCAGCTTCAAGCTGCGCGGCGCGACCAATGCGGTGCTTTCGCTTTCTCCCGGCGACCGGGCACTCGGCGTAATCGCGGCGTCGACGGGCAATCATGGCCGGGCACTGGCCCATGCGGCCAAGGCGGAGGGCTCGGTCGCGACGATTTGCATGTCGCATCTGGTGCCGCTGAACAAGGTTTCCGAAATCAGGCGCCTTGGCGCCCATGTGCGGATAATAGGCAATTCCCAGGACGAGGCGCAGGTAGAAGTCGAACGGCTGGTCGCCGAAAATGGTCTCGTGATGGTGCCACCTTTCGACAATGCGGCGGTCGTTGCGGGGCAGGGGACGCTCGGACTTGAGATCGTTACGCAGATGCCGGATGTATCGACGGTACTTGTGCCGGTCTCGGGTGGCGGGCTTGCCGCCGGTGTGGCGGCAGCCGTCAAGGCGCGCAAACCGGCGACGCGCGTCATCGGGTTGACTATGGAGCGCGGCGCGGCGATGCAGGCGAGCATCGCTGCCGGCGGGCCGGTGCTCGTCGACGAATATCCGAGCCTGGCGGATTCGCTTGGCGGCGGCATAGGGCTGGACAATCGCGTCACGTTCCGCATGTGCCGGGAACTCCTCGACGAGATCATCCTTCTGACGGAGGATGAAATCGCTGCCGGCATGCGTCATGCCTATGCTGAGGAGCGCGAGATCGTGGAAGGGGCGGGCGCCGTCGGCATCGCCGCGCTTCTTGCCGGAAAGATCAGGGACATCGACGGCCCGATCGCGATCATCCTGTCGGGCCGCAATGTCGACATGGACCTGCACCTGCGCGTGATGAACGGCGAAGCGGATCCGTTTCGCGGGGAGGCGGCATGACACGGATGAAGATACTCACCGAAAGGCAACTGCGCAGCATCGTGCCTCTCGATCGCGAAGCGGTTGCCTGCGTCGAGGAGGCGTTTCACGCGCTTGCCACAAAAGCGGTGGCGATGCCGCCGATCCTGAGGCTCGACATACCGGAGCATCGCGGTGAGGTGGACGTCAAGACGGCCTACGTGCCGGGTCTCGACGGCTTCGCGATCAAGATCAGTCCGGGCTTTTTCGACAACCCGAAGCTCGGGCTGCCGAGCACCAACGGCATGATGGTGCTTCTGTCCAGCAAGACAGGATTGGTGCAGGCGCTGCTGCTCGACAATGGCTATCTTACCGACGTGCGTACGGCGGCGGCTGGGGCGGTCGCGGCCAGGCATCTGTCGCGGGAAGACGCCTCGATCGCCACGGTTTTCGGCGCCGGCATGCAGGCAGGATTGCAGCTCGAAGCACTTGCCCTCGTGCGGCCGATCCGGGAGGCGCGTATCTGGGCTCGCGACGCCGGCAAGGCCGAAGCGGCGGCGCGTGAGATGACCGATAAGCTCGGCTTTGCCGTCAGCGCCGTCGTCGATCCCGTAGCCGCCGTCAGCGGGGCCGACATCATCGTGACGACCACGCCGTCAGAAACGCCGGTCCTCAAGGCCGAATGGCTTCAGCCGGGGCAGCACGTCACGGTCATGGGGTCGGACACCGAGCACAAGAACGAGCTCGACCCGCATGCCTTCGCCCGCGCCACCTATGTCGCCGACAGCCTCAGGCAGACCCGCCGGCTCGGCGAACTGCATCACGCGATCGCCGCCCGTCTCGTGCCGGCGGAGGCCGAATTTGCGGAACTTGGCCAGGTGATCGCCGGGATGAAGCCCGGTCGCACGCGGGCCGAGGAGATCACTATTGCCGACCTGACCGGCACCGGCATCCAGGACACCGCCATCGCCACGCTCGCCTTCGCGCGGGCAAACACGGCGGACGCAGGTACGACATTCGACAGCTGACACCGGCATTGCCAAAGACGAGGCCGGAAGAACGAGGGAAAAGACATGACCCAACCCAACCTCAAATTCTCCCTTGAGGAATATGAAGCGCGGCTCGCGAAGACCCGAAAGGCCATGGAGGCGAAAGGCGTCGACCTCCTGATCGTGAGCGACCCCTCAAACATGGCCTGGCTCACAGGCTATGACGGCTGGTCCTTCTACGTACATCAGGCGGTCATCGTACCGCCTTCGGGCGAACCGATCTGGTTCGGCCGCGGCCAGGATGCCAATGGGGCGAAGTTTACCGCCTATCTCAAACACGAGAACATCATCGGCTACCCCGATCACTACGTGCAGTCGACCGAACGTCACCCCATGGACTATCTCTCGGGTATCCTCGCCGACCGCGGGTTCGGTTCGCTCCGCATCGGTGTAGAAATGGACAATTACTGGTTCTCGGCCGCTGCGTTTGCGTCGCTGCAGAAGCGCCTCCCCAATGCGCGTTTCGTCGACACGACGGCGCTGGTGAACTGGCAGCGTGCCGTCAAAAGCGAGACGGAAATCAAATATATGCGCAACGCCGCCCGCATTGTCGAAGCCATGCATCAGCGCATCTTCGACAAGATCGAAGTGGGCATGCGCAAATGCGATCTGGTGGCGGAAATCTACGATGCGGGCACGCGGGGCGTTGATGGCATCGGCGGCGACTATCCGGCAATCGTGCCGCTTCTCCCTTCCGGCGTCGAGGCTTCAGCGCCGCATCTCACCTGGGACGACCGGCCTATGAAGCGAGGCGAGGGCACCTTTTTCGAGATCGCCGGCTGCTACAATCGCTATCACCTGCCGCTGTCGCGCACGGTGTTCCTGGGCAAGCCGACCCAGGCCTTCCTCGACGCCGAGAAGGCGACTCTCGAAGGCATGGAGGCGGGGCTCGCAGTCGCCAAGCCCGGCAATACCTGTGAGGACATCGCGAACGCGTTCTTCTCCGTGTTGAAGAAATACGGGATCGTCAAAGACAACCGTACCGGCTATCCCATCGGTCTTTCCTATCCGCCGGACTGGGGCGAGCGCACGATGAGCCTGCGCTCGGGCGACAGGACGGAACTGAAGCCGGGAATGACTTTCCACTTCATGACGGGCCTCTGGCTCGAGGACATGGGTTTCGAGACGACCGAAAGCATTCTCATCACCGAGAGCGGCGTCGAGTGCCTTGCCTCCGTGCCGCGCAAGCTGATGGTCAAGGACTGAACGGATGAGGGAGCATCACTTGCGGCCATCGCCGATCAGCGCCACCGTCGATTTCGAGGCGGATGGCATCCAGCACGGCTTCCTGCGCCTTCCCTATAGCCGCGACGATTCCGCCTGGGGTTCGGTGATGATTCCGATCAGCGTGGTCAAGAACGGGAAGGGGCCGACCGCCCTCCTGACGGGCGGCAATCACGGCGACGAATATGAAGGGCCGATCGCGCTTTTCGATCTCGCCCGCAAGCTCGATGCCGCCGATGTCGAGGGAAGGGTGATCATCGTTCCGGCAATGAACTACCCGGCCTTCCAGGCGCAGACGCGGACGTCGCCGATCGACAGGGGCAATATGAACCGCAGCTTTCCGGGCAAGCCCGACGGGACGGTCACCCAAAAAATCGCGGACTACTTCCAGCGTGTCCTGCTGCCGCTCGCCGACATCGTGCTCGACTTTCATTCAGGCGGGAAGACGCTCGACTTCCTGCCCTTCTGCGCGGCTCATGTCCTGCCTGACAAGGCGCAGGAGGAAAGGGCCTTCGAATTCGTTCGGGCATTCGGGGCGCCCTATTCGATGAAGATGCTGGAGATCGATACGGTCGGAATGTACGACACGGCCGCCGAGGAGATGGGCAAGATCTTCGTCACCACAGAGCTCGGAGGCGGCGGATCGGCAACCGCCCGGACAGCTTCGATCGCAAAACGCGGTGTTGTGAATGTCCTGAAGCATGCCGGGATCCTCGAGGGCGAGGTCGAGACGGCATCCACCCGGTGGCTCGACATGCCGAGCGACGATTGTTTCGCTTTCGCGGAGGATGAAGGGCTCGTCGAGTTTCTCGTCGACCTCGGCGAAGCGGTCGCACGCGACGCGGTGATTGCGCGGGTCTATCCGATCGGACGCACGGGTGTCGAACCGGTGGAGGTCCGAGCCAGGATGAACGGCCTTCTCGTGGCCAGACATAATCCCGGGCTGATCAAGCCGGGCGACTGCTGCGCGGTGCTGGCAGTCGAAGTATAGCAGCTCCTACCCCGGTGCGCGTTGCCGGGGAAGCCTATCGGAGGGCTGCAATCTCCACGCTTCATCTGCGGCGCGGCTGGAAGCGTCTCTTCAGCCCAAGGACTTGGTCTGGCTGGCAACTGTGTTTGTCAGGTGGTTCGTCGGAAGGTTGTTTTGTCCCTGATGATGGCGTTTGCGATGGCGAGCAATTTGCGGGCAAGCGCAATGATGACGGACCTTGAAGGGCTTGCCTGCCTCCTTCATTTGGTCAGCATGGGACTTAAAAGCACGGGGCATACGGCTGGCTGTGAGCGCCGCCATGTAGAGCGCGTCACGTATCCGCTTGCGACCGCCGCGTAT
>Ga0209282_1000217_pt1 | contig 29999 bp, 14 predicted proteins | sample Mtrugardesep15_FD_187529 | JGI IMG/M metagenome (GOLD analysis project Ga0209282, IMG submission 187529) | Root nodule microbial communities of legume samples collected from California, USA - M. trunc garden sep15 (SPAdes) (version 2) | ecosystem: Host-associated > Plants > Roots > Nodule...
ATCTTTTCTGTAACTTTTGATCAAAAGATTATATAATATTGTTTTCTCATGATATCTATGTTTTATTCTCATTCATAATGCTTTTCTAAATTGATGACTCGTAAAAATGGTATTTTGATTTATTTAGTGCTTGAAAAAAACCCTTTAAATATGGATCTAGAATTTGTGGATGTTATATGCTAGGAATATGGATAGATTATAGTACAGGTTAACTGAACGGGGAATTGAAAGCTTATTAGTACGATAAATTATTTTTCATAGTTTGTCAGAAATAAAAATGTATGAAGAGCGACGTAAGATATCTATGAAATTTTGAATGTATATAATCAATTACGGCATACATTAGAGACTTAGTTAATGAAATCTCATCCCAATAAATTTACTTTTATATATATATATATATATATATATATATATATATATATATATATATATATATATATATGTGTGTGTGTGTGTGTGTGTTATATATAATTTTACTATTATTGTTTTAGTTTATGCACAATAAAACCTGCCAAAACCATACTTAGAATTGTAAAAATAACTGAACGGCAAACATATACCGCAAGTCTCTATAGATACGATAAAATAAATACTTTGATACCACTTTTAACTATCATTTTTCCAACTTAAAAACAACACAATCAAAACAAACTAAATCGGGATGAATTTAGGCACATTTGTGGGTTAATGCACTTCATATATATGAGCAAATATCCCTAAACATTCGACCACCTCATTATCAAATAATTTTTTTTCTTCTTCTCAACAATCAAAGACATCAAACCACACATAATCAAGCCATGTTGCACAAAATTATCAACAACACCATGGAGAGCACCAACCAATACCCAACCAACTCTAAAAGACTGGTCTATTATGTAGGACATGCTCATAACTTTAAGTACTACATGATCTTTAGTTTTTGGTGTTATATTTTAAATTCTCTAAGCAGGCTGTTCATGGTTTTGTGTTGGTTGACCATGTAATTTTGACATTGTTTTCTGTACGCCTTATGGTTAGTTTTGATGGTTTTTAATGCACATTTTGTCTTTAAAAAAAGTACTTAATTAATCTTGAGACTCATTACAAAATATACACACTTTTTCTCTATCAAAATATATTCTCTCCTCTAACCATACACAACATCTATTTATAATGTCCCTGATAAACAAACTTAGGTTGGTTTGGTGGTACTGGTTTGAAATATGAGAGTATGCTCCTCTTCAATGTTTCACATTCGATTTCCCGATATCAATTTAGGTAGGCAAATTTAACTTCTTAAAAAAAAATCTCCTCTAAAAAAAATTATAATGCCTATCGTGTGCCTCCATATTGAACCAAATATAAACTTATAATTGATGACAAATTTTCCTTCCTAATCAATTAATAGGCATACTATTTATATACCATAGAGCAAATATGAGATATTGAGATTCTAAGTTCCCATGTAGACGATTCATTTAACGCGAAAAGGGGGTTAAATAATGTTAGAATGAAGTGAATTAATACACATATATACATAACGTGTAGACCTAGAAGACGTGAGAATCGTATACATTATATATATTTGGGGTATGGATTGGTTATATTATTATATATAGGGGGCAAATACAGACCATAGGTATATATCAAAAAGGAAAAGGCATTTAGATATTACACGTAGAAATGACAAGGACCGCTACTTATATTCTGCAAACCAAGTTGATTATCTATATAATCATTTTAAAAATCAGAAGTATATATGCATATAATATAGCAGAGTACAACTAATATAAAATAATTGTTCTAAAAAAAACTAATATAAAATAATTACGTAAAAAAAAACAATAGTTCAGCCAAAACAAAATATAGAAAAACATACTTGCAATAACAAGAGGGAAAAACTATTTGCTGGGAACACAGCCAAATACGTAGAAGAATTGGTACAATTCAAAGGAGGTTTTGCCAATCATTTACAAGCAAAATAATTTTGCACCAGGGCGCAAATGGTTTTTTGTTGGGGGATCAATATATGAAAAAATACAGACATTTTTTTTATCATCAGATGAGTAAATCACATCATATCTTATTTGATTTAATAAAGAGATTTAATGATTTGATGGTGAAAACTAGCTTATGCATACAAGATTTATTTTACTTGTGCATCATAGAATTGACCTTTCAAAAGATCTAAACACATGTAGAGGCAATATTCATTTGTTTAGGCTTTTATTGGTTTGATTGCATTGCATGTTTCGTCTCTTTTATTCATTTTAGGTTTTAAGTTGACCACTTATATTTTTAAAGTTATAAATTGGTCCAAAATGTCATTCACGTTATAATAAGTTAGTCCCTTCCACCACAAATAAAAAATTGATCCAAAAATATTGAGTTCGTCTTTAGAGGCAATATTCATTTTTTATCTCGATCAGAAGGTGTGAATAGAAAAAATAGAGAAAATCATAAATATAGAGTATCCTAACTCTGTTATTTTGTCCATCAATCATAAATTATTATATGAATTTAAGGTAAATATATTAAAGTCAAATATTTTGAATTATCAAAAGCTTATTATTTCTCCTTCTTAAAAAAAAAACTTATTACTTCTCCTAAAGAAAATCTTATTATTTATTAATAGTATAATTATTTTTTTACGTTGGTTATGCATATCATTTTAATCCGAAAAATTATTTAATTTTTCTTTGACAGAAAATAAAATTAAGTTTATTATTTGTCAAAAAAAATTAAGTTTATTATTTGGAGGATTATTAAATTTGACCTGTCTATTCTTACCAACAAAAAAAATTCTATCTATATATTAAAGGAGAAGGGCCCTTATTACTGATTAATAATGATCTAGTAACGTTTTCTTCCTTTTTAGTGTTAGTTTGGATTGTTGGAGCGAACTTATGATGTTGTTCAACTGATTCAAGCAATTTAGCATTTATTTTTGTAGATGTAGCAATTTAGCATAGATGAATCATGGCCGCAAGAAAGTTAAATTATAGGAAAACGATCAACTAAAAGTGGAGCATATTAGGTTTACATTTTTCCTCAGCTTTTTACTTATTTGATTTTTTTTTTGCCTCTGACTTAGTCAAATGTGTTCAAAAAATATATATCTTTGGACTGAATCTATTGGAAATATCAATGTATACATTTCTTTGTTTTTATATTGGGTTATGAATAATATCATTGACGGGTATATAAGGTTTGACGGGTTTGCCATCATATAATAATCTCCTTGGTTAATTATTTTAGGTGCAAATAATTTTTTTAATAACCCTTTAATGTATAAATTTAGATATTATATATTTTGTTGGTAGCATCTAGATATGATATATGCAAGTATTAATTTGTATTGGTTTATTGAAGCGTATAGAAAAGGTAGATATGGTGGTTCTCTTTACGCAACTCAACAACCATCACTCCAATCTGACTGCATGCCCACCTCATTATTCCTAGTAAAAAATAAAAAAATAATCTATAATACAAACAAGAAATGAAATATCTTATTAAATTAATGATTCATTAAACAATGTAATTAACCTTCATCATCGTCGTATATCTATTCTCCAATTCACACTGCAAATAAAAACCACAACTCTCACATACTTTGACCACATAAGCCTTTCATCACCATTCATCATCTCTTATGGCTACCCCACTCTGATATTTTCCCAGATGAAATTAAACCCCAAACATAAACAAAAAAGCTAAACAACTATCCTTTTCTTCTTCCACACACACTACTCTCTTTCTCTTCCTTTTTTTGGACATGTGACACAAACCCTAATACAAAGAATCCAAACAAACAGAGTAAGTTTGTGTTTACACATCTTCCCTTGTAACTGCAAGAATTAAATATTCTTTTGATTATTTCCTTTTGTATGTTCATTTATACGTATATATGTTTTCCTTTCGTTTGGCTCAAAGACAAATTTAGTAATAATAGTTAGTCAAACAAAGAAAGCACAGTGTACGGTTCTTTTCTTTTTTTTTTCAGATCCAAGAGGGTTTGAAGTTTGAATGAAAAAACGTGGGTGTGAGTGTGTGTGATGAGTACAATATTCTGAAGAAAGAAAGAAAACTATCTTTTTCTGAATCCATAATTATCACCAAACTCCAGAAACAACCCTTTCTCATGTTTTTTTCTTTTGTCCCATACCTCATTCTCTGAGCCTTGTACGAACCACTTAAATATGGAGGGGTATGTGTAGTAGTAGTGTAAGCACCAACACTAACCAAACCAAAAAAGCAAAAGAAAAAGCAAAATCTCTCTCTCTCTTTCTCACTCATCATGGATTCTGGAAATAGTGGTAGTATGCAATCTTCAAGCTGTGGTGATGAAATTGAAGACTATGATTCAAGAGCTGATTCAAATAATTTTTCTGCACTCTTAAACAATCAACCACCACCAGCAACAAGAACAAACCATGTTCTAAACACACCATCTTCTTTACCACAACAACAACAACAAATGTTTGATCCATTGGTAAATTTTTATATGGATTCATTACAAAAAGGTTCACCATCATCAAACCAAAACTCATTTCTAAACCTTGATATGATGTGGGCTAAAGCTACAGGTAGATCTGAACCAAACAATACTGATCTTAGTAGCTTAATGGTACCTTCTTCATCTTCTCAACAGAATCATCATCAACAAGCTTTTCTGTTGAGTCAATTAGCAGGTGGTCAAACAAGAGAAAACGTTGCTTCTATACCCACCACACATCAACAACAACACCATTCTCTACCACAAGAAAGTACTTCACGTGGAGGAATATCACTCACCAATGATCAACAAAATCTCAACAACAACAACAACAACAACATGGGAAGAAATCCAAAGAAAAGATCAAGAGCTTCAAGACGTGCACCCACTACAGTTCTCACTACAGATACTACGAATTTCAGAGCCATGGTTCAGGAATTTACTGGTATACCAGCACCACCGTTTTCTTCACCTTTTCCAAGAACAAGATTAGATCTTTTTGGTTCTTCTGTTTCTTCAAGATCTTTGTCTTCTCAGATGGACCCTCCTCTTCAAGCACCACCTTATCTTCTTCGTCCTTTTGCTCAGAAAATTCAACCTCATTACTCTTTTTCTCAAATCCCTTCTTCTTCTTTTCCATCTTTGGAAAATTTAGCTTCTAATAATTCAGCGTCCATTAACTACCATAATCATCCTCTCATGCAACACAACCAAATTCTCGGTTTTCAATCAATTTCACCTCAAGCACCTACAAAATACCCACATGGGCCCCAACAACCCTCCTTGGAAATCTCGCCGAAAATGGGTGTTTTTGAGGAACTAGGATTGAGTCATGCCCATGTTAACAACAACAACAACAACATTGGTGTTCTTCATCAACAAAACATGGTTCCGGCATCATCGGAGAGAGTCAACAACAACAACAACAACATGCGTAATACTACTACTTCAGAGGACCAGTGGGGTCAGAGAACGAGTAGTACTACTAGTATTAATGGAGACAATGATGGTGGTGGTGGAAGAATTCTTGGGTCTGTGAGTGGCATTCAAGAGAGGAATTCTAATGCATCAGAATTTGGTATAGATAAAGGACAAGAATGTGGTGTAGTAGTGGCTACAACTACAAGAGGTGAAGGTACGGTGGAATCATGGATTAATTGTTCTTCTTCTGATTAACATAAATTCACTCACCATCAAATTATTATTAATGGAAGAAGAAGAAGAAGGTAGGTTCGTACATATAATTTTATACACTTTATTAAAAAAGCAAATGATGCTGGTAGAAGTACAAAGCTAAGCTATAATGCATGAAATGGAGAATCTTGGTATCTTCATCATAAACCACCACCATCAAATCAAATTAATTCAACATTTTTTTCGCTTTTTCTTTGTTCTTTGAGTCCTTTAGAATTATGCGTATATAATTAGTAGCAACTATAGGCTATATAGTTTGGCTTTCTCTTTCTCTTTCTCTACTCATCATTTCACATCTTAATATGGCTTTTAAATTTTAATCATCATATATATAGCAATATTGGAGTACACAAAAGAAAACATGGAGTTTTCAATGTTTATTAATTAGTACATTATTTGTATCTTTCATATATTAGAGCTTTACAATGGTGCTTGTTGTTTGTTTCACCATGTTTTATTTTTTGTATTTTATATAATGACTATGGTTTTGACAAGTGTGAGATGATTATCATTCAGATTAGCAAATTGCAATATTGATTGCAACTTTGATGTTGGCTGTATCTGTTGTGTTGCAGCCTCTAGTACCTAAATATAGTTTATAGTATATCATTATTCTTCTACATTTTTTATTTCATTTTTTAATTTAAGGACAATTATAAAATTGTAGATTCTAGGAGTAATTGGTGGCAAGATTGGGGGGATTGTTAGCCGCCGAAATCTTCTTTTTCAAAATCAAAGATATGTTTTCTTAGACATTTCTTTATATATTTGGTTGACAAGATGTGTTTTATTATAACTATTTCATGTCATAATTATGCTCGTGTATAAAATCACATGGGAATAGTAATAAATTTCTTTTGATACACTCTATCTCTCTCATAATTCTGATAAAAGAAATTTTAACAATTTTCTCTGTTTGTTATAGTTTATTTATTTGTTTTGACAATTAGAATGTTATTTATCAATGGATAAATTTTATATGGATTTCTCATTAATTATCTTTGACGCTTTTTATTTTGTAGGACTCAAATTTACTCGTGATTTTATTTTGTGTGTGTAATATTTGCCTTAGAATAAAACAATTATATCTTGGTACTAGTCTCTCTAATGTATATGGCAGGAGAGAATGCGGATGAGCATGCAAAACAAAAATAGATTCATGTATAGAAAGAAAAACACTATTTAAATACATGGCTTTAGCTTTAATTTTGAAGCTGTATTATATCTTAAAATTTAAAATAGTCTCACATCCAGGCTCCAGCAAATGAAGAAAAAATAATAATAATTGTGAGTTTGTTTCTAAAAGAGTGTGTATATTATATGATAATCATTTGCAAACACTATTTTTATTTTTTATATTGAACTCCTAATATTTGATTAGTGATTCTGTTATTTCACTAACTTCAATTTTTTTAGACTTATTACCTTCAATAATTATTAACAGTCATTTGTTTGATTTTTTACGTGATATTTAAGGTTTTTGTTTGTTATGATGTACTATTTAGGTCAAATATCACTTTTAGTCCTTTTAGTTTGACAGAATTTCCAAGTTAGTCCTTTAAGTTTTGAAAGTTTCAATTTGGTACTTTTAGTTTGACCGAACTCCCAATTTGGTCATTTAAGTTTCAAAAGTTTCAAATAGGTCATTTTAGTTTGACAAAATTCTCAAGTTAGTCCTTTAAAGGAATATCTTGGGATCCAAATCGGTCCTTTTAGTTTGAAATTTAAAGGACTAACTTGAGAATTCTGTCAAACTAAAAGAACCTATTTGAAACTTTTGAAACTTAAATGACTAACTTTGGAATTCTGTCAAATTAAAAGGATCAAATTAAAACTTTCGAAACTTAAAAGACTAACTTGATAATTCTGTCAAACTTAAAGGACCAATAGTGGTATTTAAACTACTATTTATTAAAACTATAAAGTCAGAGAATAATTCATCGAAATTAAAATTATGTTGCCCCTTCTTGTTTTTGTTGACTAAAAGATTTAGTATATTAATAATTGCTAAATCAAACTACCCATAAAGATTATTGGTCAATGGCCAATACTAAGTGGAGTGATTTGTTTATAAAAAATATTCAAGTTCACAAAAAAATGTTTTTTTAGTAATACTAACTACTAAGCATGTTTTAGAATTTCTATTCGATTTTAGGAAGATTATTGCAGCATGGTCTTTTTTTCCTCGTACAATATACATGCGTAATAATCACTCCAAATAAGAGTACATCATGTATGGTAGAGAATGTGTAGCCATGACATGATGTACCAAAATAGTTGCCAATGTGTTTCATTGTATTTTTATTTTTTTTTTATTAAAATTGAAATGCAATTGGCTCCCTTCAAAAAAGTACTTAAAATACAATTGGTTGGGGAAAAAACGACATTGCATAGAAAAGTATCCATTGATTTTTCTCTCCATCATATTTGTCTGTTTTTATATCGTGTCACAGGCTTTAGTTAGTCTGAAGGTGTAAAGAAAAGTCGTACGCGTGCATGTTCGTCTATTAACACTTCTAAAAGACTTTTATACTTTGATGGATTTAATGTTTGTGGAAAATGGAAAGTCTTTCATATGATTTTTAAAATTAAAATGCGCTAAATATGTTCGTCCTAATCTCTCGAAGATATGAATGATTGTTTGTTCATGTGTAGACCCTTAATTGGTTAGAGTTCATATTCTTTTTTTAAAAAAATATATATGATTACGACCTTAAACACTCTTTAACTAAAAATGCTTCCTTAAATAAAAACTAGTAAAAGGAAAATGCTAGCATGTCATAAGATAAATAAATCCATAACTAATCAATTTAAATTTAGACCGTCAACATTTGTAAAGGAAATAAGTTCATAAACTATCACTCTTCTTGAATTTAGTACTTAAAAGTTGAAAATATAATAACCAGTTCTAAAATTATATGAAATATGTCGATTTAGTTCTTAACTTTTTTTTTTTGTTTGGAAATCGGTCGATTTGATCTCCAACATCTTATTAGCAAGGATTAAATTGATGCCTTTTATATATTTAAATGATTACTTAGTATATTTACATTATTCAATTCAATATAGATAAATGTCATGCTAACAAATGTACGCATTTAAGAGCATTGTTTAAAGAATCTAGTATAAAAAAAATTTCTCTTGAAATTATAAATCAAAACATTTAAAAGTAACAATTATACAATTTTCTATACAAAAGACATTAAGAGTATCATTTTTAGTTTCTTAAACAAAGTTGACATTATCCTGGTAGAAAACAATAGATAATTGTTTTAAGAAATTAGAAAATTATTGTTCACATTTCACACACCAAATAAACAAAAGAATGGCAAAAAAAAATTGATTTTGCCTTCTATCTTTTGCCCTCTGGCTATTGGCAGCTGCCTAATGTTAACATTGACGCTAGCACGTCCATTCTATGTGATTTGATTCTCCTATTCATAAGTGATAGTGAGATTTTAATGATGGTTCGAACTACTCATGCCTAGCATGATTATTCTACACCAATATGGCATCCTCTACCCCCACTTTATATAGCACATTTGAATCAATATGGGCGATAAATTAGCAATTAAATTTTGAAAGAGAGATTAAGCAATACTATTAACTATTTAATTACATCTTTTTGTTCAATTTGTTTTGTTGGTAATAACATCATTGCGACAAATTTAAATAAGCCCTTAACGTGACAACACATTGCAGCCACTAATAAAATGTTCAATTATGAATTTTTTTGAAGCACTCAGCTGGAATGGTTATTATAACTTATGAAGTAAAAGTGACTTGCCTTTGCATGAAAGGGCTGGACCGGGCAGGATATTATATCAATCCAATCCAAAAGTTATTAATCTTTTTCGTTTCATTGATTGATATATCATGATCTTTTTCATGATTTCACCTTTGGGAGTTTTAAATTATAATTATTTTTGCTGGAACAAGTTTAAAATTAGAATGATGAGACATTAGAGGTAAGAGAAGATAGATGGAATGGCATTAAAAAGAAATTTAGTCCTTTTTTAAATAAAGGTGGAGTCACAACTCACATGCATGAACCATGGAAAATTACTTTCACAAAAGTGTATACACTTTTTCACATTAAACTTTTTATATGTAAACTACTAGATTTCATTTAAATAAAACTCAAATGATTATTCATCGGATTTTGGGAGATTTTTAAGGGGCATGCTTTCTGTAAAATTAGATACCGTAACGTTTGACATTTCATTTTAGGGCCCATGACAATGAACAAAACATTCACTTGCTCTTTAGCAATGATGGTTTTTCTCATCACTCTCCCCTGCACCATTAATTCAGGTTGCAAGTAACAGCAATTTTACAAGGCTTAAACAGTGAAAGACCAACTTTTTTGTAAACATATAGTGCCCTACAATTTTAAGCCTACCTCAAAAAGATGAACAGCTTTTGGCATCCTCTCACGGAAAAGGCTGCACTGTTTTTCCCACTTCAATTGAATCCATTCCTTCACTGAGAAAAACATCAATTCGAGTACCTGATGCCGTAAAAAGACATAGCATGCGAGCGTATAATTTACAGAGTATGCTAACAACTGTGTACGTCAAAAAAATATGTCATACATGATACATGCATTGTTTAAAAATAAAATAGAAATTTTTTTAGTTTCTTGGAGGGTATCTTGATAAGGTCGGTCTTAAAATTTTAGATGTGATAATCAAATCAATAAAATTATCTTTAATTATTCAAATGTTTTTTATCTTATATTTTTTGTTATAAATGATTCATTTATAATCAAGATTCTCTAAAAATATATTTTCAATAAAATTAATTAAAACAAGTTAAAAATAAATATATCTATACAGTTCTAACTACCGAGTAAAAATAATATTTTGATACCCCATAAAAAATGGTATCCTTGGTTGTCATCCCTCTTGCCCGCCCAAAAGGTCACCCATACACTAGGGAGCATTCTACTAATTTATAGGATCGTGTGCAATGTCATCTAAATACTAGTTTATATTGAGGTTGTGACCATACAAATGTTTCTCTCTTGCTAGAAAAATATTAAGACGTTCACAACATTAAATAAAAATTATTTAAGCATACACATAATAAAACAACATGTATCATTTAATTATTTTAAAATACGTGTTACTAAATTCTTTTTTGTTTTACATTTTAAATTTGTGTGAGTATGCCTAAAAGAATTATATTTGGGGATATAGAGTGAGGGGTTCACATGAACCCTCTGAAATATTAAATCTTGAACCAATTATTTACTAGTTTATGATTGTGAACCCCCTGAAAAACAATCCCTGAACCCTTATTGCACCAATATAATTTGAAAAGTTGGCTGCACATATGCATTTTACGGTGGCAACTAATTTATGCTATTGGAATTGGAATTCAAAGTAAATTTAGAGACTTTATCAATGCATCAGAGAACCCAACATGTTAACTATATTAGCAGAATTTATATTATATTAAACATGTATATTATACTCCGTATCAACATTAATTCCATAAGCGCTTACCAATTAAAAAAAAATTAAAAATTCCCTAAGCACTTATAAATATAGTAATTTGTTTACATTTACTCATATTAATTTCATTTAATAGTTCAACTCCATTACCTAAATTATCCTCCATCTCATTGTATTGAAGAAAGAAAAGTGGGGTATAGAAAAGATAAATTAAATTATGAGAAATGCTAACCGACGTCTCCGAACACTAATTAAGGATACTAAAAAAATAAAATTATATAATAATAATTGCATTGAAAATTATGTAATCAATTCATAAAAGTAAAAAAAAAAAAAAATCTTTTTTTAGTAATAACTTTTGTTTTGGTATCCTTAATTAGTACACCGGAGGCACCGTTTAGGATAACCCATTAAACAATTGAAAGAAGAGAGAATGGTTAATAATCAAGGGTATAATATGGAAAATAACATTAATAATCCATTGATACCGTAAAACGACTTATAATTTAAGACAATTGTTTCCTGTAAAATGGCTTATTATTTGCGACGGAGGACGTATTATTTTTATACATATTATTATAAATATTAATTAAAAATTATTAGTTTGAATCCCCTACTCCAGGGTCCTGGCAACGCCACAGCACATAAGTGTTTATCTTACTTACTAATCTTGATTCTTATAATTGACTAAAGAATTTGCACCTTTTGGTCTTTAATGTTATGGAATATGCATGTCGTGATGTGACAAACTAACAATAGTTATTGGAAACACACATGTAGAAGAGGAAGAGTTGAGGTTTGGATTTTGATCATGATATTCAATCTAACAATTTCAACATTTTTATCAATTGAAATAGAATTTGTGGATGATTTTATTTTATTTTTATTACCCATAATAGTGAATATTTAATATTTTTTACCATAAAATGTAAAAAGTAAAAAAGTATGATTCTTATAAAAACAATTAAATAGTGTTTTTTTTTTACGAAATGATATTTCTTAAATGTACCGGTACACTTTAATTTATAAATGTACCGTTTAAGCTCCCAATTGATTTGTAAAATTAAATCATCAAATTATTATGTAAAATCAAACAAACTCTTACTTTTAAAGACATAACCATGATTATCAGACTCGTCGAGATTTGAGATTGGGTCTTCCTTTATCTTATCATGTGCTTTGTTGGAATTTGCATTCTTAATGGGGTAAATCGCAAACAAACACTATCATCTTAGTGGCTGCAAAAATGATCTAACCTCTCTATTTATGACATGCATTATAATTCTAGTTACCACCTATCATGGATCCTAGTAGTAGTAGTCCCTCAAAAAAAATGGATCCTAGTAGTTGGACCAACATAGTATTCTACATAAACCAACATTAGGCCTTCAAAAACTCACTACTATTTATCAAATTTGTTTAGCAAATACATCATCAAATGAGTTACAACATCAATCCACTGTAATAAAACAAAAAACCAATATTATATGTGTCCAAAAACTCATTACTATTAATCAACTATGTATTTTTAATTTCAAGAAAACTTTTTGAAAATGGTTCTCGGGCTAAACAAATAATCTCAAGATACAACATCTAATTAAGACTATCCAACAAAAATTAAATGATATTATGTAACATGATAGTTTTTTTTTTTTAACAAAATTTATTAATAATAAAATTTCTGCAGAAAATGAGCAAAGACCAACAAAACAAAAAACAACATAACAAGCGACGTTGTATATTGAAAAAACACCTAAAAGTAAATCCATACAACTCCTACAACAAAGACACCACCCAACCGTGGGATACCACCAAAATCAATAAGAGTGAACCGTTAAAATCAAAGCCAACTCCCAAATCAACGCTAAAACCTCACACAACACTTTCCATGGTTACTATACATTAAAATCCAGTTACTAGTAGTATGTTTATAATGTAACAAATAAATGATATGTCAACATGATTCATCAATGATACCATCATTTTCTTTGTCGTTCATTAGTTTATCTAAAATGTCTAAAAGTCAGAGAAATTACATGGTTCATAAGAAACCACAATCTCTTAGCTCCAATATACCATTAACGACCGACATAATGGTTCTAGCAATAATGAACTCTAAGTATTCACATTCGACACACACATACACCTTATAAAAAATTTCTTCGACTTTTAGTCCCTATAAAAATTTCAATCACCACTTTCGATCTCTATTTTTAAGTCAACTCATGTATTTTTTTTTTAATGAAACTGTGCATAAATGTGTAGTATATTGTACGAAGCTCTCCCAAAAAAAATAGAATTTTTTAACAAAACATGAATTAAATATGAATTTTTAACCGCTAAAAACATAAAAATTCATATTTAATTCATGTTTTATTAAAAAATTCTTTTTTTTTTGCGAGAGGTTCTTATAGTATTATAAACTTTTCTGCAAAATTTTATTCAAAAATATGAATTTTACATATGAGTTTACTCAAAATGAGGGACCAAAAGTAAAAATAAATAAATTAGAAGGACTAAAACGAAAAATTAATATATTTATAGGAACTAAAAATATATTTTGATGACATCAACAATTAAATTGAATAAAAAAATTACATCATACATCAAAGGAAATAAATGAAGTAAAAATTCAACATCATAAAAATGATAACAAAAATGGAAGATAGTGATGAGAATCCCTTAACCGTATGTGCTTCACCCTACTGTGTTGGCCCTAATCCTAACTCTCAAAGGGTTTTATTTCAGACTATTACTTTTTCCATCCTATGGTCTTCTCGCGCGTCCTATATTTTTTTTTTCAAAAATGCCCTTGACGTTTCCGGATTTCATAATCCGGAATGGTGTTTTCCTTTGTTAAATGGTAAAAAAATGAGTTACGAATTTTTCCGGATTTTGTAATCCGGAAACTTCAAAAAATAGGGTGTACTACATGATTTTCTCAATAAAATAGGGTGTTGTTGCTAGGATTCTTGGTGCTGCTTTGGTTCACTTAAGAGGGCCAATAAAATCCATCCTATTTCAATACCAAGTGCACAACTATGACCGTTAGGAAGCCCCTTGAACTGCAGCAGCAGGTTGCATGCTAATTGAAAACTCTTAGTAGCAACTAGTTACATGTTGAAGGTATATATGAATGTGGAAATTTTATAAAATAATTTGGGTTTAGCGTAGAAGATGCAGGTCATAATAGAAAATATACAACAAACTACCAATAACAATGAAATGCACTTGATGCACTGATGCATGTATTGCTTACACTACTAAAAACAATTAGTTTCACAAATTTAGTACACAGACATCAAACAGGACCCGATTACAGAGAGAACGAGACTTGTAATTTTCTCATTAGATGGCCAAAGTGAAAATATAACAACAAATTGAATTACAGTTGTTCCTATTGGTGGTGGTAATTGCTACTTGATGCCTGTTGGTGGTGTAAAATAGGAACACCATATGCATATGCCTGTACGTGCAAAACAGGAACAACCAAAGCAGCACCAAGAATCCTAGCAATAACACCCTATTTTATTGAAAAAATTATGTAGCACACCTTATTTTTTGAAGTTTTCGGATTACAAAATCCGAAAAAATTCGTAATTCATCTTTTCACCCTTTAACAGAGAAAAACACCATTCTAGATTATAAAATCCGGAAACGACAAAGATATTTTTGAAAAAAAATAGAGCGCGCGAGGAAAATCATAGGATGGGAAAAATAAACTCTTTATTTCATGCCTTCCATCTCCTCTTCTTGATCATATTCGGATTGAGCTTGGATTATGACAACAACCATTGCCAAAAATATAACTATCGATTATTTGTCTTAGAAGTAAACACATAGTAAGAAAACGTATTTGTAAGATTAGTCCATCAATTATTTGTATACACTTAAAATTAAAGCTATCAAAGTGGTTTAACGTCCAACTGGACCATAATCCTTCAATTATTTGTTGATAAGTAAGATTACTCCATCAATTATTAGGTACACTTAAAATTAAAGCTATCAAAATGGTCTAATGTCCAACAGGACCATAATCCATCAATTATTTGTTGATACTATTTCAACTAACTAGCGAATGGTACATGAGCACTTCCAAATGATAGCAGTTATGGATTGGGCGATACTAAGTACCAAAATCAATTAAGTTTCAAACATTGCAGTAGACTTTATTTTGTAAAAAAAGAAAAAATCGATATTCTATTTAAGAACCAACTAATTAATTTCAGAATTAATTTCATTGTTCATAAACGGTGATCCAATTGAAGATTCAGCAAAGATTGGTAAACATTTGAAGGATTCAAATCTGAGACTTAATAGAAACACACTTTAGATTCAAGCCATAACCATCAAATCAATTCAGGTTAACATCCTGGACGTGGTAGATTTTTTATTTCCTTTTCGAATGGAACATTGTAGTAGTATTTATTCAAATTGATAGAGTACATCGATACAATATAAATCTAAATTCGTTAAAAACAAAAAGAATGAATCTGAGAATAAACTCACAACATCCATGTTAATAGCATAAAACGGCAAAGTACCTATGCGACTAATTTGACTATATTAAAGTCTCCGGAATATTCATGTCTCCGGATCTGCAACGCTGACGACGCCAAAGTCATTGTCATTGATCGGATCTGCACATGCTCAAAGCTAACCTTTCAACCTGAATCAAATAAACACCGCATTAAGACGGGAAATCAAAAACAGACCGCACAAAGACGGAAAATCAAAACAAACAAAGTCGTTCAGAGACGACGAAATCACAAAAACAAACGAAAGAAAATAGAAAATATGTGAAATCACTTATTCAAGTATGATATAATGAAACACAACTCGGGGGGTGATTTTTGGGTCAAAATTGACTTTGACCCAAAAATCACCCCTCTGACAAGAAGAAGAAGAAGAAGAAAGGGAGTGACGGCTAGAGTTTGAGAAGGAGAGAAGAAAGAGAAATCACAAAAACGAACGAGCCTAGTAGACTTGATAGTTGATAACCAACTTCTTAATTTATTGCTTCAACTCTCAACAATAATCTTTAATACAAATTTGTTATCTTGAAATAGGTATAAACACAAAAATAATGAAATTTAAAAAAAAAAAAAAAAAATCAACCGACCTTGAACATAAAGCATTCCAATTCAGGCCCATAAACATAGACGCTTTGACATTGAGATGGAGAGAAGAAATGAAAGGATTTCGTGCATGGCAACGTGCCTACGTCCATCGCTTACAAATTTTGTTCAACTCACTTTAAAAATTGCTCTTTAACACATTGAAAATACAATAATATCTCTTGTGGTTGTTAACCATTGTTCGCCACCCGTGATAGTTAACAGTTGTTGGTTCATTTATCGAGCGGCAGTTAACGGTCTTTGAAAGCATTATAGTATTCTTGGGTTGTTAAAGAGCAATTTTTGAAGTTAAAAAGAACATTTCATTGTTTACGGTCCTTCCATAATGTCTTATCTGAATCAACAACATAACAAAGAGTTAAAGAGGAGTAATATCAACATAGTATTCTTTAATACAAATATCCCAACACACTCTTTTTATTGGTTGAAATTTGTGTATCCCGTCAAATTGAAATGATACCTATACAATTGCAATTTCAGGAACTTAAATGTAGATTTACTCTTCCAAACTATGATGCTAGGTTTTATTATTGCGGTTGGTCATACTCATTTCCTTTAAATATTAGGGTTATGTTAACTTGTGCCCTTAGGACACATGTTAAGCAACTCAAAAGTAGAAATTATTTCTTAAATTTTGTGCATTCAATTAGTTAAAAGTCAAAAATTAAATTCAAATACATTAATTACAACAAAACATTTCTACTTTTACCTCTTAACTTGTGCCTTGAGGACACAAGTTAACATTAGCCTAAATATTAATATGTTTGGTCAAACTTATATAATATATTTTTTTTGTTAAGTAATGTAATGGTTAGAAATTCACCTCTCAAAATAAATAAATTGAAATCCAGAGTTCAAACCATGTACCTCACCCTCATGTATAATGTGATATCTCTAGCAACTAAGTTAAACTCATCACGACTCATACACTCAATATTATCTAATGCAAATTTGCCTAATGTTAGGATATATCTGTGCTTAAAAAAAAAAATAGGATGATAATAGATACGTATATAAAAGTAAAGTTAAAGAAAAATTTGAATGCATTTATACCGACCAAGAAAAAAAAGCCCAACATAGGATATAATAAGTTTGGTTTATAGAATTTGCATCAAAGGGGTGGTGGCGCAGTTGGCTAGCGCGTAGGTCTCATAGCTTCTGAGTAATCCTGAGGTCGAGAGTTCGAGCCTCTCTCACCCCAACTATTTTATTTTTCTTTCTAATCTTCAGTGCATCAAACATGTAGTTTATTGTACTTCGATACGTTTGTTCCCTTCACACTTCGTGTCCTTTATAGAATCAGTGTCACTGTACCTCCTTTTTTTTAAAGCTACTAGTTTATGAATTATTATAAGAGTTTAGTGATTATGTTTGTTCCCTTCACACTTCATGGACTTTATAGAATCAGTGCCACCTTACCCCCTTTTTATTTAAAGAATAAGTGAGTAGTTACTACTTCATTCAATTCAAGGAAAGGAATCCAACACAACATTTTACAATTTTAAGCACAACTTGACATGTTACTATGTGAGATACATGTGCCACATTTCCTTCAGATCGGGTCTTAGGATTGGAACACAATTTTCTTTTCATTTCTTACCAGACATGAGTTTGTTATGGAAATGCAAGTGGCTTATATCTAATTTCGTATTTCGACTTACGAGTGGAGAAAATTAACAAATGGATGGTCCAAGTTCTCTTATAGCTATACAGATCATATGTTCTTGAACAATTTTTTATTAGACAAACCCTGAATTCCCATTAGCTAATATGCACACATTTCCACAAGCAGGTCCTTTAAACAAATTTATATTACTTAATACACTCAGCTGTAGTTAAGGGAGATGTTTTTTAAATTGTTTCAAAGACCAACAAGTCGTTGTAGTATAGTGGTAAGTATTCCCACCTGTCACGCGGGTGACTCGGGTTTGATCCCTAGCAACGGTGTAAATCTAATTTTTGCAATTTTATTTTATTTCTTCTTTTGTTTAGTTATTGATACCCTCAAAAATGTAGTAACAAACAAAAATAATTTATTTGAGGGATGTGGCGACTTCTTTATTTTTATTTTTGAAACATTTAAATTTAGGGTGAGAGGATGGTGCCCTTATCCAAAGGAATGAAGATATTCAGGTTCAAAAAACACTTACAAAGGTGTTTACAATTACTTCCCTCCAAATGTACTAATGGAGGCTCACTGTTGGACCTCTTGGATTCAATACATGTTTTTTTACCACTAGATCAAACCCTTAGAATTGTTTCAGCTCTAAGGACGATATGCCCATGTATTCATGTAACAAGTTTTTTTTTGGAGAAGCAATCAACGCTTCTTTTTTTTTTTTTTTTTTTTTTTTAGTAAGCAAAGGCAATCAACACATAAGTTACATTTTATTAGTGGGTGCAACTTACTTAAATCTGCTCAACATTTATTTGTAGAGTGTCAAGTTTTGGATAAGGTTTAGAATTTAGTTATGGATTGGTTGGGTGTTAGTAGTGTAATGTCAAATGGTTACAAAGTAAGTTTTTCTCTTTTTCTATTTTCTTCTGTGTCTTCATTTTATTGTCTACTATTATCATAAGTGGATAGACTTCTATGGAAAGAAGTTCAATGATAGACTTTTCATAAACTCAAGTCTCTCTTTTTGTTATAGATTTAAAACCCCTATAATAATATCTTATCATTCTTCATGTGTATAACATAAAAGTATGATTATCTAATCCTAATAACAGACGATACACTGAAAGATTAAGTTTTATATTGTCACACAGGGTTAGATAATCATACGACTAGTTATATGTAGAGATCTTTTGTTTACAAATACTGACTTTAAAGTGTCGTATATTAAGAGACAAACTAATAAGGTTGTTTATAGTATAATAGAGTTTCTTTATCTCATCTTAGCTCCAATCTTTTTTTATAAAGTACCAACAACTTTGTACTCTTTGCTCATGAATAAAATAAATTGATTTTGCTTTTACTAAAAAAATAAGTACGAAATACATATAAAAATACGTTATGGTTACCAAATGTATACTAGGCATTGCCAACACCCTACCTAACATAGTCTTCCATTTCTAAAGACCAATTTTGCAATCAAACAAAGTTCCAATCTCGTTATTTTGGAAAACTTTCAAGTCGGTCGTTAAAGTCCAAAGTTAGTTAGGAATGGATTAATTAAAACCATATAATACAGTCCAAAGTTAGGACTTAAGATATGAGGTTAAATTTTCACTACTAATACTATTATAATATACTTATCCCAATTAGTGGACTCCTTTCTTGTTTTGAACTGACCATTCTTATCAGCTTATTGTCAAAAAAAATAATCTTATCAGACAATAGTGGTACGTACTATATATGATTAAAATTTGATTATCCAGCTCGTGAAGGGACAGGTCCCCTCAGTACTCATCAACTTGTGACTTATAGTAAAATAGAAGCAAAAAACGTGTTCTCGCATTAACTGTGTCTTCTTTTTTTCGTTGTTTCATTATTGGCCAATGGCTTCTCATCATGTATGTTCCCCAGTTACTGGATCAAGCGTATAATTCGAAATTGATCACATGAAGTATAGTTATTTTTTTAGAGGCACATGAAGTATAGTTCTGTAACATTTTTATCAGGAAGTATATTATTTTTTACATGCATTGGAAATGCTATTGTGTTTTAGAAAATATGTTCATTAATTTCTTGCTTCTTATGCAAGGCTTTCATTTTGTAAAAAAATATTGGCCAACCCTCCTACGCAATAATGAATAGAGACAAAAAAAACATTGAAGTCAAAATCATCGTTTTGCCCATATTTTCAGTACCAAATGAATTAATTTAAGGAAAATCTAATTCCATTTTGTTTGTGTCTAGTGCGAAAGGAATCTCAAATGTTTGACCCTTTTATTCATAAGTTTGTATTCCCATTGAGTTTGAAAGAATCAAATAAATCACCGTCAACAAAAGTACATTTTAGTTTAAAGTTTCTACAAAATCACGATGTTAATGTAATTTCGTCAAAAAAAGTGATGTGGTCAAATTCAACATGATTCTCAACATCCATTAGTAGTGTTTTTTTCCTTTCATAAAAAATGGTGACAAACTACAAAATTATGTGCATTTTTGGAATCACTAAGAATTATTAACAAAATCTCATTGTGCCACCCTAATTTTGCTGAAACTATAAACGCAACTTCTGTAAAAATACGATGACTACTTATGATTTTATCAACCTCACCGTGAGTTGAAACATGCACTTGCATACGAAGTCAGCCCTTTGAAGTAGAAGTTTAGATAAAATAGTGATGTATGTACTGGACCAGGGACTTGTCCCTTCCTTTTTATTCTTCCTTATTTAACACATTAAAATAGATGTAGAAGCTTCGTCAACATTATTCAAACCAGCTATATCGTGGACTACTAGTATAACATTGTGCTGGTGGCGAATCTTCTTGCAATCCATGAATCCAGCTACGGAAAAATCTAACATGTTCACACAAGCACAATTTTTTTAAGCATATTGCTGGAGAAGGCATTTCTTTCCCCTCATTGCAATCAAAATAGATAAGAGTCCTAAAGTCCTACTGATCGAGAGCTTTTTTTCTTTTTTTTTTATTAACGATACTAGTACTTTATAAATCCCAAAGTTAGAAGTTTCCTTTGATTAAATCATGTTGCAGATGTTTGATTGTAGCAATATATCTAGTTCCCTAAGTCAAATAAAAACAAAGAATCTTCACCAAACTATTATCGTTAACAAAGAAAACAAAATCTTGATTGTACTCCATTCTCCCAATAGTACCGTGGACAAGATTAAATACTCATTTATTTCGTGACATAAGAATTCGTCGGCAGTTGAATATTGTTTATTTCTTCTTATTAAACCAATGAGGTTTACGTACAATTATTAACACAGAGGGACCGTTATCAAAGCATAACTATATTAGGTTTTTCCGAGCATAATTATCAGCATGTATTTCCGAGCCAATACCTCGAATCTTTTTTTATTAATGTTTTCACCAGCTCTTTTACACTCCAAAGTCCAAACTAAACTGGTTAGATCTCATTCCACAAAGATTAATTTTGTCAATGACACGTATTTCGTCAAATGTCGGTGTCCCACTTTTTTTTTTTTTTTTTTGCATTGGATCACATTTCATTTTTTCCCATTGATTCAATCCAACAGTGAAATTGTTGCTGGAATAGTACACTGTTATGGATCCATATTATTTGAGCTCAAATATAGCAAACGATTTTAGACATAGGCCTATTCTACATGAGAGGAGCTATTACAGTTTTATTTTATTTTGAAGATAAAAGTATCACTATAGTAATGGTTTAGGTGAAAGGTTCAAATTTAGTGGAAAATCATGAAGAAAAAAAAAATGTTTGAAATCAAAGGAAAGCATGGAATTATTTTATTCTCTCAACGATCCAGGCTAGGTAGGCAGAATCCCATAAATTTTTTGTCACTTAGTTACCAAACTTACGGAAATTATTGACCTATGAAAGTCATTGTCTGATATTAATGAAATGAAAATGCCACTAACAAGGAGTTATTAATTTGTTGGAAGGAGAAAGTATTTGTCCGGTCAAAAGATTTAGTAAAATAATTTTAAGCAAGAAATAGTACATTGATATCCTAAGAACTAAGAACGTTTTGAAAAGATGATAGAATATGCTACGGTGTTAAAACTTTAAGGAAGCATTTTATCGTTTATTTGAGTCATATAAAACTTGAGAAATTAAATTTATAGTTGTGTTTTGAGCATGCATGATTTTAAAATAAAATAAAATGTCACAAAGTTATAATTATTTTCGGATAAATAAAGTGTCGATGCGGCAAATAAAAAGTGTAAATGTGATAATTTTTTATGAGACTTGATTAATACATCATTCAGTTACTATTATAAACAAAAATCTATATTTTAGATTCATTTATTTAATGATGCATATAATCTTTATTATAGACCGCATACATTATTTAATGAATAAATTCAAAACATTAATTTTTGTTTATAATAATTACTAGAGGTTGAATGTGTATATTTTTTTGTTCTAATAAAACTATAAGATAATCCTCATAATCTTAATTCAATTAGTATAATATTATATATTATATGCAAATATCAGGATTGAAACATCAAACACATCACTTCTTCATGTTTAAAATGTGTGAACTTTAATTAATAAACTACTTGAAGAAGAAAAAAAACTACATGACTAATAACCCAAATTTAATTATAAAATATGTCCACTTAGAGCAGTGTGTAGTGAGAATAGAGTACCCATATGCATTATAATTATTGCTCACAAATGGGAGTAAGCAACATGTAAAACCGCGTTGTGGGGTGGGGAATTCTACTCTATACACTGTCTCCATGCACCATGTGATTTGTCTCATCTTTCTCAGTCCTCCCACTTTCGCAATAAATACTTCCGATCTTACTCTATGTGCTTTCTCACTCTCTCTCTTAATTAAGTCACATATACTAGTAGTATAGTATAGTATCATCAAACTATAAAACCATTAATCTCTCATTCCTCACTCTGCCGACCCTTTTTTCACTCTCCCCTTCATATTTAGTGTACATTTAATCCAATTTGTCCCTTTAGATCTTATAGGAGAAAAACCAGTGTCTAATTGTGTTTCATTTCACAAAATATGGCTCCACTATTGTACTTTCATTCAAGAAAATTTCTCCTCTTCTCTCTTCTTTTCTTCTTCTTTTTTGTTTCCATCTCCTTCACTACGTGTTCAGAACCTCCACTCAATAGAAAACAGCTATCAAGTATTAGTAGAAGAACATTGTTGGAAGCTGAACTAGAAGAAGAATATGAACAACCCTTGAAAAAGAAATCAAGTACCAAAAACCAAACCAAGTTGATCAAACCAAACAATAACCTCTCCTCAAAAAACCAAACCAAAACCATCAAATCCAATACCAACAATCTTTCTTCCAAAAACCAAACAAAAGATTCAAAACTCAATTCCAAAACAACCCTCACCGACACTACTACTTCACTCAAAAAACTCAACTCAACAACCTTCAAAACCAAGAAACTCAATTCCACATCAAAATCCTCCACCACAAAATCAAGTATCAATAAATCCATTTCATTGGATCTTGTGAAGAAAACAAGTGGTGCTATAGCCAAAAACAAAACGACAAAACCCACCGCCACAAAAACAGATCAAGAATCCTCGTCAAAAAAACCAAACAAACAGAACAACAACAACAAAAAAACACAACCTAGTAACTGGTTCTTCAACGAAGAAGACATGGATTTCGTTTCAGACTTCAAAGACCTCCCTATAAAATTCCAACAAACATTAATCCCAGACTTAGAAAAAATCTCAACAACCTCAAAAGCTTACATCACAAAAGCCAACAAAGAAATCACTAAAAATTTCAAACCCTACGTAGGAAACAAATACGCACCAACCATTGCAACGTTACTCTCATGTGCATGTGTTTTAATTCCTTTACTTTTAGCCTCACTTCTTTTCAACAAAATCAAAGCTTATTTCTCACTTCAAAAACTCTTAATCTTTATTCAAGCTTATTTATCTATCTACTTTTCTATTCTATGTTTCTCTTCTTTGATCACTGGTCTTGAACCACTGAAGTTTTTCTACTCTACTTCGCAGTCCACTTATCTTATCCTGCAGATCATTCAAACACTAGCGTATTTTCTCTACCTTATGATGCTTTTGATGTATCTTGTTTTGGTTTTTTCAACGGATTGTGGATTGGGCTCGAAGCTATTGGGCTTGGCCCAAATGTTTGTGGGCTTTTCTGTTGGGCTACATTACTATATGACGGTGTTTCATAAGGTGGTGTTACGGCAACCGCCAAAGACAAATTGGAAAATTCACGGGATCTATGCCACGTGTTTTTTCATGATTTGTGTTCTTGCTAGAGCTGAAAGAAGGAAAAAGACTTACTTGGAAGAAGGTGGAGAAGAAGGAAAGAAAAATTAATTAGTTATAGTTACAAAATTTACAATGTTGTTATTTTTTTTTCTACATCATTTTGATTAAAAATTTGGATTATTAATTTTGAAGCAATATACCAATCTTGTTGATGTGATACTGTGATGTAATGTAATGCCGTAAGGCTTTGGCTTATTAGTTAGCCAGCATTCAGATTCGTTGCATAAATAAATTGGGGTCATGATTATGATTGTAATTGTACAATTCATCATATTTTATATCACTATACTTCCTATTCCATTGCATGGTTTCATATCGAGTGTAGGCCTATCTATGTTTCATTGTTCCTTTAATATTATTATTTTTATAGTGTTTCGGGTTTGAATTCAGAACCTTATTATATGGATTATTTATTTAATTTAATGACATATGATAATACCTTTGGTGCAACATTACCTACCTTGCTAAGAAACAGTGATGTTGGATTTTAATTAAAATTTAAATTTGCTGTGTCTTGTGTAGAACGTGACTCTACTTTTTCATTGTTGATGTAAAGCATAGAATCTCTCTGTTTTCCTTAACATGTTTTGGATACCATTTGTCTGTCTTTTTAGTCCTATGTAACCTGTTGCCGCGTTGTTGTACAGTTATTTGCACATTGGTTATTTACTTTTCCAAGTATTTCCTTCTAACAAATGAAAACGTTTTTATCATCAAATAATAATTTGTCCTCTAGCAGTTAGGAAGGTCAAATTATAGTAACTCTAATTTGTCCTCTAGCTATAAATTGTATGAATGCGCGTAATTGGTTTTCTCTTCTTTTTTCTTTTTTCTTACTTAAACCAGATTAGTTTGTATCTTCCCATAGAAATTCCAAAACACATCCAGGTTAGGTTATGTAATTGGTTCTCCTCACATGTTTATCGATTGTATTTTACTTAAATATTTTTTCCAATTGCGTGTTAGCTCTTTAAAACAAGTACGCGGATCCATAGTGGCGTACAAGTATATGATCAATCTGATAAACTCATTGATCAAATTGGTATGTAATCCAAACTTGTTCTAGGTCAGGTCAAACCCGACTTAAAAGTGTTTGGGTCAAGGACAGATTTAAAACTTCGAGTCGATCAAAGTCAATATGATCAATGTTACTTTTGAGTTGGGGGATAAATTTAAAACTTGGAGTCAATCAAAGTCAATTTGATCAATGACATTAATGTGTCTATTAAATAAGTTAGTGGAGCTTATAATTAAAGAGGGAAGAAGTGCATTTTTTCAATTAATCAATGTCTTTAATGTGTTTGACGGACTATTATTGTGAAATATTTTTGCTTATATTGATTTAAAAAGGTATTTTAACTTTTTGTATTTTGTCCCTCTAGACAAAAGTAAATTTTATAAAAAGTTTAAAAAAAAAAGAGTTTTTGAACTTGCCACTATGAAATGCATTAATTATTTTCGTGTGTGTTAAATGTGTTCATTCTTTCGACTTGAATCGAAGAAGCATAATTGAAAGACCCATAGAAGACTACGACAGTAAGTGTCGGTGCTATATACGTAACTAAGTAGCTTGGGCCATATGGAGTATGGCTGCAGTAGCAGAACCTTAAGTACCTTTCCTTCATTTTTTTCCTTTTCATAGCAACAAGAATAAAGAAACCTCGAACTCCAACATGCACGGTAAAATGCGGTATGCTTTAAAAAATCAGCGTTACATATTGGTCCTGTGTATTTTGCTGTGGAATTAGTTGCAAAGTCTCAATCTGTGAAAGTGATCTAAGGTAGCCTAATAGTCAGTGTCATGTGATTATTTCAAAAGAAATGCGTACCGGTACCGGTACTCAAACAATTATAAGTGGCTTAACTTATTATTCATCCTTTAATTTAAAGGTCGTGTTAATCGGTGTTTCTAAAATACCTGTTTAAGAAGCTAAAAAAACATTTTTTAGACTTTTGATACATCGATTACATAATGTTCACAGTAATAAAATTAAGTCGAAAACGACATTTGATTCCTTAATTAGTGGCTAGTATTTTCTTAATTTAAAAACAAAATAAGATTAAGGTGAAAGGTATATCTAGTTTGTGAGTTACTCTATCATTAATATTATTGATGAGGCTTGATCAAAAGTAAGTTTTGAAGTATTATACAAATGATATTAACACCCACAATTTTGTAATATACTTCTTTAACTATAATTTTTTGGTTTTCAATTTACATTTACCTCCTTTACCTTTTTATTCCTATAAACCACTTCTACAAGTTCTACTTCTCCTCTATTTCTGAAAACACCTTACCAAGCATAGATAACACTTATTCTCCATCTTGTTCAATAAAAAACACTTATTCTCCATCTTCTACCTGATGATTTCGTCTCCACACTTTATCGCCTTAATCGATTGGATGAATGTTTGTTTTACATGACATACTTGCCCTACTTGGTTTTTTGCTATTGTTTCAATGAAACTGTAAAACTGCTCAGCTAGTTTAATTGAAATTGCATACTCTATATAAAATACAAGCAAAAAAGTACATGTATATGATGGATTTGATCAAAATTATGTATCCACTCATCTCGAACAAAATAGAAGCAAAAAATGTATATATTTGATTGAAATTATATACTCCCTTGCCTGTAACAAAATAGAAGTAAAAAAGTAAGTCTATTTAATCGAAATTGTGTATTCCCACCATTATAAAATATAAGAAACAAGAACATTTATTTGATACTAAATCTCTAAAATAGCCACAACACTTCGATTCGAGTTTAGGAATATGCGGTAAATCAAAAGTAAGTTTTGTACTAGTATTATACACGAGACTTCACGAGAGGGTGAGAGGAGCAGATGTGGAGTATGCGGTAAATCTTTTGAAAGAAAGATAAGAATAAATTGAGAGGCCTATCACTATTGATGAGGCCCAATCAAAAGTAAGTTTTACAATTGATACTAACACCCTCCGTTTTATTGTATAGCTCTTCAATTACTTTTTTTTTCTTTCCAATTTACATTTACCTCCTTTATTTTTTCTAGAAACCGTGTCAATTTTTACATCTTGCCAAGAATAGATAACACTCATTCTCCCTCAAACAACTACCTCACGATTTCTTCTCCACACTTCATCGCAGATGTTTGTTTTACATACCTTGGAGTATGATGCTTCTCAAAGTCTCATTTTTGAATTATCTTCTGTGTTAATTTAGGTAGACTAGTTTGACTTTTTGAAAAAAAAATTGTTTTGCATGTCATGTTTGGTTTACTTGACATTTTACTACTGTTACCATAAAACTATCAACTCTTTTAACTGAAATAATGTACTTCACGTGGTGACATTTAGTATAGGAAAGGAGAGTTCTTTTCCACCATAAAAAAGTTTTTTAATGGCAACCGGTTTGGGAGGAAAAAAAGAAAAAAGAAAAATAGTTTTTTAATGTTGTTTTTATTTTTTCCAGTGTACCTTCCCAGCTCAATCTTTCTTCTTTCCAACAGCTGAAAATGAACATAATAAATCCAGGAAAGCAACTAAGTCTTAAGTAGATTATCATCTTCACCTATCTTCATTGTTGACCGATTCACTTTTAACACCAAACACCATTACTGTATTTGGACAATGGCAGTTTTTTTGGAAATTGTCTAAACCTTGTTGAATCAAGCAAAACACATAAGATCTGTCACCGATCTCGATCCTTACAGAAATCAAGGTATGGTTTTACTCAATGAATTTGCATTTGAAATAGAAATGGTGATGGTTGTGATTGTGTTTCGAAAGTCCATATTTTTGCATATGAATAAGATGTTTTATTCAGCAATTTCTGGAAAATTTAGCAACTTCAGTTTTTGGAGTAATCTCCATGAATGGGCTCACAACAGCACTCCAACTTGTTTTGGAAGGGAAAAGATTGCAGGCCGTTTTTGAAAAACATGCATTAACCACAAAGAATGGAGGAGAAAAGGTTACAGGAAGAAGAAAAGTTCTTTGAAGAACACATAAAACAGGATGAATAAATGAAATAGAAATTATATGACGTGTTATTGTAAAAAAAAACATTAAAAAGAAATTATAAATTGTTGGGACAAGTTGCAAAGGCCCTTGAGTTATTTCAACCAAAAAAAAAACAATAAATTAAACTGCAGAATTGTTATTTAATCATATGGTGGGCCGGTTTTTTTTTTACACAATACCCATAAAAAAGTCACAACACTTCCTAGGTAAAAGATCTAAGCCATATAAATAAAAAATTATTAAATCTATGACTATTCTTAAACTTTCCCATCATGAAAAAGAACTTTCCTTTCCCATACTAAACCCCACCATCAAAATAAATGTTCGAACTTCGACCCAAAAACAAATGTGTGTAACAAAATTATAAAAGAAAATATTTTAGTTCTCCCTAGCAAAACATAAAGAAGTTTGTATTTTTTTTCTTATACTTTGTTGCAAAGAAAGTGTATTTTGATTGCATTGTAAGCATATTTTAACAATGTAAGATTGAAGTCCTCGAATGTTCTAAAGTTCATACCACTTTTATTTTTCCCTTACATGTATTCCATTTAATTCAATTAACTCTCGGTTCATCTTTGATAAAACTTTTAGCAAGTGTACTAAAAATATATCGAAGTAATAAAAATTATAAGTTCGTATCCACAGGGACTGTTTCAATTTCTACTCGACAAAAGCGTTAAAATAAAGGATGTATTAAATTTAATGGTGCCCTAGGCAGTTGAATTGATTTTTGTAATATAAACGTAATAAAAACAATAAAAGTTTATTTTAGAAAATTAGAGAGAAGTATGGTTAAGACCTTCGAATCCTCCGAAGTCCTCCTATGGTAATTTGTACTCCTAATTCAAGCAATGATTATCTAGTTCAACGACATATTAACAAAGTAATTCTACCCAATCTCCTGACCTAGAATTCTCCTCGCAAGTGACAACCCTTAATCTCTTAAGTGAATTCGAAACCGTTGGGGGTTTTAACAGAACGTTAATCCCTATGTCATAACCTAATAATGATCTATTTCTAGCTTCATTACTTAGGTTAAACTTATTACATAGATCAGAGTCAAAAGTCAGGGTTAGTGGTCATTCAATCTCTAAGATCAATTTGCATATTCATAAAGCCAGGGTTAGTAGTTAATGATAAACATACAAAAAACATTAAACATAAAGTAACATGAATTAAAACTAGACTTTCGTTGATATTCAAAGGAGTTCAACAAATTAATTTTTCCATGGGTTACATCAGATTCATCTAAGTCTCAACCACAACAGAGATTAGCTACTCATGTTCGTAAAAATAAACAACAGAGAAAAGAAAATAAACCGAGAATCCTGTTGTTGCCTCCTGAATTTGCTCTCTAATCGTTGTTCATATTGACATGCAGTAGATCTTCTCTCTCGTTGCCTTCTATTCCAAAACCCCGAAAACTGTTCCGTAACGTGATACCTTGTGTGTTATGCAGCCCTTCCTTTTATAACTCAATGTTTTCTTTTCTTCCCAATTGTTGTGTGCCACGTGTGTTTGCTCTTCCAAGCCTAAAACAATGCTTCTTTCTTTCTTGTTCGGCTCCACACCTTTTGTTGCGTCAACAACTAATTTGTTTTCTTAATTTTTCTTCTTTTCACACATGTCCAATTGTGCATTTTCTATACCCCAATAAAGGTATGACATGAAACTGTTGGAACAAAGGGTGTTTCACAAGTATACCACTTAAGTTTTGATGATAACAAGGTATTAAAAATTATCAATTGGATTTGCTAAACATTTATTCAAGTGTGCAGGACCATTAATCAAAGATTTATT
>Ga0209282_1000224_pt1 | contig 29523 bp, 20 predicted proteins | sample Mtrugardesep15_FD_187529 | JGI IMG/M metagenome (GOLD analysis project Ga0209282, IMG submission 187529) | Root nodule microbial communities of legume samples collected from California, USA - M. trunc garden sep15 (SPAdes) (version 2) | ecosystem: Host-associated > Plants > Roots > Nodule...
GCGCATGAACAGCGTCTGGTTGGAGCGGATGGTGTCCATCAACAGCCGCTCATAGGCATCGGGGCTGCGCACGTTGAAGGCTTCGGCAAAGCTCATGTCCAGCGAGACCTGACGCAGGCGCATGCCGCCCGGGCCGGGGTCCTTGATGAGGAGCGACTGCTTGACGCCTTCATCCGGCTGCAGGCGAATGACCAGCTTGTTGGCCTCGATCTTGCCGGCCGCATCGTCGAAGATCGAATGCGGGATCTGCTTGAATGTGACGACGATTTCCGAAACGCGGGTCGCGAGGCGTTTTCCCGTGCGGATGTAGAAGGGAACGCCGGCCCAGCGCCAGTTGGCGATTTCAGCCTTGATGGCGACGAAGGTTTCGGTGTTGGAAACACCGCCTTCCAGCTCTTCTAGATAGCCCTTGACCGGGCCGCCTGCGGAAGCGCCGGCGCGGTACTGTCCGCGCACAGTCAGCTTTTCGACATTGCTGGTGTCGATCGGCTTCAACGAACGCAGCACCTTGAGCTTTTCGTCACGCACGGCTTCCGATTTCATGGAAGCGGGCGGCTCCATGGCGACAAGGCAAAGCAGCTGCAGGATGTGGTTCTGAACCATGTCGCGCAGCGCACCGGCCTTGTCGTAATAACCGGCGCGGCCTTCGAGGCCGACCGCTTCGGCGACCGTGATCTGAACGTGGTCGATATGGGCGGAATTCCACAGCGGCTCATAAAGCGCGTTGGCGAAACGCAGCGCCATCAGGTTCTGCACCGTCTCCTTGCCGAGATAGTGGTCGATCCGGAAGATCTGCTCTTCCTTGAAGACGTGGCCGATCGTGTCGTTGAGTTCCTGAGCAGAGGCCAGATCGCGGCCGATCGGCTTTTCAACGACGATGCGGGTCGAACGGGTGATGAGCTTGTGTTCGCGGATCTTGTCGGCGATATCGCCGAAAATGCCCGGTGCGACAGCCAGATAGAAGGCGCGCACGCGCTCCTTGCCTTCGTCCAGCAGCTTCTTCAGCACGTCCCAGCCATTGTTGCCCTTGGCGTCAACAGGCACGTAGAAAAGCCTGTTCAGGAAAACTGCAACCTGGGCGTCGTCATATTCGCCGGTCTTCAGGTGCTCCTTCAGAGCGTCCTGCGCAAATTTGCGATATTCCTCATGGGTCATGACCGAACGCGAAGCGCCGATGATGCGGGTCGGCTCCGTGAACTGGCCTTCAACCTGCCGGTGATAAAGGGCCGGCAGAAGCTTGCGCTCGGCAAGATCGCCCGTGCCGCCGAAAACGACACAATCAAAAGGTTCAACAGGAATGATCTGACTGCTCATATCGATTCTCTCGATCTTCAAAGGTTGGGGCATCAATAATCTAATCGATTTAAAAATGCCAGACTCAGTTATGTGAAATTATGAGTTTTGCTTCCGCCAACTTGTCTGCCGCCGGCAAGGGTCTGTAAACATTGGTCTAAAACCTGTCTCGCAACGCAAACCATGAGAGCGCCATGAAAAGCAGCGGCGCGCGCAGTGAAGCCCCGCCGGGGAAGGCGGGCACCTTCAGCCGCGCGAAGGGCGCCAGCATGTCCTTTTTACCGAGAACGAGATCGGCATAAAGCTTGCCGCAATAATTCGACAGCATCACGCCGTGGCCGGAGTAACCGCCGATGGAGGTGACGCCGGGCATGACCTCGCGCACGAAGACTTTGCGTGGCAGGGTAATGCCAACGGAGCCGCCCCAGGAATGGGTGATTTCGACGGCCTTCAGTTCGGGATAGATTTCGGCGATCTGCCGGCGGATATGGCTGGAAATATCGCGCGGCGCATCGGCCGTATAGGCCTCGCGCCCGCCAAATAGCAGCCGGTTGTCGGTGGTCTTGCGGAAATAACGCACCACGAAACGGGAGTCGGCCACCGCTTCCTTGCCGGGGATGATGTCCGGATAGGCGTCGAGCGGTGCGGTGGCACCGATGAAGGAACGGATCGGCATGATATGCGCGGCCGTTACCGGTTCCAGATTGCCGATATAGGCATTGGTGGCGATCAGCACCCGTGGCGCGCTGATGGTGCCGAAGGGGGTTTTGATGATGGTCTTGCCGCCAATTTGCCGGATGGATTTCGCCGGCGTCATTTCATAGATGTCGGCGCCTGCGGCCTTCGCCGCTTTTGCAAGCCCGACCAGCAGTTTCAGCGGGTGGATATGGCCGGTGCCGGTATCGCGCGTGCCACCGAAATAATGGGTGGAGCCGACACGTTTGCGCGCTTCTCCGCGTTCCATATAGGAAATATGCGGGTAGCCATAGCGGTTGTTCATCGCGTCGACGCTTCTGCGATAATCATCCTCGTAGGCGGCCTTGTGCGCCACATAAAGCTGCCCCGGCAGATAGTCCATGTCGATGCCGCGGCTGCTGGCGAAATCACGCACGTAGTTCTTGGCGTCCTCGGCAATGTCGAACAGCAGCTTGGATTGCTCGAAGCCGATCTCGCCTTCCATCTCGTCGGGAAAGGAGCGCTGGCCGGTGCCGAACTGGCCGCCATTGCGGCCGGAAGCACCATCGCCAAAACGATGCGCCTCGATCAGAGCGACCGAGACGCCGTTTTCGGCGAGGTTACAGGCGGCCTGAAGGCCGGTATAACCGCCGCCGATGATCGCGACATCAACCTGCTTCGACCCGTCGAGAGCGGGATAGTCCGGCCGCTCGCCGACGGTTGCCTGATACCAGGATAGTCCCGGCGCAATCGGGCTTTGCCATGTCATGCTCGTGGTTCCTCACACGTTGAGAAGCAGGAACTCGCGCTCCCAGGGGCTGATGACCTGCATGAAGGTCTCGAATTCCCCGCGTTTCAGGCCGGCATAAAGGCCCACGAATTCATGGCCGAACACCCGGTCGAACTGTTCCTCGCCTTCCAGCAGCGCCACGGCCTCAAGGAGACCACGCGGCAGTTCGATGGAGCCTTCATTGGCCGTATCGGCGGTGGGTTCGGTCGGCTCGATATTGTTGACGATGCCAAGCCAGCCGCAGCCGAGCGAAGCGGCAAGCGCCAGGTACGGATTGGCGTCCGAACTCGGCAGGCGGTTTTCGACGCGACGCGCCTGCGGGCTGGAAATCGGCACCCGGAAAGCCGTGGTGCGGTTGTCGTAACCCCAGGCATTGTTGACCGGGCAGGCCATGTCGGGCGTCAGGCGGCGATAGGAATTCACATAGGGCGCCAGCATGACGAGTGCGTTTGGAACATAACGCTGCATGCCGCCGACGAAGGAGAAGAATTCCTTCGAAGGACTGCCATCGGCATTGGAGAAGATATTGCGTCCGCCATCGATTTCCACCACCGACTGATGGATATGCATGGCCGAACCTGGCTGGCCCTGCATCGGCTTTGCCATGAAGGTGGCGTAGATGCCGTGTTTCAGCGCGGCCTCGCGAATGGTGCGCTTGAAAAGAAACACCTGGTCGGCAAGTTCGATCGGGTCGCCGTGGCGCAGGTTGATTTCCAGCTGCGCCGGGCCTTCCTCGTGGATCAGCGTATCGATCTCGAGACCCTGTTTTTCCGAGAAATGGTAGATGTCGTCGATCAGCTCGTCGAATTCATTGATGCCGGCGATGGAATAGCTCTGACCGCCAACGATGGAGCGGCCGGAGCGGCCCTTCGGCGGATGCAGCGGATAATCCGGGTCGTCATTCATGGCGACGAGATAAAATTCGATTTCGGGTGCTACGACCGGCTTCCAGCCCTTTTCGGTATAGAGCGAAAGCACGTTCTTCAGCACGTTGCGCGGCGTGTAGGGAACGAAATTACCCTCGGCATCCACAACGTCGCAGATCACCTGCGCGGTTGGGTCGCTCTCCCACGGCACGACGGACAGCGTCGAAAGATCCGGCACCAGTTTCAGGTCGCTGTCGCGCGGTTCATAGCGGAAGTTCGCCGTCTCATCAGGATATTCGCCTGATATCGTGTGGCGGTAGAGCGCGGACGGCAGGGCGAGCGAGGTATCGCCCGTGAATTTCGCCGTCGGCATCATCTTGCCGCGCGCAACCCCGGCAAGGTCGGGCGTGATGCATTCTATGTCTTCGATCCCGCGCACGCGCAGCCATTGCGCGGCTTCGCGCCAGGAGGAAACGCCACGGGTGGAGGAGAGATCGAGGGGAGGAGACTTCTTTGCCATGGTTGCCTGTTTCTTCGGGCGGAGCATGGTTTTTTTGGCGGGCATGTATCACCGGGTCTGTGTTTCTGGTGGAGCCATCATAACCGTAGTTTGACAATTGGCGAGGGGGAAAGCGCCATTGACAAGCGGCGGCACTTGGAAAAGAGGAAAGGAAACGGATCGGATGGAATGATGACAGAGAAATGTGACGTGCTGATTTTGGGGGCGGGCGCCGCCGGCATGATGGGCGCCATCCGCGCCGGAAAGCGTGGCCGCTCCGTCATCATTCTCGACCATGCCAGGGCACCGGGCGAAAAGATCCGTATTTCCGGCGGCGGCCGCTGCAACTTCACCAATATCCATGCCGGGCCGAAGAATTATCTCTCCGCCAACCCGCATTTCGCCAAATCCGCTCTCGCCCGTTATACGCCGCGCGATTTCATTGCCCTCGTCGAAAAACATCGTATCGCCTGGCACGAAAAGACGCTCGGGCAGCTCTTCTGCGATGACAGCGCCAAGGACATTATCCGCATGTTGCTTGGTGAAATGCAGGCGGTGAATGCGAAACTGCGGCTCGAAACATCAGTCTCGGCCGTCACTCATGATGGTGGCCGTTTTCGCGTCACGACCTCAGGCGGCGTCATCGAGGCAGAAAGCCTTGTCGTGGCGACGGGCGGCAAGTCCATCCCGAAAATGGGCGCGACCGGTTTTGCCTATCAGATCGCCGAGCAATTCGGTCTCAAGCTCATCGAACCGCGCCCCGGCCTCGTGCCGCTGACACTCGATCCCGCCTCGCTTGAAAAGCTGAGCCCGCTTGCCGGCGTCGCGGTTCCGGCCGAGGTTTCCCATGGCAAGACATCGTTTGAGGAAGCGCTGCTGTTCACCCATCGCGGTTTGAGTGGCCCCTCCATTCTACAAATCTCGTCCTATTGGCGGGAGGGTGATGCGATCCGGCTGAAACTGGAGCCGGCACGCAATATCGTTTCGCTGCTGAGGCAAGCAAAACAGAAGAACGGCCGCCAGTCGGCTCAAACGGCGCTTTCCGAAATCCTGCCGAAGCGGCTCGCCCAACATGTGGTCGAACAAACCGGCATCACCGGCAATCTCGCCGATATGTCCGACAAGGTTCTCGCAAAGCTGGCGGCGCAGGTGCAGGACTGGCAGATCAAGCCCGCCGGTTCAGAGGGTTACCGCACGGCGGAAGTCACGCTCGGCGGTGTGGACACCACCGGCCTCGATTCCCGCAGCATGGCGGCGAAATCCATGCCAGGCCTCTATTTCATTGGCGAATGTGTTGACGTGACCGGCTGGCTCGGCGGTTATAATTTCCAGTGGGCCTGGGCGTCCGGGCAGGCGGCAGGCGAATTCGCCTGAAAGCGCCTGCCTTAACACCTTGTTAAGGTGCATGGAGTCATCCTGATCAAATGCCAGCAAGGCTGGATCACCCAGTGATCCCGCTGCACATGATGTCCTGCTGGAGGCTCTTAACAGGGCATGGGTCGGTTGAGTTTTTCGTCAGGAGCCCGCGCATGAACAGATCTGCACATCGCCGCCCTCGCGCCATTGCCATCGCCCGCGCCGAAAGCGAGAGCCGGCAGCTGGCCTTCCACCTCAGCATCATCGCAGCCGGTGCCGTCGCAGCCTTGATTACTCTCCTTCACTGAGGGGCGGCTCTTCGCCTTCATCATTCCGGCAAGTGCGCGGAAAAACCGCCACGGCCAAGACGCCTCGGCCATATCAGCATAAAACTTCTCTTCCAGCGCAATGGCTTCACGTCGTGTGCGCGGCTGCTGATTGTCAATGATAGCCTGTGCTGCAAAAATCGCATGCATGTTCGCTCTCCTTCTCACTGCGGAGGGCCATGATGCGCGCCGTTTTTTGATTTATCTGCGCAAGAAAATGCGCTACGTTTTTCACCGATGAAAAACGTCACTTGGGATTCCTATCAGCTTTTCCTCGATGTGTCACGCAGTGGCGGCCTGACGGGTGCTGCCGCGCTGACCGGTTTGAGCCCCGCGACCGTCGGGCGGCGCATGGTCGAGCTGGAGGAACGCATCGGCAAGGCCCTCTTCCTGCGCAGCCAGACCGGATACGCCCTGACGGCGGACGGACGGGCGCTGTTCGACCGGCTTCAGGCAATGGAAAATGCGGCCAAGGATATCGAGGGATGGCAGAAGGCGTCCTCGGCCTCTTCGACCGTGCGCATTGCCGTCGGCACCTGGAATGCCTGGCTGCTGACCGGCAACTTCTCCGCCATCTGCACCGACCGCGATGATTTCCGCATCGACCTTTTCATTGCCGAACAGAGGGCGTCTCTGGCCCACCGCGAAAACGACATCGGCATTCGCGCTTTCGAGCCGCAGGAAAAGAACCTTGCCGCCATCAAGACGGGGGAGGTGGCCTATGCGCCCTACAGGCTGCGCAATGCTGCCGCCGCCGTTGCCGATCGCTGGCTGGCGGTGGCGGAAGAGAGCGCCATTTCCACCTATCTGCGCTGGCCGCATGAAAACCGCCGCAGCGATATTGCAGTGACGGTTAACCGGCCGGTAGCGCTGCTCGATCTGGTGCTGGCCGGGGCCGGGGTCGCCGTGCTTCCCTGTTTCGTGGGCGATGCGGATGCGCGGCTTCTTCGCGAGGGCGGCGAAATCGAACCACTTCGCCACAATCAATGGATCGTCATGAACAATGACGATCGCCACCGCCGCGATATCAGGACGGTGGCGGATCGGATGACCCGTCTCATCAAGGGACATTCCGATCTTTATGCCGGGCGCAAAAGCCGTCCGGCATGAAAGAATGGCTGCCGGTCAGGCGGCGGCACTTCCCTGCGCAACGATGACCGGGATCAGAAGATCACCCCAGTTGCCGCCGCCGCCATGGTGGCGGGCCGAGCGGACAAGCTCGACGGAAACACCGGCCTCGACGGCTTTCATGACGGCCTGATTGAGGCGGTGAAGATCATTGGCCAGCATGCGGATGGCAGCCTGCTGATCCTGCGTCATGGCGGAGGATTGCTCCTCGGCGCGTTCCTTGACGTGGGTCTTGATGGGGTTGTGGGCATTCATGGCATTTCTCCTCTCATTATTGTCAGGGGTTTTTGATCCGGTTTGCAAGCCCTTCCCTGTAGCGGGAAGGGCGGTTTTCTCGATTTATTCCGCCGCCGGGCGGAACTGGTCGTGCTCGGTGGATTCCTTCATCGCGGTGGTCGAGGACGTGCCGCCGGAAATGGCGAGCGACACGGCGTCGAAGTAACCCGTGCCGACTTCGCGCTGGTGTTTGGTGGCGGTGTAACCGTTGACCTCGGCTGCGAATTCCGCCTCCTGAAGCTCGGAATAGGCCGCCATCTGCCGGTCCTTGTAACCGCGCGCCAGTTCGAACATGCCGAAATTCAGCTGGTGGAAACCGGCAAGGGTGATGAACTGGAACTTGTAGCCCATCGCGCCCAGTTCACGCTGGAACTTTGCAATCGTCGCGTCGTCGAGGTTCTTTTTCCAGTTGAACGACGGCGAGCAATTGTAAGCCAGCTTCTTGCCGGGATGCACCTTGTGCACGCCTTCCGCAAACCTGCGCGCCTGTTCGAGATCCGGCTTTGACGTTTCGCACCAGATCAGGTCGCAATAGGGTGCATAGGCCACCGCGCGGGCGATGCAGGGTTCAAGCCCGTTCTTGACCTGATAGAAACCTTCGACGGTGCGGCCGGCATCGTAATCCACGAAGGGCTGGTCGCGCTCATCGATATCGGATGTCAGCAGCTTGGCGGCCTCCGCATCGGTGCGGGCGATGACCAGCGTTGGAACACCCATGACATCAGCCGCAAGCCGCGCTGCCGTCAGGTTGCGAATATGCGCCGCCGTCGGGATCAGAACCTTGCCGCCGAGATGGCCGCACTTCTTTTCCGATGCCAGCTGGTCTTCATAGTGCACACCTGCCGCACCCGCTTCGATAAAGGCCTTCATGATCTCGAAGGCGTTGAGCGGGCCGCCGAACCCGGCCTCCGCATCGGCAACTATGGGCGCGAACCACGTGTCAACCGAAAGACCCTTGCCCTCCGCCGTCTCGATTTGGTCAGCACGCTGCAAGGTGCGGTTGATGCGCTTGGCCAGCTCCGGTGCCGCATTGGCCGGGTAAAGCGACTGGTCCGGATACATGGCCGATGCCGTGTTGGCGTCAGCCGCAACCTGCCAGCCGGAAAGATAGATCGCCTTCAGCCCGGCGCGAACCATTTGCATGGCCTGGTTGCCGGAAAGCGCGCCGAGCGCATTGACGAAATTCTCCTCGTTGATCAGCGTCCACAGCCGGTTCGCGCCCATCTCGGCCAGCGAATGGCGGATTTCGACGGAGCCGCGCAGCCGCACTACGTCGGCGGCGGTGTAGGTGCGCTCGATGCCATCAAAACGTCCCTGGGGTGCGCCCGGAACGAGTTTGTAAAAATCCGTCATACTTCTCTCTCCCATAATAAATGCGGTTTCGGAAACGGCTTGCCTTCAATTTCATGAAGCACCGTTTGATGTGACTACATTTACATTTTTGGAGATTTAAGCGCCAGAACAAACATAAAAACAGTGACTTGAAAGAGGTTATCCTGTAGGATGCGTGACAGGCTGGGGCTGTAAATTTGTAAATTTTGTAAAAGACTTTAGTCCGACGAGTTTGTAACAGACTTGTATGAGTGGCGGGTTGGGGAGGTGAGGCTGTGTCGGAAAACAAAATTTTTGCCGGGCCGCGCGTGCGCCGCATTCGCAACGGTCTGGCGTTGACGCAGACGGCCATGGCCGAGGCGCTGGCGATCTCGCCGTCTTACCTCAACCTCATCGAGCGCAACCAGCGGCCGCTGACCGTGCAGCTGCTGTTGAAGCTCGCTTCGGTCTACAAGGTCGATCTGGATGACCTGCAGGGCGAAAGTGCCGGTTCCGCCGGGCAGTTGCGTGAGGTCTTCGCCGATCCGCTGCTGGTGGGTGAGGTGCCATCACCGCAGGAACTGATTGAGGTTGCCGATGCCGCACCCAATGCGGCAAGCGGCGTCCTCAAGCTTTACCGGGCCTATCGGGAACAGGCGCAGCGCCTTTCCGACCTCTCCGATCTTCTGGCGCGGGAAGGGCATGAGACGGCGCTGTCCTCCACCCGTCTGCCGATCGACGAGGTGCGGCACGTCTTTGAAAACCGGCCGGCTTATTTCCATGCCATCGATGCGGCAGCAGAAGAACTGCATAAACAATTATCGACGGGCGATGATCTCGCCTCGGGTTTGCGCGCCTGGCTACAGAAAAATCATGGCATCGTCGTCAGAACCCTGCCGGTGCACGCCATGCCGAATCTGAGACGGCGTTATGATCGCCATTCCATGCGGCTGTTTTTGTCCGAGCGTCTGTCCCAGCCGGATCAACTCCGGGAAATGGCGATGGAGACATGTCTCCTGGCGCTTCGCGAAGAGATCGGCGGGGAACTGGAGGCGCTGGGCCTGAAAGGTGAGGAGGCGCGGCGCATCGCCCGTTTCGAACTGGCACGTTATGCCGCCCATGCGCTGATGATGCCCTATGGTGCGTTCCTCGCCGCCGCCCAGCGCGCGAAATATGACCTCGATGTTCTGCGGTCGCGCTTCAACGTCTCGTTCGAACAGGCCGCCAACCGCCTCGTCAGCCTGCAACGGCCAACGACCGCGGCGATCCCGTTTTTCCTGATGGAGATCGACAATGCCGGCAACCGTTTCCGCCTCGCAGGGGCGGGCGGTTTCCCGAGGGCGCGATTCGGCGGTCTCTGTCCGCGGCTCAATATCCATGCCGCCTTCGCCCAGCCGGGGCAGGTGCTGGTGGAATCGGTGGAAATGCCCGACGGTGATGCTTTCCTCACCGTTTCGCGCACGCTGGAAGGTCCGCAGGCGGGTTTCGGCGAAAGGGTGAGGCGCACGGCCGTGCTTTTAGGCTGCGATCTCGGCCAGGCAGGGGAGACGGTCTATGGCCCGGCCGCCTCTGGTGCTGCACCCGTCGCCATCGGCCCCTCGTGCCGGCTGTGCGAAAGACAGGGCTGCCTGTCACGGGCTGAAGCGCCGCTCACGCGCCCGCTCGGGTTGGACGAAATGGTCACCGGCCTCAGTGTTTTCGACTTCCAGTAGGTGTTTCAATCCAATTTTTCCTTGCCGGAACACATTTGGTTGAAAATGCTGTGCCGCACATTTCCCGCTTGCTCCCTTTTGTTTTCCTTTCTAGTCTCGCTAAAAAAGGGGATCACGCTTCCGTCGTGAGGATGCGTTAACAGGAGACATCATGAAAAACCGTTCTCTCCGACTGACCTTGGCTCTCACCACCGCGCTCGTTGCAGCAGGCTCGGCAATGGCCCAGGAGAAGGTCGTCCACGTCTATAACTGGTCGGATTATATCGATCCCGTCATCCTTGAAGATTTTACCAAGGAAACCGGGATAAAGGTGGTTTACGACGTATATGACGGCAACGAAGTGCTGGAGACCAAGCTTTTGGCCGGCAGCTCGGGTTATGACGTTGTGGCGCCTACATCGCCTTTCCTGGCACGGCAGATCAAGGCCGGTGTCTACCAGAAGCTGGACAAGTCCAAGCTGCCGAACCTCAAGAATGCGTGGCCGGACATTACCGAACGCCTAGCGAAATATGACCCCGGCAACGAATATGCCGTCAACTACATGTGGGGCACCACCGGCATCGGCTACAATGTCGCCAAGGTGAAGGCCGCGCTCGGCGATGTGCCTGTTGATAGCTGGGACGTGCTGTTCAAGCCGGAAAATGCCGAGAAGCTGAAATCCTGCGGTATCAACATTCTCGACGCGTCGGACGAGACTTTCGCGATTGCGATGAACTATCTCGGCAAGAATCCCGACAGCAAGGAAACGGCCGACCTGGAAGCGGGCGGAGAGGTCTATTCGAAGATTCGCCCCTATGTGAAGACCTTCAATTCATCGCCCTATATCAATGATCTCGCCAATGGCGACACTTGCATCTCCATCGGCTGGTCCGGCGATATTCTTCAGGCAAAAACGCGCGCCGAGGAAGCCAAGAACGGCGTTGAGGTGAATTATGTCATCCCCAAGGAAGGCACCTATATCTGGATGGATAGCTTTGCCATTCCGGCTGATGCCAAGAATGTCGATGAGGCCCATGCCTTCATCAACTACATGATGAAGCCTGAAGTCGCCGCCAAGGCTTCCGACTACGTACAATACGCCAACGGCAACCTTCCCTCGCAGGCGCTGATGGATCCGTCGGTTGCGAAGAACCCGGGGGTCTATCCCGATCCGGAAACGATGAAGAAGCTCTTCACCATTTCGCCCTACGGACCGAAGGAACAGCGTGTGTTGAACCGCGTCTGGACGCAGATAAAGACCGGCACCTGATCGGACTTGGGAGAGGGTGGCGCTGTCTGCCCTCTTTCTCCTTGATGTCGACGATGGATTCTTGGGTGAAATGGGGCGGGCATGGCAAAGACACTCGGACCGGTCAAACGCAAATTCAGCCCTTGGGACAATCCCGATGCGGTGCCTTTCATCCGATTTGAAAACGTTACCAAGCGCTTTGGCGATTTTGTCGCCGTCAACAATCTGACGCTCGATATTTACGAGCGCGAATTCTTCTCGCTGCTCGGTCCTTCCGGTTGCGGCAAGACCACGCTGATGCGCATGCTGGCCGGTTTCGAAGAACCGACCGAGGGTCGTATCCTGCTGCAAGGCAAGGATATTTCCGGCGTGCCGCCCTATAAGCGCCCCACCAACATGATGTTCCAGTCCTACGCGCTTTTTCCGCATATGTCGGTGGAAAAGAACGTCGCCTTCGGCCTCGAGCAGGACGGCCTACCCAAGGCGGACATCGCCGCTCGCGTCGAGGAAATGCTGCGGCTCGTCAAGCTCACGGAATTTGCCAAGCGCAAGCCGAGCCAGCTTTCCGGCGGCCAGCGCCAGCGCGTGGCGCTCGCCCGCTCGCTCGCCAAGCGGCCGAAGGTGCTTTTGCTGGACGAACCACTCGGCGCGCTCGACAAGAAGCTGCGCGAGGAAACGCAGTTCGAACTGATGGATATCCAGACCAATCTCGGTCTCACCTTCCTCATCGTCACCCATGATCAGGAAGAGGCGATGACGGTGTCGGACCGCATCGCGGTCATGGACAAGGGCAACGTCGTGCAGGTGGCGACGCCGGCCGAGATCTATGAAGCGCCGAATACCCGTTATGTGGCCGACTTCATCGGCGACATCAATATTTTCGACGCCAACGTCGTCGCCAATGCCTCCGATATCGGCAAGCCCGGTCTGGTGACGCTGGATTGCGACGGGCTGAAGGTTTCAGTGGAGCAGGAATGCGCGGCGGCCACCGGCAGCCAGGTGGCTTACGCCATTCGCCCGGAAAAGGTCCGCATCTCGCTCGACCAGCCCGCCGACAGCAGCATCAATTCCGCCTATGGCGAAGTCTGGGACATTGGTTATCTCGGTGACTTCTCCGTCTTCATCGTCAAGCTGGCCGATGGTCGCGTCATCCGCGCCGCGCAGGCGAACGTCTCGCGTCTCGTCGATCGCCCCATCACTTTCGGCGATATGGTGTGGCTGAACTGGAAACCGGATTCAGGGCTTGTCCTGACACGCTGAGGGAGGCTTCGATGGCAATCACCACTCCCGAGAACCGGCAAAGCCCCTGGCGCTGGCTGGTCGTTGCGGTTCCCTATTTCTGGCTGCTGCTGTTTTTCGCCGCACCCTTTCTCATCATCGTCAAGATTTCGCTGTCGGATACGGCGATCTCCATGCCGCCCTATACGCCTGTCTTCGAAGGGTTTTCGAAGCTCGGCGAATTTTTCTCGCAGCTGGATTTCGAGAATTATCTCTTCCTCACGGAAGACCCGCTCTATATTGAAGCCTATCTGTCGTCGCTGCGCATCGCCTTCATCTCCACCTTCCTGCTGCTGCTGATCGGTTATCCCATGGCGCTGGCCATGGCGCGCGCACCGTCATCGGTCCGCCCGACGCTGGTAATGCTGGTGATCCTGCCGTTCTGGACCTCGTTCCTGATCCGTGTTTACGCCTGGATCGGCATTCTGAAGCCGGAAGGCCTGCTGACGGTGCTGTTCCAGTGGCTCGGGTTTCTCGGACCAGATCAGCAGATCAATATCTTCCGCACCGAGACGGCGATCTTCATCGGCATCGTTTATTCCTATCTGCCCTTCATGGTGCTGCCGCTTTATTCGGCGCTGGAAAAACTCGACAATACGCTGCTCGAGGCAGCCGCCGATCTCGGTTGCCCGCCATGGAAGGCCTTCTGGAAAATCACTTTCCCGCTCTCCCTACCGGGCGTGGTCGCCGGCGCGATGATCTGCTTCATCCCGATAACAGGCGAGTTCGTCATTCCAGATCTGCTGGGCGGCGCCCAGACGCTGATGATCGGCAAGACGCTGTGGACGGAATTCTTCGGCAATCGCGACTGGCCCTTGGCATCCGCTGTCGCCGTGCTGTTGCTGATCCTGCTGGTGGTGCCCATCGCCATCTTCCAGAACCAGCAGAAGAAGGTGGGGTGAGGCCATGAAGCGTGGAAAATTCGACATCACAGTCCTGACGCTCGGTTTTGCCTTCCTTTATATTCCGATCATCATCCTGATCATTTATTCCTTCAATGCCTCCAAGCTCGTCACCGTCTGGGGCGGCTTTTCGCTGCAATGGTATAAGTCCATGTGGTCGAACCAGGGGCTGATGGATGCGGCCTGGGTGACGCTGCGTGTCGGTATCCTCAGCGCCACCATCGGCACCATCCTCGGAACGCTGGCGGCTCTGTCTCTCACCCGTTTTGCCCGTTTCCCGGGCCGGGTGCTGTTTTCCGGCATGATCTATGCGCCGCTCGTCATGCCCGAGGTCATCACCGGCCTGTCGCTGCTGCTTCTGTTCGTGGCTGTCGGGGTGGATCGCGGGTTCTGGACTGTCGTCATCGCCCATACGACCTTCACCATGTGTTATGTGGCAATCGTCGTACAGTCGCGCCTCCTGACCTTCGACCGCAGTCTTGAGGAGGCGGCGCTCGATCTTGGTTGCCCGCCGGTCAAGACCTTCTTCCGCATCACCCTGCCGCTGATTTTCCCGGCCGTCATTGCCGGCTGGATGCTCGCTTTCACCCTGTCGCTCGACGATCTCGTGATCGCCAGCTTTGCCACCGGCCCGGGTGCGACGACGCTGCCGATCAAGATTTATTCGCAGGTTCGTTTGGGCGTGACGCCGGAAATCAACGCTATCTGCACCATTCTGATCGGTCTCGTGACGATCGGCGTCATCGTCGCTTCCGTTGCCTCCAAGCGCACCGAATTGCAGCGCATGCGCGACGAACATGCGGCCGCGCGAAATTGAATAACGCCTCCTTATTTCTTCGCGTTACTGTTGAAATCGCGATAAAATCAGGAATCTGTAATTTAGGTTTGGCGCTTTACGGTCTCAAAATAGTAATTTTCGCGGGTAATTGATCTATTTTGGTTTTAACCCCTTGTTAATGGGAGTTGGCGGAAAGTAAATCCAACGCAGGGCCGTCATATGTCTGATGGCCGGGATTGATAATTTCCAAGTGGCGAGATTGTCCCCCCTTTCTCTCGTTGAAAAGCACAACTCATACAGGCGGCCGTAAGGCCGCCTTTCTTTTTGCTGATGGTGCCGATGCCTCAGTGATGTTCCGGATGATCCATCGATTTCGAGACGAGCAGCACGGGAATAAGCCCGGCCATGATGATGATGATCGCCGGCACGGCGGCATCCTGCACCCTGGAGCGGGACGCATCCTCATAAACCAGCGTGGCGAGCGTGTTGAAACCGAAGGGCCGCAGCAGGATGGTGGCCGGCAACTCCTTCATGGATTCGATCAGGACCAGAAGAAAGGCGGTGAGCGCCGCCGGCCGCATATTCGGCAAAAGCACCTTGAACAGCGTCTGCGCCCGATTGCGCCCAAGGGTGCGCGAGGCCATGTCGATATGCGGCGAGAGCTTATGGAAACCGGCATCGAGCGTGCCTTCCGCCATGGTCATGAAACGCACGGCATGGGCATAGATGATGGCAAAGGCGGTGCCGGATAGAAGCAGCCCGCTGGAAAAGCCGAAATGGGAACGGATGAACCCGTCAACGCCATTATCGAGACTTGCCAGCGGAATGAGGACGCCGATGGCAAGCACGGTTCCCGGCACGCCATAACCCATGGAGCCGAGACGCGCCGCCACTTTTGAGAGGCGCGAACGCTCGGTGCGGATGGCATAGGAGAACACGAAAGCCGCAATCAGTGTCAGGAAGGCAGCAGAAAGCGAGACTTCGAGGCTGTGCCCGAGCGCTTTCAAAAGCTTTGGCGCCACAAGCGCATCCAGCCTTTTCGCGGCATAACCGCCAAGCACGATGACCGGGATGAAAAAGCCGCTCGCCACGGGCAGGAAGCAGAACAGGCTTGCGCACCAGCGCCGCCAGCCGGCCAGCGCCTTCAAGCGGTGGCGCTGGGCCATGCTCGTCGCTTTCGGCGCGCCAAAGCGCTGTTTTTCCCGGGCATTGCGTTCGATGACGATCAGGGCACCGACAATGATGAGGATGACGGCGGCGATCTGGGTCGCATTGGCAAGATTGCCGCGATTGAGCCAGGTCTCGTAGATGGTGAAGGTAAGCGTCTGGACGCCGAGATATTCGACGGCGCCAATATCGTTCAGCGTCTCCATCAAGACCAGCGACAGCCCGATGGCGATGGCCGGCCGCGCCATCGGCAATTGCACGGAGAAGAACACATTCAACGGCTTTGCACCGAGCGTGCGGGCCGCTTCGGCCGCAAACCGCCCCTGCATGGAAAGAGCGGCGCGGGCCGAAAGATAGACATAAGGGTAAAGCACCGAACTCAGGACGATCACCGCACCGCCGAGCGAGCGGATGTCGGGAAACCAGTAGTCACGAATGCTGTGGTAACCGAAGGCGGCGCGAACGGCACTCTGCACCGGCCCGGTGAAATCGAGAAACTCGCCGAACGCATAGGCCGCCAGATAGGACGGAATGGCGAGCGGCAGCACAAGAGCCGCGGACAATATCCGCCGCAGCGGAAATTCGAAGGTGGTGACGAGCCAGGCGCAGACGATCCCGAAGAAGGCCGTTGTCGTGGCCGTCAGCCCCAGCAACATGAAGGTGCGGAACCCGGCGCGTGGCAGAACATTGGCAAGAAGATGTTGCCACCCCTCCGTGCTGCCGGTCAGGGCCAGCCAGAAGATCGCCAGAATGGGCATGGCGGCAATGGCCGCGATAATGACCGCCGTCATCGGCAGCACTGAAGCGCGCCTTGTCGCTGCAGGGGAAATGGTCATGGGCATGCGGGCCTGCTGTCTTGCGAAAGCCACAACGTGTCATGCATCCCGCGGCACACTGTATAACCTAACGAATTCTTATGCTCTCGCATCCGCATTTCCCTCATTCCTGTGCTTGTCACAGGAATCCAGCCGACGCGCGTCTGCGTGGCGAGAAGAGTCTTTTCAGCCCAAGGACTTGGGCTGGCTAGATTCCTGTGACAAGCACAGGAATGAGGGAGAGATGGTATCTTCGGAAAACCACCCGCTTCCTGCCGTCGCATTGCTACGCCCGCATGGCCTTAGTTGGCAAGAACCCGCTGCGACGGAAAGGTGATTTCCACCAGCGTGCCTTCATTCGGCGTGGAGGTGATGGAGAAATTCGCGCGGTTGGCGTCGACCATGGCTTTCGTCAGCGGCAGGCCAAGCCCGGTGCCGTCACCGCGCACGCGCTTGCCTGACGATGCCACCTGCCGGAACGGCTTCATCGCCTGTTCCAGTTCCGCCCGCGTCATGCCGATGCCGGTGTCGCGGATGCGCAGCGACACGCTGCCATTGGCTTCATAGGCGGTGGAGACAACGATCTGGCCGCCGGATGGGGTGAAACGGATGGCGTTCGACAGGATGTTCAGCACGATCTGCTTGATCGAGCGCAGGTCGGCGACGATCTGCGGCACGGATTGTGCCAGCGCGGTGCGAATGATGACGCGCTGATTGTTGGCCTGCGGCTGCACCAGCGAGACCGCCTCGGCCACCGTCTCGTTCAGCGGCACGGCGATAAAATCCACATCCATCTGCCCGGCCTCGATCTTGGAAATATCGAGGAGATCATTGACGATATCGAGCACATGCCGGCCGGAACGGCCGATATCATTGGCATATTCCACATAACGCGGATTGCCGATCGGCCCGAAACGTTCGGTCGCCATCATGTCGGAGAAACCGATGATGGCGTTGAGCGGCGTGCGGATTTCGTGGCTGACGCGGGCCAGAAAGTCCGTCTTGTGTGCATTGGCGGTTTCCGCCGCGCGCTTGGCGTTGCGCAACTCTTCTTCGGTGCGCTTCCATTGGGTGATGTCGCGGATCACGGCGCAATAGCCGTGCGAGGATTTCAGCCGTCCAATGGTCATGAATAACGGCAGGAAACCGCCGGAGGCCTCGCGGCCGATCACTTCGCGGCCGTCATTCAGCACGCTGGCGACACCATTATTGGCAAGGCCGGAGAGATAATCCAGCACGGCGCGCTGGCTCTCATGGGCAAAGAGCGTCACGAAGGGCTTGCCGACGATTTCGCCATTATCATAATTGAACAGCGCGCTGGCGGAACGATTGAGCGAACGAATTTCGCCGTCGTCGCCCAGAAGCACCACACCATCGGTGGCGGTTTCCAGAATGGAATGCAGCTCTTCCATTTCGCCCTGTAACAGGGAGAGGTTGCCCGCCTCGGCATTTTCCGCGGTGTTTTCATTGGCCGCCATAACCGCCGCCGGCTTTTCTTCCAGCGGAACCAGCGACAGCATCAGCGCCTTCGTTTCTTCCCAGCGGATGGATTGCAGCCGCGCCTTGACCGGGATGATGTCGTTTTCAGCGCTGACGACGACCATGCCGCCCTCATTTTCAGGCATGTTCTCCAGCTCCTGCCGCTGCAGCAGTGCTTCCAGCCCGCCGACCTCTTCCAGCTCGGTCAGAGAGGTATAGCCCGTCAGTCGCAGGAAATCGGGATTGGCGTGGATCAGCCTGTCACCGGCATGCACCAGAAGCGCCACCGGCATCTGGTCCAGCGTCTCGGCCGTCAGCGCACTGGGGGTGCGAACGGGCGGGCTGACCATGGAGGCGGCAATATCGGCAACCGGCTTCTCGTCGGTGGTGGCCACCTGTTTTTCTGCAGAAGCGGGTTCATCGGTGGGTGCACGAACGGGCGCGGGCTGTTCACCCCGAACATAATCGGCAAAAAGATCGTCTTCTTCTATCGGTTCAGTTGTTTCTGCGTCGTTGCCAGTGTCGGAGGACGCGTCTTTTGCGGTCTCCGCCGCGATGTCTTGCTGGATATCCTGAACGACCGGCTCGGCCGAAATCCCTTCGGCATCCGCCTCGTGTTTTTCCTCCGACGCCATATCGGATGGCGCAAGCGCCCGGCCGATCTCGCGGAAGGCTGCCTGTTCGCCTGCGGTCAGTCCCTCGCGGGAGCGCGAACGGCGGTCCTCCAGATGCACGACCTTGTCGGAATAGGAGGATTCGGGCGCTGGCGCTTCTATTGGCGATTCGACTTCCGGTGAGGTCTCATCATCAAGCTGTTCTTCCGTCAAAACCCCGTCTGCTGCATCGCCTGCAATATCGATGTCTACCGCCGGTTCATCAGGCAGCGCTGGGTGAGGATTGTCGTCCGTTTCCGTGTCTTCATCGACAAAAGCCAGCAATTCATGGCTTTCATCTTCGACGGCCTGCTGCGGCAAAACCTCTGCGGGCTCCGTCTCTTCACTATTCAGGAAGGTCAGCCCGGTGGCATGTGGGTCTTCGGTGGCATCGGCGAGGCGCACGATGCCGAAACCGCGGAAACCGTCAAATTCGCGGGCACGCGTGTAAGTGGGCAGGGCGGCGAGATCGATCGGCACCATCAGCGAAGTGCCTTCCACCGGCCAGTAGATCGTCTTGCCCGACCAGGTGTCGCGCCGGCCGAGAAGCTCGCGGATCTTGCCGTCGGGATCGAGATTGAACAGGGCCGCGACATCGGCAAAGCCCATGCCTTCCACCGCCGCCGCCTTGGCGCCCACGGCTTCTGCAAATTCGTGCGAAATCGAGCTGAAACGCCCTTCGGCGTCGATTTTCCAGACGAAACGTGACGCGCGTGCACCGGCATTAAAGACGAAAGGCCGTGCTTCTTCGGCAGTACCGATGTCTGCCGTTTCCGTCTCCGTCGTTAGCTCTTCGTCCGCCGCAGTGGTAGCTTCTTCCGCCTCGTTTTCAGTGATTTCATCGTCCGCGACTGTGTTTTCTTCGGCCTGTGCCTCTAGCGTATGATCCTCCGTGACCGTTCGCTCGATCGAGGGAGCTACCGTTTCATCAGCGTCGAGTTCGAAGAGGTCCTCAATGTCGTCGGTCATCGCCATATCGGCGGCGGCGTCAGCATCCAACGCGGGAGGCTCTGCCGGTGTCTCCAGCTTGTCGTCCGGCATTGACAGAAGGCCATCTTCATCCTGTTCGGCTGCCACGTCCTCTTCGAAATCGGACGGCAGTTCCTGAACATCCTCCACATCCTCTATGCCGGCAACGGCGTCGAGCACGGAATCGAAAGAGGTGGTTGCTGCGATAACGGGTGCCGCCTCCGCTACCGGCAGGGCGGTCTCGGCGGCGGCCGGCATTTCCTGCGGCCTGCTTTCGGCAACATTTCTGTCTTCGGCAACATCCGTGTCTTCGGCTAAACCCCTGTCCTCTGAAAAACCATTGACGGGATCGAGCGTCCCGAGCGCGGTTTCCACCACGAACAGCAGGTTCAGTTCGGGCGATGTCGTGATCTGGCCGGTGGCGGCGGGCAGATAACCCTTGCCGGTTGGAACCGGGCGTTTGACGAGATGGCCGGACTGGCCGGCGGCCATTTTGATAAGCGTGCGCGCGGTATGCGGCGTGATGCCGAGCGACGAAAAGCCTGACGAGGCGGCAATGATCTCATTGTCGCCATTCAGCACCGCCATATGAATATCCGGATCGTCAAACCCTTCGATCATGCGCCGGGCGCATTCGGCCACGTCGGGCGCGGCCTGATCGGTGAGGGCGGAAAACAGGATGGCCGGATGGCCGGGTTCCGCCTCGATGATCTCCGCGCGGGCGGTGACGGCAAGGCTGCGGAAACCCGAAGTGATGCGAATGGTAAACGGCAGGCTGTCGCCGGCTTTCGAAAGCCGGGCCGCCGTGGCCGCCAATTGCCGGAAGGTCACATCCTGCCGTTTGGGACCCTGCTCCAGAAAATCGTAAACGATCGGCGTGCCGAACAGCGCCGCGCCGCGCCCATTGGCCCAGAGCACATTTTGAAGATCGAGCGAAAACAGCGCCATGGCCTCACCGCGCCCAAAACCTTCGCGCACCCGTTCATGCACTGCTATATCGATAAAGGGATATTGGACGGCGGGCATGTCGAAACCTATTCTGGCACTACCGGACCTTGCGGGCTCCTCGGCTTCCTCATGAAGCCGCCAAACGTAAACCCGCCAGGCATCACGTTAACAGAATTTTAAATAACTTCACAGCGCGGCCGGGTCCACCGCCCGGTGGATGAATCGCCAAATAGAGTTAACATCAACAGGCCCGTTGCCGCTTCGCCTTCAAAAGTCACCCTATCGAAAAGCACTTGCCTTTCGCAGCCTTTTTTCGCAAAATTCGAAGAGGCACTTGCAAATGGGGGAAACACCTTTTATGTCACCCCCCGTGACGCCGCTTTGGCGTTTCATGTGCGGTTGTAGCTCAGTTGGTTAGAGCGCAGGTTTGTGGCACCTGAGGTCGGTGGTTCGACCCCACTCAACCGTACCATTCCCCTCTCCCAGTAAGTTTATATGTCACAATGACTTACCGGGAGAGGGGAATATTCTCTCCCTATTAACACCTGTTCATCACTTGCGGATGTTCGCGCAGGTCTCGGCGCCGTGCAGACCTGCCTGCCGGTTTCGAAAATCCACGGAAATCATTGCCGCGATCATGACGATCCGTATCCAGCCTCGGCGCGGCATCAGACCATCCCATGTACAGCCTGCCAAAAACCATTTGGCTAAAATCGCCTGCGCTGGTATTGTCCACCCAACGAAACCTTATGAAAGCCAGCAGCATAGCGTCTACGCTTGTGCGCGGCGAAATGGACAAGACAGTGATCGACCCCGGAAACGGCCCAAAGCCGTCGGAACAAGGGGCGTCGGTGGCGAACAAAGGGAAAGCGAAGCGATCCCGTCGTGGCAAGAAACACAAGCGTGACGGTAAGCCCCGTGACGCTGTTGTGCTGTCGCATGATGTTGCCGCGGATGTTCCGGCCGGTTCCTCCTATGTATCGGCTCTCGAGCCGGATGCGGAGCCGCGCAAGAGAAAGCGTCGCAGGCGCTCTCGCGGCAAAGGCACGTCTCAGCAGGCTGCGGCCGCTGTCAACGGAGAAGTGCAGGCTCCAGCCGCACCCGATGGCGCAAATTCATCCTCCGTGCCGCCTATTGGCGCGCGAAAATCGCGTAACCGCAAACGCGGCCACCGCGATCCGCGCGGTCGTGACCCGCAGGGCCGTCCACTGGTTCCCAGCCACGCACCCAAACATGGCGGCAAGCAGAACGGCCGTGCCAATGGCTCGGCACAGGAACAGCACCGGTCGCAATCCGAAATCTCCGCCCGCCACGCAGGCCGCCAGCATGAGCATGGTCAGGAGCCGCCGGCGGATATGTATGCGGCGCTCGATCTCGGCACCAATAATTGCCGCCTGCTGATCGCGCAGCCGACACGGCCGGGCCAGTTCCGGGTCGTCGATGCCTTTTCGCGCATCGTCCGGCTGGGCGAGGGGCTGATATCGAGCGGCCGGCTCTCCGATGATGCGATGGATCGCGCCGTGGAAGCGCTCAAGGTCTGCTCCTCGAAACTTGCCGGACGCCCGATCAGGCGCATGCGGCTGATCGCCACGGAGGCCTGCCGTGCAGCCTCCAATGGCGAGGAATTTCTGGAGCGTGTCACGCGGGAAACGGGGCTGAAGCTCGAAATCATCAGCCGCGAGACGGAAGCCCGGCTTGCGGTCTCCGGCTGCGCGTCGCTTGTCGGGCGCGAGGCGCGCTCTGTCGTGCTGTTCGATATTGGCGGCGGATCGTCGGAAATCGCGGTCATCAAGGTCGGTGAAAACCGCTCGAACCGGCTCGCCAACCACATCACCCACTGGACCTCGCTGCCGGTCGGCGTCGTCACTCTGTCGGAACGCCATGGCGGCCGCGATGTGACGCCGGATGTCTTTGCGGCGATGGTGCGGGAGGTCGAAGGCCTGCTCGATGCCTTCCATTGCCCGCCGCTCGCGCCGCAATTGCACCATGAGGATTTCCATCTGATTGGGACCTCGGGCACGGTCACGACGCTTGCGGGAGTCCATCTCGATCTGCCGCGTTATGATCGCCGCAAGGTGGATGGCCTCTGGCTTTCCGATGTCGAGGTGACGGCCATGCAGGACAAGTTGCTGGCCTGGGATTTCGCTGGCCGCGCCGCCAATGCCTGCATCGGGCCTGACCGGGCCGATCTGGTTCTGGCCGGTTGCGCCATTCTCGAGGCCATTCGCCGCCGCTGGCCGGCACGCCGCATGCGGGTGGCAGATCGCGGTCTGCGCGAAGGCCTCTTGACGGATATGATGGCGGATGACGGCGCATGGCGGCGCAACCGCATAAGGCGCATGCAGATGGTACGGCAGGACAGAACGGAAGGTTTGACATGAGCAAGGCGCCGACAAGCACCAATCGCACCGGCCGCAAGATCGGCCAGAAGGTCAAGAAGACCAAGCTCAAGGCCTCGTCGCGCCGCTGGCTGGAGCGTCATATCAATGACCCCTATGTGCAGCGCGCCAAGCTGGAAGGCTATCGCGCCCGTGCCGCCTTCAAGCTGCTGGAAATCAACGATAAGCACCAGATTTTGAAGGGCGCGACCCGCATCATCGACCTTGGTGCCGCACCCGGAAGCTGGTCGCAGATCGCCTCCAAGGTGACGGATTCCACGGAGGATGATATCCGCGTCGCTGCCATCGATTTCCTCGAAATCGATCCGATCCCCGGCGTGAAGATCCTGCAACTCGACTTCCTCGACCCGACCGCACCCGACCAGCTGATGGAAGCCGTTGGCGGCACGCCCGATCTTGTCTTGTCGGATATGGCCGCGCCCACCACGGGCCACCAGAAGACCGACCACATCCGCACCATGCATCTGTGCGAAGTCGCAGCCGATTTCGCGGTTCAGGTGCTGGCGGAAGGCGGCCATTTCCTTGCCAAGACCTTCCAGGGCGGCACGGAAAAGGCATTGCTTGATATGCTGAAGAAGAACTTCAAGCAGGTTCTGCACATCAAGCCGGCGTCGTCACGCTCGGAATCGGTCGAAATGTTCCTGCTTGCCAAGCACTTCAAGGGCCGCAGACACGAACCGGCCATCGATGCCGACGCCGAAGAGTCGACTGAGGACTGATCACTCCGCCGGTTGCGAAACCTTGCCGCGGTGGCCGGAAACGGCCGCCCCGGCCTGCGCGTCCATGCGGATGATCGGCACGATCGCGAACAACGATACCAGCGCGACGATGGTGAAGGCGATGTGGAAATCGGCAAGTTGTAAATGTGTGCCTGACATCATGCTGCTGACTTCCAGAATGGAGGCGGCGAAAGCCACGCCCAGTGCCAGGCTGATCTGTTGCAGCACCGAGGCCATCGAGGTCGCCTGACTGGCCTGGCTGTCCTCGATATCGGAGTAGCTGAGCGCGTTCGATCCGGTGAAGAAGAACGACCGCGCAAATCCCGCCGTGACCAGAAAGATCATGATCAGCGGATAGGGCGTTTCAGGCGTGAAAAAGCTGTTGGCAAGCGTCGTGAACGCGCCGACGATACCGGCCCCGATCAGTGTCGAGCGGAACCCCGTTGCCGCAAACACCCGCTTGGCCATGAATTTCGTGGTGATCGCTCCGATCGCACCGGCAAAGGTGATCATGCCTGACTGGAACGGGTTGAGGCCGAAACCGATCTGCAACATCAGCGGCATCAGAAAGGGGATTGCGCCTGTGGAAATGCGGAAAACGGTGCCGCCGACGGAGGCCGCCCGAAAGGTCGCATTTTGGAAAATGCGGAAATCCAGAATGGGGGCAGGGTGGCGCGCGGCGTGGCGCATGTAAAGAAAACCGCAGATAAACCCGATGACCGTCGAGGCGATGCCGATGGCGGGCGGCAGGGCCGGAAGGCTGACCACCGACACGCCGAACACCACACCGGAGGCGGCGATGCCTGACAGAACGAAGCCCTTGCCGTCCATCGGCGGTGGGTTGGTGGTTTCGATTTCCGGCAGGAAGATGGTCGAGAGCCAGATGCCGATAATGCCGATGGGCACGTTGATCAGGAAAATCCAGTGCCATGAAAAATAGGTGGTGATGAAGCCGCCGATCGGCGGGCCGGTGAGCGGCCCGACAAGCCCCGGTATCGTCAGCAGCGCCATGGCGGAGACGAGTTCGCTGCGCTTGGTCGTGCGCAGCAGCACGAGACGGCCAACGGGGGTCATCATAGCCCCACCCATGCCTTGCAGGAAACGCGACAGCACGAATTCGAACACCGACGACGAAACCGCGCAGCAGATCGAGCCCACAACGAAAACGCCGATGGCGATACGGAAGATTTTCTTCGCGCCGTATTTGTCGGCCATCCAGCCGCTGATGGGGATGAAGATCGCCAGCGCCACCATATAGGCCGTTAGCGCCAGTTTGAGCGTGATCGGGCCGACATGGAGGTCTTTTGCAATCGCCGGGAGCGAGGTGGCGATGACGGTGGAGTCCATCTGCTCCATGAAAAGAGCGACTGCGAGGATCAGGGGAATGATGTGATTCATGGGACTGCCTGCGGCTTTCCGCTGCGACAAGGGATATCGCCGTTCCTCCTACGCCTGATAGGCGGGCTTGCCAACACGTTAATTATCAATTTCTCAACTTGCGATCAAACCTGCGTGAGGCCGGTTTTCTTGCAACTTTCTCGCTCTATTGTCCGTTGGGTGAGTTCAGTTGGCGATCATGGCCAGTTGGCGATATCGGGAGAAAGATAATGACCCAATCCTTGAGCATGAGCAGACGCGGCCTCATCGGTGCGGCTGGCGCCAGTGTCCTCGGCGCGCCGCTGTTGATGGCGCGCGGCGCGAACGCCCAGACCAACCAGCCGCAGACCTCCATGGAGATAAAACACGCCATGCCGCCGGAAACCAATCGCTTCAAGCTCGGCAATTTCGAGGTGCTGGTCGTCAAGGACGGCGCGCGCGCCGCGCCCAATCCGGGTGAAACCTTCGGCACGGACCAGTCGGCGGAGACCGTGGGCAAATTGCTGGAAGACAATTTTCTGCCGAAGGATCAGTTCGTCAATTCCTTCTCGCCGGTTCTCATCAATACCGGCTCCGATCTCGTGCTGTTTGATACCGGTTTCGGCGAGGCTGGCCGCGGTGCCGGCAATGGCCGCCTGACCGAAGGCATGGCCGCGGCCGGTTATACGCCCGAGGACGTGACCGTGGTGGTGCTGACCCATATGCACGGCGACCATATTGGCGGCCTCATGGAAAAGGGTGCACCGGCTTTTTCGAAAGCGCGTTACGTGTTCGGCCAGGCGGAATATGATTTCTGGACGGATGAGAAGCGCGCAGGCACCCCTGCCGAAGGTGGGCAGAAGGGCGTTCTCGCCAATGTCAAACCGCTGGCGGAAAAGGCGACCTTCATTGGTGACGGCGTCAATGTCGTCTCCGGCATCACCGGCATCGCAGCCTTTGGCCACTCGCCCGGACATATGATCTTCCGTGTCGAATCGGAAGGCAAACAGCTGATCCTGACGGCAGATACCGCCAACCATTTCGTCCTGTCGCTGCAGAAGCCGGACTGGGAGGTGAAATTCGACATGGACAAGGCGGCGGCCGCTGCGACCCGCAAGAAGGTCTATGACATGATCGCCACCGACCGGTTGCCATTCCTCGGCTATCACATGCCTTTCCCTTCTGTCGGTTACGCGGAGAAGCTGGATACGGGTTACCGTTTCGTGCCGAAGTCCTACCAGTTCGACATCTGATCTCTGCTGCAATGCAGCAACAGCGAAAGCCCGGAAGGTCATTCCGGGTTTTTTCTATTCCCTTCCTGTCATGAACGTGTTACCAGCCCTCGCCAACTTCCAAGCAATCCTTGCAGGGCGCCGGGGTGAACTTTTCGTTCCGGAACGGCCACGCATTTTCATTATGAAGGAATTTGGTCATGGCACGCATCATTCAAACACCCACTGGTTTGGACGCTCTCACATTTGACGATGTGTTGCTGCAACCCGGACATTCCGAGGTTATGCCGGGACAGACGAATATCGCCACCCGCATCGCCCGCGATATCGATCTCAACCTTCCAATCCTTTCTTCCGCCATGGACACGGTGACCGAAGGCCGTCTTGCCATCGCCATGGCCCAGGCCGGCGGCATCGGCGTTATCCACCGCAACCTGACCCCCATCGAACAGGCCGAAGAAGTCCGGCAGGTGAAGAAGTTCGAAAGCGGCATGGTCGTCAACCCGGTCACGATCGGCCCGGATGCGACGCTTGCAGAAGCGCAGGCCTTGATGAAGGCGCACGGCATTTCCGGTATTCCTGTGGTTGAAAACGGCGGTTCCGGCGGCCACAAGAACGGTCGCCTCGTTGGCATTCTGACCAACCGCGACGTGCGCTTCGCCTCCGATCCGCAGCAGAAGATCTATGAACTGATGACCCGCGAAAATCTGGTCACGGTCAAGGAAAGCAGCGTTGATCAGCAGGAAGCCCGTCGCCTGCTGCACAAGCACCGCATTGAAAAACTGCTGGTGGTGGATGGAAAAGGCAATTGCGTCGGCCTCATCACCGTCAAGGATATCGAGAAGTCGCAGCTGAACCCCAACGCCACCAAGGATGCGCAGGGCCGCCTTCGCGCCGCAGCCGCCATCAGCGTCGGCGCTGACGCCATCGAGCGCGCCGAGCGCCTCATCGATGCCGGCGTCGATCTTCTGGTCGTAGACACGGCGCATGGCCATTCGCAGCGCGTGCTCGATGCCGTTTCGGTGGTCAAGAAGATGTCGAACTCGGTTCGCATCATTGCCGGCAATGTCGCAACCGCCGACGGTACCAAGGCGCTGATCGATGCCGGCGCCGATGGCGTCAAGGTCGGCATCGGCCCCGGCTCCATCTGCACCACCCGCATCGTCGCCGGTGTCGGTGTTCCGCAGCTCGCGGCCATCATGTCGTCGGTTGAGGTAGCCAATGCGGCTGACATTCCCGTTATCGCCGATGGCGGCATCAAGTTCTCGGGCGATCTGGCCAAGGCGATCGCCGCCGGTGCCTCCGCCGTCATGATCGGCTCGCTTTTGGCCGGTACGGATGAAAGCCCGGGCGAGGTGTTCCTCTATCAGGGCCGTTCCTTCAAGGCCTATCGCGGCATGGGTTCCGTTGGCGCCATGGCGCGCGGCTCGGCAGACCGTTATTTCCAGGCGGAAGTGCGCGATACGCTGAAGCTCGTTCCCGAGGGCATCGAAGGTCAGGTTCCCTACAAGGGACCGGTTTCCGGCGTCCTGCACCAGCTGGCCGGTGGCCTGAAAGCCGCCATGGGTTATGTCGGCGGCAGCAACATCAAGGAATTCCAGGAGCGCGCCACCTTCGTGCGCATCTCCAGCGCCGGCCTGCGTGAAAGCCACGCCCATGACGTGACGATCACCCGCGAAAGCCCGAACTATCCCGGTGCGGTTTGATCTTTCGAGCCGAATCCGTAAAAAGATAGGCTAGTTATTTGGCGCTCCCCGATTCACGCCGGATCGGGGAGCGTTTTCACGATTGGGGGAGAAAGCATGTCACCAACGACCGCAATGTTCTGGCCGATGATCGCCCATGTCTTTCTCGTTTTCTGGCTTTACGCACTACTGCTCTACCGTCGCAAGAAATACACCTTCACGGATCGTGAATCGGCCATCCGGCTTCGCGACAAGAGCGAGGAAGCGCGGGAAAGCTATCTGGTGAACCGCAATATCGCCAACCAGTTCGAACTTCCCGTCCTGTTTCACATCGCCTGCCTGGTGCTTTACATCACCGATGCGGACAATATCGTCACCATCGTGCTGGCCTGGCTGTTCGTGCTCTCGCGCTACGCCCACTCCTATGTCCATGTCACCAGCAACCGCCTGCGTCATCGCGGCGCTTTGTTCGGCATCGGCTTTGCGCTGGTCGTCTGCCTGTGGGCATGGCTCGCCATATGGTTGGCGCTGGAATAAATCAGCACCGTGAGGTTGCTTCATAAGTGAGACAATCCCGCCTCGCAAAATGCTCCGATTTGCGATGGGTCAATTCCATGACGCCTCATCCCCGCTAATCTCCGTCTGCCGTCGAGGATTTCTGGCGGACAGAGATTAGGGAGTATGTCATGGCTAAGACAATGAAGGCGGCGGTTGTTCGCGCATTTGGAAAACCGCTGACCATTGAGGAAGTGGCGATACCGGATCCCGGTCCCGGTGAAATTCTCATCAACTACAAGGCGACGGGCATTTGCCATACCGACCTGCACGCCGCAACGGGTGACTGGCCGGTGAAACCCAACCCGCCCTTCATTCCCGGCCACGAAGGGGTCGGTTATGTCGCCAAGATTGGTGCCGGCGTTACCGGCATCAAGGAAGGCGACCGCGCCGGCACGCCGTGGCTCTACACAGCCTGCGGATGCTGCATTCCGTGCCGTACCGGCTGGGAGACACTGTGCCCAAGCCAGAAGAACTCAGGCTATTCCGTCAACGGCAGCTTTGCCGAATATGGCCTTGCCGATCCGAAATTCGTCGGCCGCCTGCCGGATAATCTGGAATTCGGCCCTGCCGCGCCCGTGCTGTGCGCCGGTGTCACCGTCTACAAGGGTCTGAAGGAAACCGAAGTCAGGCCCGGTGAGTGGGTGGTCATTTCAGGCATTGGCGGGCTTGGCCACATGGCCGTGCAATATGCCAAGGCGATGGGCATGCATGTCGTTGCCGCCGATATTTTCGACGACAAGCTGGCGCTTTCGAAAAAGCTCGGAGCCGATGTCGTCGTCAATGGCCGTGCGCCTGACGCAGTTGAGCAGGTGCAGAAGGCAACCGGCGGTGTCCATGGCGCGCTGGTGACGGCGGTTTCGCCCAAGGCCATGGAGCAGGCCTACGGTTTCCTCCGCTCCAAGGGGACGATGGCGCTTGTCGGCCTGCCGCCGGGCTTTATCTCCATTCCGGTGTTCGACACGGTGCTGAAGCGCATCACGGTGCGCGGCTCCATCGTCGGCACACGGCAGGATCTGGAGGAGGCGCTGACCTTCGCCGGTGAAGGCAAGGTGGCCGCCCACTTCTCGTGGGACAAGCTCGAAAACATCAACGATATCTTCCATCGCATGGAAGAGGGCAAGATCG